>UMHH01058227.1_pt1 | contig 14147 bp, 10 predicted proteins | sample 1965491 | NCBI WGS metagenome assembly UMHH01 (sample SAMEA4836094, study PRJEB28245) | human gut metagenome | biome: gut microbiome; material: fecal sample | place: Denmark | collected 2008
TAAAAAGATTGATGATTATCAGAAAATTATAGTTATGCAGGATAACATAATTATTAGTATTGATGATATCGCAGACATAAAATCAGATATATTTAACAGAATTATATAGAATATACTTTGAGGTAAAGATAATGAAACAGAGAGTACCATTTTATTATAACGAATTTGGATGTATAACAAGCAAATGTAAGGATAACTGCTGTATAGGCGGCTGGGAGATAGACATAGATGATGAAACCTATGAGCGTTATAATAATATGACAGGTGAGCTTAAACACAAGATTCTTGACAGCATAACACAGAATGAAGATGAGGAGTATTGCTTCAAATTATGTGACGGCAAATGTCCTATGCTTGATGATAATGGCTTATGTGAAATACATAAAAATCTTGGAGAAGATTATCTTGGTGTTGTATGTAAGCAGTTTCCAAGATATTCGGAATATTATGGTACAATAAAGGAATCAGGAATTGGTCTTGCCTGTGAAGAAGCAGCAAGGATTATATTGTCTGAAAATCGTCCTTTTAGTATGGAAACTGCTGCCTGTGATGAAGAATATGAACCGAGTTCAGAATATGACAGTTCATTTGCATTGCAGATATTCGCGGCAAGAGAGGCTGTATTTAAGATATTAGCCAAGGAAAGCCTGTCAATACACGAAAAGCTGATTGTCATACTTGATATGGGAAGTAAAATCCAGCAGTGTATTAACACTGATGAGTATGATAATATTAAATCTGTTGTTAATGATTACCTCAAAGAAGGAATTGCCCATACTTTAGATGAAACAAGAAATCTAAGCGACAGCGGACAATTTGAGGATATATCATTACAACAGGGTATAAGACAGATTTTGTATCCTTATGAAGAAATGGAAGTGCTTAATCCTGAGTGGGAGGTCATACTTAAGGATATTATTGACAGCCTTTTTGAGCAGATGAGTGATGAAGAATACAATATACTAAATGAGGAATTTGGAACTTATATGGTTTCAAGGGCATATGAATACAGACAGCTTTTGGAGTATTTGGTGTTTAGATATTTTGCAAAGTCAATATATGATTATGATTTCCTTGGCAAATGTCAGATGTTAGTAACTAATTTTTTTGTTATAAGACAGATGGATATTATAAGGTGGTTGGATAACCACAGAGAGTATTCTTTCAAGGATAGAATGGATGTAGTGCACATTTTCTCAAGACAGGTTGAATATTCAGAAGATAATATAGAGAACCTTTATGAAGACTTTATTTTTGATGATATTTTCAAAACTGACAGTTTAATTGCTATTTTATGGATTGACAGCGAAAACATATAGGACTAATATGTAAATAGATTTTTGAAAGGTTAGGGTTTTGGCGATGATTAAAGAAGCAATAGCTCAGTTAGTTAAAAGAGAAGATCTCACATCAGAGGTTATGGAACAGGTTATGGAAGAGATAATGACAGGAGAGGCTACAGATGCACAGAAAGCTTCATTCCTTACAGCATTATCAATGAAAGGTGAGACAATTGACGAGATTACATCAGCAGCTAAGGTATTACGTTCACACTGCGAGCGTTTCCTTAATGATATGGATGTGCTTGAGATCGTAGGAACAGGTGGAGATGGTTCTAATACTATCAATATATCTACACTCTCATCAGTTGTTGTATCTGCCGCAGGAATACCTGTTGCAAAGCATGGTAACAGAGCTGCTTCAAGTAAGTGTGGAACAGCCGATTGTCTTGAAGCACTTGGTGTAAAGATTGATTGTGCTCCAGCAAGAAGTGCCCAGATATTAAAAGATATTAATCTTTGTTTCTTATTTGCACAGAAGTATCACCCAGCAATGAGATTTGTTGGTGCTGTAAGAAAAGAGATGGGTATAAGAACATTATTTAATGTACTTGGACCATTAGCTAATCCAGCAGGTGCTACTATGCAGTTATTCGGTGTATATAGCGAAGAACTTGTTGAACCACTTGCACATGTATTAAGAAATCTTGGTGTTAAGAGAGCTATGGTTGTATATGGCAGAGATTCTATGGACGAGATTTCTCTTAGTGCAGAGACTAAGGTATGTGAATTCAAGAACGATGAATTCAAGTCATATGTTATTAAGCCAGAAGATTTAGGACTTACAAGATGCAATAAGGAAGATCTTATTGGTGGAACACCACAGGAGAATGCAGCTATCGTTAATGATATATTAGGTGGTGCTAAAGGACCTAAGACAGATGTTGTATTACTTAACGCTGGTGCAGCTATATATCTTGCTTCAGACGGAATTACATTAAAGGATGGTATTGAGAAGGCAAGAGAGATTATTGTGTCAGGCAAGGCTAAGAAACAGCTCAAGGAGTTCATTGAAGAAACTAACAAATAATATTAAGTATTAATAAACAGACAGCCTCTTAAAGGATTGAAAATATCTTTTAAGAGGCTTTTTTAGTGATAATCAAGGCTGGCATAATATATAATTAGAAAAATGGGTTACAAAATATAGAAAATATAGTAAAATAATATAAAATAAAACCTGCAATATTCGGATAACAAACAGGGGCAGAATATATAAGCTGGTATATTTATTAAGGTATGTTAAATACAGGAAAAAGATTGGAGAATAAATGTATAATATATTAATTGTTGATGATGAGAGAATAGAGCGTAATGGAATAATAATGCTGTTAAAAAGGCTTTCAATTAATGCGGGCATAGTTGAGGCTGCTAATGGAAAGGAAGCATATGAATATTTATGCAGTGATGAAGCAGAGCATATTGATATTCTTCTCACAGATGTGAAGATGCCATTTATGGACGGAATAACACTTATTAAAAAGCTCAATGAAGATAATATAAAACTTAAAACAATAATATTTTCTGGATATAATGAATTTGAATATGCCAAGCTTGCGGTAAAGCTGGGAGTTAAAGATTACATTTTAAAGCCTGTTGACCCTGTGGAGTTTGAGAACACAATTAAGAAAGTGTGTGCAGAGCTTGATGAGGAACGTATTCATACAAGTAATTATAATAAACAGGCGGATTTTGTTAAGCAGTTCTATCTGTATTCGCTTCTTAATAAGGCTGATACCAAGGGGATATTAGAAAACGATGATTTTCTTAGAAGCTATAACAGGCTTATTCTTATAGAATTCAATACCGATTTCTTTGGTAAATATGATGGTGGAGATGCCAATATATTAACCCTTGCGGATTGTATGGGAGATATTGAATATCAGTATCTTAATCTTAATACACAGCAGTCAGTTATTCTTATTAAAGATGAAGCTAAGGCGTTAAGTATGGATTTGTTAAAGAATATGCTTGAAAAGCTGCATAATTATATATTCGGTAAGACGGGACAGTTTATGTATGCAGCTGTGTCTGATATTATAGATGATTATCACAGGATATCTGATATGATGGACGAATTAGAAAACCTTATGAGCAATAAGTTCTACCAGACAAATAACTATATATTTACCAACGATATAAGTGATAAAATGCCTGTTTTCGTACAGATAGATGATGATGTTCTTATGAAGCAGATGAAGCAGGACATTAAGATGAAAGATGTAACATTTTTAAGAATACATTTTGATGCTTTATGCAAGAAATACAGAAGCCAGTCGAATTTTTCACATATATATATTAAGTTCGTATTCTCTAACCTGCTTAAAGATTTCTATGATGCACTTCCAGGGACCAATGAAGATGAATTTGCATCACAGATTGATAAGTTGTATACATCAGAGGATTTTAACTGCATAATGGATATTGTTAATCATAATATTGATATATTAGAGAAGAGTTTTATCAGTAATCCATTGACAATGCACAGAGAGATTGAAACGGTTAAGGAGTATATACATAATCATTATAGTGAGGAGTTAGGTGCACAGCAGTTAGCGGATATGGTATATCTTGCACCAAGTTATCTAAGTTCGCTTTTTAAGAAAGAGACAGGGCAGAACTTGAGCAAATATATAAAACAGTACAGAATGGAAAAGGCTAAGGAGCTGCTCACGGACACTAATATGAAGATTGTTAATATAAGTGAGAAGACAGGTTATCCGAATGTGTCATATTTCTGCCAGAGTTTCAGGGAATATTTCGGTGTAAGCCCTCAGAAGTTCAGGGATAAAGGTGAAGTGTTATGAGTGAACCATTAAAATTAAAGCAATGGGTGAATAATATAAAGCTTCAGAATAAGCTTGTTATAATATATGTCGTCACAGGTCTTCTGCCACTTATAATACTTTTTGTATTTGCGTATGGACAGATGCGCTCAATACTTATGGACAGGGATGTCCGTTCAATGGAAAGTGCATTAAGGCAGTCGGTTACAACAGTGGACGGACAGATAGAGGTATATGATAATCTGTCCAATTACATAACATTTAATGAAACTGTATCAGGAATACTTTCCTACAATTACAGCAACAAATATGAAATGTACAGCCAGATTGTTACGACATTTGACCCGCTTGTATCTTCATTGAAATATTTTCACAATGATATTAACAAGGTGACGATATACATTAATAACGGAATAAAGCACGACACTACACTTGCACCATTATCAGAGATTGAGAATGAAGCATTTTATAATTCAGCAGTTAATTCGACTAATATTAACTGGTATGTCGATAAAGATAAGAAAGAGCTTATATCAGCAAGGAAGATGTCTACGCTTGCCACTGCCGGCATTACTGGAATTATGTATATTAATGTAGATTATGACAGTATAATGGATATTTATGCAAAAGGACTTATAGATAACAGTGGCATTATAGTAACTGATGGCAATGGTAGTATTATAAGCAAAAAAGCAGCATTTTTGGATAATGCCGATAAATATATCCTTTCAGACAGCCGGTTTACTGAGTTTATAGAAAAAGCGGATTTTTCAGAAAATGTATGCAGTAATATAGCAGGTTATGTGCTTATTAAGCAGAACTCAGACGTTACAGGCTGGACAAGCTATGTGTATGCACCAAAGTCGCTTATGTTAAAATCAACTAATTCCATTATTACAATGATTGTGCTTGCATTAGTTGTTGCGTGTATTGGAATGGCTGCGGCTACAATATTTACATCTGATTTCATAACTAAGAGGATATATAAATTAAGAACAAGTATGGAAAAGGTTGAGAATGGAGATTTTGATGTTGTTATAAGGTCATCAGATAAGGATGAAATCGGTGCATTGATACACGGCTTTAATAGTATGACGGGTACGATTAATAATCTTATCAATGAGGTGTATGAGGGGAAATTAAGCCAGAAAGAGTCGGAGATGAGAGCATTAAGGGCACAGATTAACCCACATTTCCTCTATAATTCATTATCGCTTATAAACTGGAAGGCGATTGAGTACGGACAGGATGACATAAGCAGTATAACACTTGCCCTTTCTAACTATTACAGGACTTCACTTAATAAGGGTAAGAATACGCTGACTGTAAAGCAGGAATTAAGTAATATGGAGTCATATCTTAACATACAGCAGATAATGCACGATAATTCATTTGATGTTGTTATGGATATTGATGAAAATGTGCTTGAATATGAATCACTTAATCTTATATTACAGCCTCTTGTTGAAAATGCTATTGAGCATGGAATAGACCTTTTGACTGATAGAAGAGGAGTTATCACTGTTGCAGCAAAGCTTCATAACGGACTTATTCATATTGAGGTTAAGGATAATGGCATTGGTATGCCAAAAGAAACGGCTCATACATTCTTAACAAGTGAGTCTGGCGGATATGGAGCAAGAAATGTCAATGACCGTATAAGGCTGTTTTACGGTGAGCAGTATAATCTTAAAGTAAGCAGTGATGAGAATGGAACGGTTATAACAATAGAGTTCCCGGCAAGAAAGCCAGTCTGATATGCTGTATAGCAGATAAACTAAACATAATAATATACTAATTTAATTAACGGATATACTTAATGAAAAAGTATGATAAATAGTATGAGTATAAAAAAGAAATGTTGTCATTATTTGATAACATTTCTTTTTTGTTTATTTTTTATGTAAAAATTCCAATATGTTTCTAAAATTTCTTATATTTAATTTCTCATAAAATAAACATATAATTAAACTATCAAAAGAACTTGTAAATAAATTACAAAAAGATATGTACCGAATTAATTATATATAATATGTATTCCGGGTAATGGGTATTATATAAATAGATGGTACATATCAGCGGTTAAACGCATTAAGAAATGGAGGTATGTTTATGAGGTTTAAAAGATTAGCGGCTGCTGTTATGGCGGCAACAATGTGTGGCTCATTGCTTGTGGGCTGTGGAGGAAACGATAACAAATCAGCGGATAATAATGAGAATATCACAGCCACTATTAAGGTATGGGGCCCGGCAGAGGATCAGGCAGAAGAAAATGGCAAATGGCTTCAGACAATGTGCGAGCAGTTCAATTCAGAACATCCTGAATGGAATCTGACTTTTGAATACGGAGTATGTTCTGAGACAGATGCAGGTAAGACAGTTACACAGGATCCTGCGAATTCAGGCGATGTATATTTCTTCGCTAATGATCAGTTGCAGACACTTATTGATGCAAATGCTATAGCAAAGCTTGGTGGTGAAACAGCAGATTATGTTAAGAGTACTAATTCAAGTGCAATAGTTGATTCAGTATCAGTTGATGGCAGTGTATATGGTGTTCCATTTACTACTAATACATGGTTTATGTTCTATGATAAGAGCAAATTCTCAGAAAGCGATATAAAGAGTCTTGATACAATGCTTTCAAAGAACAAGGTAGCATTTAATATAACAGAAGGCTGGTATATGTCATCATTCTATCTTGCTAATGGCTGTACATATTTCGGAAAAGACGGCAAGGATAATTCAGCAGGCGTAGATATTAAGGGTGATAAAGGAACACAAGCAACCAAGGCTTTAGTTGCACTTGTTAATAATCCTAACTTTGTCAATGATTTACAGGGTGTAGGTATTGCTGGTTTAAGAGATGGAAGCGTTGGTGCTTACTTCTCAGGTTCATGGGATTATAAGAGTGTTAAGGAAATATTAGGAGATAACTTTGGTGCAGTATCATTACCAACTGTTAAGATTAACGGAACAGATAAGCAGCTTAAAGCATTTGCAGGTTCAAAGGCTATAGCAGTTAACCCTAATTGCAAGTATCAGCAGGTAGCAGTTGCACTTGCTAAATATCTTGGAGGCAAGGATGCACAGGCTAAGCATTATGAGTTAAGAAATGTTATTCCTTGTAATACAGAGTTACTTGCAACAGATGTAATTAAGAAAGATGCTCTTGTATCAGCACAGAATGATACATTTAATAAGACATCTGTAATTCAGCCTACAGTTACAGGTATGAATGATTACTGGACACCAGCTCAGAATTTTGCTAAAGCAATTGTTAACGGTGAGGTTACTGCTGATAATGCAGAAGCCAAGACATTAGATTTCTATAATCAGATTAATACATCAATTGTAAAATAGTAAATATCAATTCTAGCAATTCTGGGTCAGTATTAATTGACCCAGAATTTTACTTGACATCATATAATGGTCAGGAGGTGTGGTCAATGAAAGACATTACATTTCGTAATTCTATGAAATATGGCGATTTGACGACAAAACTCAGTTTATTAATACTCGGACTTGGTAATTTCAGGGGCAGACAGATAATAAAAGGAATATTATATATAGCTTTAGAGGCAGCATTTATAATATTTATGATAATAAAAGGAATCAGCTGTCTTGCAGGACTTCCTGGTCTTGGCAGCAGGGAACAGGAAGAGATATGGAATGAAAAGCTTGGAATATATGAGTATGTACAGGGTGATAATTCGCTGCTTATTCTGCTTTATGGAATAACTGTAATATTTATTATATGTGCCTATATTATTCTTGCAGTTAGTTCGTTAAAAAGTGCTTATAATGTAGAGTTAAGAATGAAACAGGGTAAGCATATTAATACATTTGTGGAAGATATTAAAGCATTGTTCAATGAAAATCTTCATAAGCTTTTACTTGTACTCCCAGTTACAGGAATACTTGTATTCACAATACTTCCGCTTGTATTTATGATTTCAATGGCATTTACAAGTTACAGCAAGGTAGACAGTCATCTTGTATTATTTGACTGGGTAGGGCTTGAGAACTTTAAGCTTATATTTAATTCAGGAAGTTCAATAGGACAGTCATTCTGGTCAGTGTTTGGCTGGACTATTATATGGGCAGTGTTAGCTACATTTCTTAATTATATACTTGGAATTCTTGTGGCACTGCTTATTAATAGAAAAGGAACTAAGTTTAAGTCATTCTGGAGATTTATATTCATATTATCAATTGCAATTCCGCAGTTCGTATCACTTCTTATAATAAGAAGTATGCTGGCACAGGATGGTATTATAAATGTTGTATTAAAAAATGCTGGCTGGATAAGCAAGTCACTTCCATTCTTTACTAATGCAACATGGGCAAGAATGACAGTTATAATAGTCAATCTATGGATTGGTATTCCATACACAATATTGCAGGTAACAGGAATATTGCAGAATATTCCAATGGAATTATATGAGGCGGCAGATGTGGACGGAGCTAATGGCTTTGTCAAATTCTTTAAAATAACTATGCCTTATATGTTATTTGTAACAACACCTTACCTGATAACTACATTTACTGCTAATGTTAATAACTTTAATATCGTGTATCTGCTTACAAAGGGCGACCCAGTGCTTGCGGGACATACAGCAGGAAAGACAGATCTGCTTGTAACGTGGCTTTATAAGATGACGGTAGATTACCAGTATTATAATCTTGGAGCTGTTATAGGTATTATGACATTCGTATTTCTTGCACTCGGTTCACTTCTTGTATACAGGAGAACCAAATCTTATAAAGATGAGGAGGGATTCCAATGAAAAAGAAGAAGACTATAAAAAATATACTTGCACATACAGTGCTTACATTGCTTGCGATTGTGTGGGTAAGTCCGCTTGTATGGATAATTCTTACAAGCTTCAGGGCACAGAAGGGAGCATATACAAGCTCATTCTTCCCTAAAAGCTATTCACTTGATAATTATATTAAGTTATTTACAGATACGGGAATACTTAATTTCCCACGAATGTTTACCAATACATTGATTGTGGCTGTATTTTCTTGTATTATATCTACATTTTTTGTATTATCAGTAGCTTATTGTATGTCACGACTTAAGTTCAAGATGAGAAAAGCTATGATGAATGTTGCAATGATACTTGGTTTATTTCCGGCATTTATGGCAATGATAGCTGTGTATTACATATTAAAGGCTATCGGTTTGTCAGAGGGAAGTATGATAAGAGTGGCATTGGTGCTTGTGTATTCGGCTTCGGCTGGTATTCAGTTCTATATTGCCAAAGGCTTCTTTGACACAATACCTAAGACTATTGATGAAGCCGCATTAATTGATGGTGCTACCAAATGGCAGGTATTTACCAAGATTACAATTCCATTAAGTAAACCTATTATTGTATACACGGTTCTGACATCATTTATAGCACCTTGGGTGGATTTTATATTTGCAAGAGTAATATGCCGTGCCAATGCAGATTATTACACAGTTGCCATTGGTCTTTGGCAGATGCTTGAGAAGGAATATGTTGATGTGTGGTATACAAGATTTGCTGCTGGTGCAGTACTTATATCAATTCCAATTGCCGCCTTGTTTATGATTATGCAAAAGTGCTATAATGAGTCTATGTCAGGAGCAGTTAAAGGCTGACAGGAATAGGTGGAAAAATATTATGTTTGTGCATCATCAGATAAATAATAATTCTGGTATTAATATAATATATAAGCAAAGCAGTACCATATGTATTGCAAAGCTTTTATATACCATTATGATGTTAACAGTAATAACGCTTTTAGCCGGGTGTAACAGCCCGGCTAAAGGTGTTTATAATGACAGTGATTATAATGAAGCAGTTAGTACTGCTAAGACAACGCCATTTGGGGCTTATCCTGATACGATTGAATATACTCTTGGAAAGATGACAAGTGTCAATAATTCGAATATGCCAGCTATGGATACATATACTGATAATGCGTATACGAGATATATAAAGTCGGTTCTTAATGTGCAGAATGTAGATGTATTTGAGGCTAATGACAGTCAGTATAATACTAATGTATCAATGGCTGTTTCAATGAATAGGCTTCCTGATATTATGGTTGTGTCAAGCCAGAGTGAGCTGGAACAGCTTATAGAAAATGGAATGATAGAGGATTTGACAGACAGCTACAATAATTGTCTTACAGATAGAATAAAGAGTATGTATGCAAGTTATGGCAGTGCACTTATGGATATGGTAACATATGATGGAAAGATAATGGCACTTCCTGAGACTAATATTACTGACGGACCTAATCTTGTATGGCTCCGCAAAGACTGGATGGATATATTAGGACTTTCAGAACCGCGTACTGTAGACGATGTTGTTAATATTGTAAGGCATTTCATAACCTATGATCCTGGCAATAATGGTGTGGCAGAGGATGGCAGCAGTAATACAGTTGGACTTGTTGTAGATACATCGGTGGCAGGAGAATGTGGATATAGCAGTGAGTTCCTGCTTGATATAATATTTGCCAGCTTCAATGCTTATCCTAAGCAATGGATAGAGAATGATGACGGACAGATTGTATATGGTTCTGTAACTGATGAAGCTAAAAATGCACTTGAATATATCAACCAGTTATATAATGAGAAGATAATAGATAATGATTTCTTATTAAGGACATCAACTAATATATGTGAACTTATAGAAAATGGCTTGTGTGGCTCATTTTTTGGACCTTGGTGGGCACCTAACAATCCACTTGCCAATGCTGTCAGCATTAATCCTGATTCTAACTGGCAGCCATATCTGATATCAACAGGCGATAATGTAACAGAATATCATAGTCAAAATCCCTGCTACAAATATGTAGTTGTCAGAAAAGGCTATGAATATCCAGAGATTGCGGCTAAGATGATAAGTGTTATGTTTGATAAGATAAGATTTGATTGTGCAGACTCAGAAGAATTTGATAATTATTATCAGTTAAATGTTGAGCCAACAGCCAGACCATTATCAATTAATGTTGACTATAATAATGCTTTATCAATATGCTATAGAAATATATCAGATGCAATTGAGGGACGAAAAGATAGTGATAATCTGGAATTGCTGGAACGCTCATATTATAATGCCTGCAAATCATACCTTAACAATACAGGTCTTGCCAATACATCTTATGAATATAATACAGATGATTCATATAAGGAATATTCACAGTCAGGAAGAAAAGGTGCAACAAGCACGCAGTGGGCGGCGTATATGTCGCGAATTAAAGCCTGCCGGCTTTTAGACGAAGGCAATATAGTGATTAAGCAGTCGTTATATTTTAAGACGACAGACACTATGAAGAATAGATGGTGGAAGCTTAAAAGTCTTGAAAAAGAAGCATACCTTAAGATTATAAGTGGGGAAGCAGACATTGATTATTTTGATACATTTGTTAGCGAATGGAACGCACAAGGTGGTATAATAATTACGGAAGAAGTTCGGGAGAATATTGTAAGGTGAATTTTGTAAGAATTATAATATTGTAAATTTAGATTAGTTATTTCATATATAATATTATGGTTCCAGTAAGGCAATATTATATATAATATGTAATAAACAGGAGGTAAAAGTTATGGAAGACATATTTAATGGAAGCAAGAAGTTAGGATTTGGTCTTATGAGACTTCCACTTCTTAATCAGAATGAAGCTTCTAGCATTGACATTGAATTAACTAAGAAAATGGTTGATACATTTATTGAAAAAGGTTTTACTTATTTTGATACAGCGTGGATGTATTGTGGCTTTAAGAGTGAAAATGCAGCTAAAGAGGCACTTGTAGACAGACATAACAGAGATGAATATACACTTGCAACTAAGCTGCACGCAGGTTTTATAAAGACATTTGAAGATAGAGATAAAGTGTTTAACGAACAGCTGAGTAAAACAGGTGTTACATATTTTGATTATTATTTACTGCACGATGTTGGAGTTGACCATTATGAAGTGTATAAAAAGCTTGACTGTTTTAACTGGCTTGTTGATAAGAAGGAAAAAGGCTTAGTTAAGCATATTGGATTTTCTTTCCATGATAATGCAGATTTGCTTGATAAGGTACTTACAGAGCATCCAGAGATGGAATTCGTGCAGTTACAGATTAATTATCTTGACTGGGAAAGTGAGGCTATTCAGTCAAGAAAATGCTATGAGGTTGCAACAAAGCATAACAAACCAGTAATAGTTATGGAGCCAGTTAAAGGTGGCACACTTGCCAAAGTACCAGAAAAGGTTGAAAATAAATTCAAAGGATATAATAAAGATATGTCAGTACCATCCTGGGCTATCAGATTTGTTGCGAGTCTGCCAAATGTAAGAATGGTTCTTAGCGGTATGAGTAATATGGAACAGCTTCTTGACAATACAAGTTATATGCAGGATTTTGTACCTCTTAATGATGAAGAAATCAGGCTTGTACATAATGCGGCGGATATGATAAATGAAAGTATTGCAATACCTTGTACAGGATGTTCATATTGTACAGATGGATGTCCAATGCACATAGCAATTCCTAAATATTTCTCATTATATAATGCTGATAAACAGGAAATTGAGGATAAGGGCTGGACACCTCAGGGTGAATATTATGACAGACTTACTAATAATTTCGGTAAAGCAAGTGATTGTATTGAGTGTGGCCAGTGCGAAGGAGTCTGTCCACAGCATTTGCCAATTATTAATAATCTTAAAGAGGTTGCAAAGCATTTTGGCAAATAATCAGGTTGCTAAGCTGCAGAAAAAGTGGTAGTATAAAGATATGATAACATAACGCCGATAAATCCTGCTTTATCGGCGTTATACTATATTAAATGTATTATGTTGAATAAATTAATTATGACCACAAAGCTAAGGAAATATAAAGTATGGGAATTGATTCAGATTATTATAAAGAAAAGAATAAAAAACAGCTTACAAAGCTTCGTATACTTGAGGCTAAACTGCCGCCATATGTGACTTCTTATCTTGATGATAAGGAGTTGTCATCACAGGTTAATACGGTAATTGCGTATGCGTATGATTTACAGACATTTTTCAGATTTCTTACAGAGAAAAATACTATGTTAAAGAATACTGCAATTAAGGATATTACAATAGATTTTCTTGAAAATCTTACATTTGAAGACATTAATGAGTATCAGAGATATTTAAGGTTTAATAATGATGATGGAAGCACACATCAAAATCAGGATAAAGGAATAGCCCGCAGAATGGCGGCTTTAAGGGGATTTTTTGAATTTGCCTGCACACATCAGTATATGAAGAACAATCCGACAGTCGGGGCAGCCAAGCGAATTAAAATGCCTCAGAAAGACATAATCAGGCTTAATGATGAAGAAGTTAATGACCTCTTAAATGTTGTATCCAATACTAATATTAAAGGCAATAAGCTTCAGATACAGAAGTGCCAGAAGACACAGCTTAGGGATACGGCGCTTATTACATTGCTTCTTAACACAGGAATTCGAGTATCGGAATGTGCCGGTCTTGATATAGATGATATTAATTTTAATTACAGAACAATAAATATTGTAAGAAAGGGTGGTTCTGATGCACATCTGTATTTCAATGAGATTACAGAAAATGCATTAAAAGACTATATTGATAATGAACGTCCGTTGCTTCTTGGTAATCCAGAGTCAGAGGAACAGGCAGTATTTATCTCAATGAAAAAAAGCCGTATGAGTGTAAGTGCAATAGAACGTATGGTTAAAAAATACGCAAAAAATGCAACGCCTGATAAAAAAATCTCTCCACATAAAATGCGAAGCACATATGGTACAGCTCTTTACAAGGATACAGGTGATATAAGACTTGTAAGTGATGTACTTGGGCATAAAGATATTAACACAACTGCTAAGCATTATGCGGCTATGGAAGAAGAACATAGAAAAATTGCCGCTACTATCCCACTCTATCAGGTCGATGAAGGGGCTGGGGAATAGTTATGTGTATTTAATATATGTTTCTAAAATATATTTTATATTTATGTATTTTTTAAGCTTAT
>UMHH01048378.1_pt1 | contig 14100 bp, 10 predicted proteins | sample 1965491 | NCBI WGS metagenome assembly UMHH01 (sample SAMEA4836094, study PRJEB28245) | human gut metagenome | biome: gut microbiome; material: fecal sample | place: Denmark | collected 2008
TTAAAAAATTATTTATGTCATAAATATAACTATCTTTTTTATCTATAAGTACTAATATTTCTTCTATAAATCTGCCAAAATTCTTCCGGTTACCAAATTTTTCAACCGTATTAAATCTTGTGCCGGCACGAATTTGTACCTGCTGACCGGATATAAAATGAGACAGACGGTCAGTATCGAGGCCGTCTGTCTCTGTAAGAACTATATTCTCTTTTTTAGAAATCTACTTCTGTTCCATAATATGTACAGTTGAAAAGTTTTTCCATAGCTGCCGGATCGATCGGACGTGGGTTGGATCCTGTACATGCATCACCAACTGCAAGTTCTGAAATCTTTGCAATTTTTTCTTTGAATTCTGCTTCGTCAATACCGAAATCTTTCAGTGTCTTCGGAATATTCAGTTCTACATTAAATGCATCGATCTTTGCACACAGGCTGTTGATCAGCGCTTTCTCAGATGTACCCGGAAGTCCCATTCTGCGTGCGATTTCTGCATAACGTTTTGCAGCGACCGTATCTTTTGCATTATACTTAATTACATATGGAAGGTAAATTGCATTTGCGCATCCGTGCGGAATGTGTCCGGTTGAAAATGCCGCACCTGTCTTATGTGCCATAGAATGTACGATTCCAAGAAGTGCATTGGAGAATGCCATTCCTGCAAGACACTGTGCATAATGCATCTGCTCTCTTGCTACCATATCACATTTGTAAGATGCCGGAAGGTAATCCAGAACCATCTCGATTGCCTGCAGTGCAAGCGGATCTGTAAATGGACAGTTCAAGGTAGATACATAAGCTTCGATCGCATGTGTCAGTGCATCCATACCTGTGTAAGCAACCTGCTTTACTGGGAGACCCATGACAAGATCCGGATCTACAATTGCAACGTCCGGTGTAATATTAAAATCGGCAAGTGGGTATTTTACTCCGGTCTGATAGTTGGTAATAACGGAGAATGCTGTTACTTCTGTTGCTGTTCCTGATGTTGACGGAATTGCAGCAAATTTTGCTTTTGTTCTTAATTCCGGGAAGTTGAACGGAATACAGAGATCTTCAAATGTAACATCCGGATATTCATAGAATGCCCACATTGCTTTTGCAGCATCAATCGGTGATCCGCCACCCATAGCTACGATCCAGTCCGGCTGGAACTCCTGCATAACTGCTGCACCTTTCATAACGGTCTCAACAGATGGATCTGGCTCAACACCTTCAAAAAGCTTTACTTCCATTCCTGCTTCTTTCAGATAGTTCTCAGCTCTGTCGAGGAATCCCTGACGCTTCATGGAGCCTCCTCCGACAACCAGGATTGCTTTTTTTCCTTTCAGGTTCTTCAGTTCTTCAAGACATCCTTTTCCATGGTAAATATCTCTTGGTAATGTAAATCTGCTCATTTCAAACACTCCTTTGCCCTTAAAGTATGTTATCTTTTTGACAATCATATTGTATCTCAATTCTGTGCTTTTTGCAACATTTTACAACAAATAAATTGTATTTATTTCCATACAATTATACATTTTTAATAAACCATATTATTTCTACCCTATTCATAAAATAATTGATTTGTGATATATTTCACATATTTTACGCAAATTTTTCAAAAATGAAAGTAATCGAAAAAGAGTACGCTTTACCAGTCATGCTCTGACAAGCAGACGGCTCGGCATACTCTCTTCTTAAAATCGGGTTTTAATCTGTATTCAGTTCATAATTTCTTCTTGTGACATCACTTAATCTGCCTTTTTGGTCCTGCAGAACAAAGCTGAAAATCGTACTTCCCGCCGGCATTACGATCGGCCCGGTATACTCCTGCGTCGCAGAATTATTCTCCGGATCCGGATCTGATCCATCTGTCGTGTAATATGCCGTATACTTATCCGGTACAACCACACTGATTGATTGGACATGGTTATACTGCCCGGTCGATGGAGTCACCGCCGGCGCATCTGCAATCGGGAACTCAACTTTATAAGTTTTACTTTCTGTCAGGCTTGGAATTCCTTTCTTATTAACAGAAATTGCTTTCACCGTCGTCTCACCTTCACCGATCTTGATCGGTTCCGTATATTTCGTACTTGAAGTTGTCGGCTCTGAACCGTCTGTCGTATAGTAGATTGCTTTTCCTTTTCCGGTCAGTTCCAGTGCCTGCACTTCATCATATGTCTCTGTCTCATCCAGACTAAACTCCGGTTCACCTGACACATAATCCTTCAGTGCTTCAAGAACCGTATCACTGGTACATGCATTCAGAAGCGGTGATACCTTTTCTTCCTGTTTGGTATCAATATAAAATTCCACCGCTGCACGATAAATTTCTGCATTTCCGGACTGCTTTGCAATCTCGTCTGTAAAAACTTCTTCTGCCTGATCCAGATCATCCTTGGCAATATAAACCTTTGAAATCCCTGTATAAGCTTCTGCTTTCTTCGGACTTCCAGAAGCTGCTTTTTCAAATACAGTGAGTGCGTTCTCATATTCGGAAGCTGCCAGAAGCCGGTATCCTTTCTTTACTTTTCCGGTATATGAATTTTGATAAAACAAGAAAATGAGTCCTGCCAGAACAATACCCCCCGCCAGTAGCATAAGCAGCATTTTCCGGCGTTTTTTTCTGGCGCGCTCTTTTCTCTTTTCTGCCCGCATACGCCGCAATCTGCGTTCTTCTTCATACGCTCTTCTCGTCTGTTCCCGCGCATCTTCTCTTTGACCCACACGTCCGGTAGCCGGTCTGACATCACTGCGTCTGACCACCGCATCTCTTCCACGCCTGGTCACAGTTTCCTGCTGGCGACGACCAACACTTCCCGAATTTCCCACACACCTGGTCTCTCCTCCAACACTTTCCCGTCTTTCATATACCGGATTTACCGCACCAGAATAGCTGACATCTTGCTTTTCCTGCTCACCCAGATGAAGCGACATTGTCTGTGTAATGCCTCCTTTTAACTGAGCAGTCAGCATATCATCAAGTGGGTTATAATCAGGCACGATCTGTATTTCCCTGCCGCAACTAGGACAGATCAACTGATCTTCAGGCAAATCTGCTCCACAGTGCATACATTTCATTGTCTTTCGTCTCCTTCTGGTATCATACTTCTTTTAGAACAATCCGGTAATTTTACCGTCTTCTACATCAATTCCATTTGCTGCAGGTACTTTCGGAAGACCCGGCATGGTCATGATTGCTCCGGTAAGAGCAACAACAAATCCTGCTCCTGCATTTACATAGACTTCACGGATATGGATATCAAAGTTCTCCGGACGTCCAAGAAGCTTCGCATCATCGGACAGAGAATACTGGTTCTTTGCCATACATACCGGGAACTTGCCAAAGCCCATTGATTCAATTCGTGCAAGCTGTTTCTTTGCAGCAGGTTCATATACAACACTCTTTGCTCCGTAAATCTCTTTGCAGATTGTCTCGATCTTCTCTGCAATTGATAACTCATCACTGTAAATCGGATGATAATGGCTTTCTTTTGTCTCCAGAGTCTGTAATACTTTCTCTGCCAGCTCTTTTCCGCCGTCTCCGCCTTTACCCCATACTTCTGCAAGAGCAAATTCGCAGTCTCTGTCTTCGCAGAACTTACGGATAAATTCGTATTCTGCTTCAGTATCACTGACAAATGAATTCAAGGTAACCACAACCGGAACGCCGAATTTCTGCAGGTTCTCAATATGCTTTTCAAGATTTACAATTCCTTTTGCAAGAGCATCCAGATTTTCTTTGTTCAGTTCGTCTTTTGGCACGCCACCATTGTATTTTAATGCACGTACCGTTGCAACCAGAACTACTGCGTCCGGTTTCAGTCCCGCCATACGGCACTTGATATCCATAAACTTCTCTGCACCCAGATCCGCACCGAATCCCGCTTCTGTGATCGTGATATCACTCAGCTTAAGTGCCATCTTGGTTGCACGTACACTGTTGCAGCCATGTGCAATATTTGCGAACGGACCACCGTGTACCAGTGCCGGTGTATGTTCCAGAGTCTGGATAATATTCGGCTTGATCGCATCCTTTAACAGTGCTGTCATTGCACCGGTTGCATGAAGCTGGTCAGCTGTAACCGGTTCTCCGGAAAATGTATAGGCAACAATAATTCTGCCAAGACGTTTTTTCAGATCTTCCAGATCGTCTGCCAGACATAAAATTGCCATAATTTCGGACGCAACCGTAATCACAAAATGATCCTCTCTTACCATTCCGTCCATTTTATTTCCAAGACCAACTACTACATTACGCAGTACACGGTCATTCATATCTACACACCGTTTCCACACAACCTGTCTCGGATCGATTCCAAGAGCATTTCCCTGCTGGATATGGTTGTCAAGAAGAGCTGCAAGCAGGTTATTTGCCGATGTGATCGCATGAAAATCTCCGGTAAAATGAAGATTCAGATCTTCCATCGGTACAACCTGTGCATAACCGCCACCGGCAGCACCGCCTTTAATTCCAAAGCAAGGTCCGAGCGATGGCTCGCGCAGAGCGATCAGAGCTTTTTTACCGAGCTTTGCCATTGCCTCTCCAAGTCCAACGGTAATCGTCGTCTTCCCCTCTCCCGCCGGAGTCGGATTGATTGCAGTAACAAGTACCAGCTTTCCATCTGGTCTGTCTTTTACTCTTTCCATCAGTTCATCCGATAATTTTGCCTTATACTTGCCGTAAAACTCAAGGTCTTCCTCTTCAATTCCAACCTTTGCTGCAACCTCGCGAATATGGAGCATCTCTGCCTCCTGTGCGATCTGAATGTCTGTCTTCATAATTATATCCTCCCTTTTTTCTTCTGCGTTTCTTAAACTGATTCTTCTATGTATTGCTCAAACTGTTCCATAGACATCAGTACTTTTCTTGGTTTGGTACCTTCTTCTTCTCCTACGACTCCCGCCTCGGCAAGCTGATCCATAATCCGCGCCGCACGGTTAAACCCGATCTTAAACACCCGTTGGAGCATTCCGATCGATGCTTTGTCTTTTTCAATGATAAACTTTCCTGCATCTACAAAGTAGACATCTTTGTCGTCCTCGGAAGATGCTCCTCCCGCAGATACATTCTGATTACTATTCACCTGCTTCTGGATCTCTTCACTGTAGGCTGCGCCTCCGCTGTTCTCTTTTAGGAAATCAACCACTGCCTGGACTTCTTTATCAGAAACAAAAGCCCCCTGAACACGTACCGGCTTCTGATAGCCAGCCGGATAGAACAACATATCGCCTTTTCCAAGCAGCTTCTCCGCGCCATTCATATCAATGATGGTACGGGAATCCACACCGGATGATACAGAAAATGCTATTCTTGATGGCATATTCGCCTTAATCAGACCGGTAATGACATTAACCGATGGTCTCTGCGTTGCAAGAACCAGATGAAGTCCTGCCGCACGCGCAAGCTGTGCCAGACGGCAGATTGCCTCTTCTACTTCTCCAGGTGCAACCATCATCAGGTCTGCAAGTTCGTCTACGATGATTACAATCTGTGGAAGTTTCTGTGCTTTATTCGGATCATCAATATCTTTAATGTTCTCGACTTTATCATTGTAACCTTTCAGATCACGGACATTATACTCGGCAAAAAGCTGATAACGTCTGTTCATTTCCGCAACCGCCCAGTTCAAAGCTCCTGCTGCCTTCTTCGGATCCGTTACAACCGGGATCATCAGATGTGGAATTCCATTATATACACTTAATTCCACCACCTTTGGATCTACCATGATCAGCTTCACATCTTCCGGTTTTGCTTTGTAGATAATACTCATAATGATCGTATTGATACAGACAGATTTACCGGATCCGGTAGCTCCTGCGACAAGCAGATGCGGCATCTTTGCGATATCTGATACCACCACTTTACCTGAAATGTCACGACCTGTCGCAAATGCGATCCGTGATCTACTTTTCTTAAATTCATCTGATTCCAGAAGATCACGCAGCATAACTGCAGTATTTTCCTTATTCGGAACTTCAATGCCGACCGCTGCTTTTCCCGGGATCGGTGCCTCAATACGGATATCAGCCGCCGCCAGGTTCAACTTGATGTCATCCGCAAGTCCTACGATCTTGCTGACTTTCACCCCCATCTCAGGCTGTAACTCATAGCGTGTGACAGAAGGTCCGCAGCTGATATTAGTGATTGTAACATTCACACCGAAGGTTTGAAGTGTCTTCTGGAGCTTTGCTGCTGTCTCCCGCAGATGCGCATCCGAATCTCCGGAGGTTTTACTTCCATGCTTCAACAGACTAAGAGGTGGAAAGCGGTATTCCCTGACCGGTTTCTCACTTTTTGCAATCGTATCTGCAACAGCAGCCACCTCTTTTGGGATATCTGCCTTAACTTTTGAATTTCCGGAGACCTGTCTTTTTATTCCGTCTTCTGTCTGCACCGCTGATAAATTTTCTTCAGCCACATCTGTCTGTATATCTTTACCGGACTCCGTCTTTTTTTCTGCTTCCTGCATCGCTCCTTTTAAGAACTTCGGGAGTTTTTCTTTCACCGGCTCAAGGGGAACCGGTTCCGGATCCGGGATCAGCTCTGTAGCGGAAAGGGGCATCGCACGATTGATCACTACATCATCCAGTGCAATTTTCCCAGTCTGTTCCATAATGTGCTTTGCAGCCGCTTCTTCTGCACCGGCAAGCACGCTGCTCATATCTTTCCGGCTGCGTCTGGTAGCTTTCTTTTCTGTGCTTTCCTTTGCTTCTTTTCTGGCTTTTTCTTCTGCTTTTTCTGCCTCGTTCTCTTTTCCTCCAACTGTCGAATTAAAGGAAACGCCGCTTACCTGATAATCAACACGCATAGCTTCCCGTCTTGCCCTGCGTTCCTCAGCCCCTTCTTTACGCTTCTGCATGTCCTCTCTGGCACGGTCATACGCTTTTTCCCCGCCGATCTTCATTCCTTTTAGAATAGACTTTTCTGTGATAAGGACTACACAGATCACCATTAAAATGATCACGACAACATATGTACCAACTTTACCGATTGCCGGCACCAGTCTGACCGCAATTGCCTTTCCAACAGATCCGCCTTTTTCATCAATCAGTTCAAAGAGCACACAGCACTGAACCAGTAATACAACGCCTGCAACAGTCTTAATATATGCGATCCTGTTTCCTTTATTGGAAACCACAAACGCGACTCCACAAAATAAAAGCAGTGGAAATACATACGCCATCCAACCCATCATTCCCTGCTGCAGTGCTGCAATCTTTCTTCCAAATGCACCTGCAAGTCCGAAATTGCTGATTGTGAGCAGAATCCCTACCGCAAGTGTCACCCAGATCAGAATCTCCGTTGCAAGAAATGATTCTTCCTGCGGCACAGCTTTTGATGTGGTATTCTTTCTGGTTGTCTTCGCAGATTTCGCAGACTTTGCACTTGTCTTCTTCGTAGGCTGCCGCTTTTTCGCCGTGCTCTGCTTTGCATTTTTCTTTGTTCCGGTTGTCTTTGAAGCCATCAAACTTCCCCCTTGTATTTATACTCTTTATCTTGTAATCAAATGACCGATTCCTTCTCCTCTCTCCCCAGATATAGTATCCGGAATCAGTCATCAAAAGTGTATACTTGTACATACTATTTTATTATAGCATCCTCTTCGCCTTATGTCATCTCATAATTTTTATCAGTATTTTCCATTTTTTCATCAATCATTTCATGCAATTTATTTAATGCATCTCTTATTCCGCCAACTTCATCAATGAGTCCTTCCTCCACTGCACGTTTCCCTTCCAGCATTGTCCCCACATCTTTGACAAGCTGTGTGGAATCCAGCATCAGTTCTTCAATCCGCTCCTGTGACATTCCGGAATGCTCTGCAAGAAATCCGGTGATCCGGTCCTGCGTCTTTTCAATATTCCGCAGGCTTTGTGCCACACCGATGAACATTCCGCTTGTCCGCACCGGGTGAATGATCATCGTCCCACTTGGAACAATAAAAGAATAATCTGCCGACACAGCAAGAGGGCCACCGATAGAATGACACCCTCCAAGTACCAGAGATACTGTCGGTTTGCTTAAGGACGCGATCATTTCCGCAATCGCAAGTCCCGCCTCCACATCTCCGCCCAGTGTATTTAAGAGAATCAGCACACCATCAGTCTGAACACTGTTCTCAATCTGTGCCAGCTTTGGAAGCAGGTGCTCATACTTGGTTGCCTTTGTACTGCCTGAAACCGTCTCATGCCCTTCTACTTCGCCGATGATCGTGAGTAGCTCGATCTGATGATTCCGACGTCGGTCAAGCGAAAGCATTCCCATTTCTTTAACATGTTCATCTTCTTCCTTTGTGGTTTCCGGCTCTGTCTCTCTGACTTCCTTTTCTTTATTTTCCATATTTTCTACAGTCTGTTCCCTGCTCTTTTTCTTACGTATCTGGTATTCTTTTACATCCGTTTCTTCCTGTATTTTCATTGCCGCATTCCTCCGTTCTTTTTAGCTTAGTATGGACAATGCTTATGAAAATATGCAGGATTTTCGCCACAGAAATGAACCGCAGATTCTTGTAGCGACACAAATCTGTACCTGATTCACTGTATATGCAAAAGAGAATGCGACTCGGCACATTCTCTTTGATTTAAACATTATGAAAATAAATATTTCCTGCGCAGGCTATATACCATATCCGTATAAATCTTGCGGCATGCCTCCAGATTATCGGATTCGATCATGGAAACACATGGGTGAAGATAACGGCACCAGATATCTGCATATACATCTTCTGAATTTTCCATCCGGTTGATCCGGTTTACGATTGTCGGAGCAATATCGTAATACTCGGCAACAATTTCTTCGCCGCCTTTCTGATTCACCAGATATTCATCTCTGTATCTTCTCATCAGATTCAGTTCGTAACAGTCATCCGGTTTGCCAAGGCTTGCACATACGGCTGTAGTAATATAGCAGAGACGTGATTTGAAGCCTCCCTGGATCTGCTCGAATTCCGATTTACTGATCTTTAGTTCCAGATCATGATCATTCCAGCGTTCGATCATGCAGTCTACAATCTCTTCACAAGCATCCATTCTGCCATAACGGAACATCGGGATCACATACGTAACCATGCCCAGATTATATTTCATAAGTACATTTTCTTTTTTTCTTTTTAAACTTTCCTGATCCAGTACTTCCCGCATTCTATCCGGCAGAACAGCAGCAATCTCTTCAATCTCTTCCTGTCTGTCTTCCGAATTCTCGCATTCCTGTGCAATCTCAGTAAAAAGCGGCTTATACTTCTCGTATGCATTTTTAAACGAATCCGCATAAGTCTTTTTATTGAAATCTCCGGAAATCGGAATAATCTGGTCAAAAAGGTCATTCAATCCATCCTGTATACTCTGATTCATTCAGGTTCCTCCCGGAATCGATCCTATGCTTCTTCCCAGTTATGATATACTTCCTGTACATCATCATCATCTTCAAGAAGATCAAGCGTCTTCTGAATGTTCTTGATATCTTCTTCGTTGTCCAAAGTTACCCATGTCTGTGGAATCATTGTAACTTCTGCGCTTGCCATCGGAATACCCGCTTCTTCCAGAGCAAGACGAACCTCACTGAAATCATTCGGATCTGTAAGAATTTCAAAGCTGTCCTCTTCTTCCGAAAAATCTTCTGCTCCTGCATCCAGTGCCTGCATCATCAGATCATCTGCATCCAGTTCACATTCTTCTTTATCGACAATGATCTGTCCTTTCTGATCAAACATGAAAGAAACACATCCACTGGTTCCGATATTTCCTTTTCCCTTTGTGAAAGCGCTTCTTACATTAGAAGCAGTACGGTTACGGTTATCAGTAAGTGCATCAACGATGATTGCAGTTCCGTTCGGTCCGTATCCTTCGTATACGATGTGTTCGTAGTTGTTAGCATCTCCGTCTCCGGCTGCTTTTTTGATACTTCTGTCAATATTGTCATTTGGCATATTATTTGCTTTTGCCTTTGCAATCGCATCACGGAGTCTGCTGTTGTTAGCCGGATCAGCTCCGCCTCCTTCTTTGACTGCTACAGCGATTTCACGACCGATCTTCGTGAATACTTTTCCTTTTGCTGCGTCGTTTTTTTCTTTTTTATGCTTGATATTCGCAAATTTTGAATGTCCTGACATTACTTTTTACCTCTCTTCAGTATTTTTACTATTCTCAATTGTACTATTTTATCACTTTTTTGTCCTACTGACAAGGACTTTGCGTATTGTATTATTATCAACTGACAATACATGGAACAGATAGCCTCCGAATTCCACCTGACATTCTTCATCTTCCGAAGGAATTCTGTCCAGGCAGTCGATCAGATAACCATTGATCGTATCGTAATCTTCTTCGTTGAAACTGATTCCCAGAAGCTCTTCCAGATCCTCCAGCTGTGTCATACCATCCACGATATATGTACCATCTGCCTGTTTGATGATCAGCTCTTCTTCCTCATCATACTCATCCTGGATATTTCCAACGATTTCTTCTACAATATCTTCCATCGTAACGATCCCTGATGTCTGTCCATACTCATCCAGCACGATCACCATATGGCTCTTGTCCTGTTGCATCTGTTGAAACAGTTTGTCAATCGCCTTTGTTTCCGGGATAAATCCTGCCGGACGGATGGCATCCTTCAGATCGTGCACCGGTTTTTTCCTTGCCGGACCGTCCAGGTAGCTCTGCATCGCATCCCGGATATGAAGAATCCCCACAATGTTGTCAATATCTTCTTCATAAACCGGGAATCTGGATTTGTTCTCCTCCAGCATAAAGGTAAGTGCTTTTTCCAGAGATTCCTCTCCATCCAGTGCTACGATATTTTTCCGGTGCGTCATGATATCTTTTGCATCCGAATCCATATATTCAAAAATGTTGGTGATCATCTTCATCTCACGTCTTGTCAGAACACCTTTTTCATAGCCTTCCAGTACTTTTTCAATGATTTCTTCTGCAATTTTCTCTTTATCTTCATTGTCAGAAAATACATTTTTCATTTTCTGAAGTAAATTACCTTCCGTTTCCATTGCTTTCCATACTTCTCCTCTTTTATGTATGAAGCATCAGGCTGACGCACAGCGCTTCATCGACTTTTCTCATAAGCTCTTTGTCTACCCGGCACACGTAATCCTTCAGTCTCTGTTTATCGATAGTCCGAATCTGCTCCAGAAGGACAACAGAATCCTTGACGATTCTGTACCTTTTTGCATCGATTTCCACATGTGTCGGCAGCTTCGCTTTATTCATCCTTGAAGTGATCGCGGCACAGATAACGGTCGGACTGTGCCGGTTCCCGACATCATTCTGGATGACAAGAACCGGACGCACACCGCCCTGCTCCGAACCGACTACCGGACTTAAATCCGCATAATAAATATCTCCACGCCTGATCTGCACTTCTTTCACACTCCGCTTATCAAGATACTTTCATTATTGCCAGCTTTCTCCTGCTGTATTCATATCTCTTTCGAAGTGCATCCCCGCATTTTAGAAATAATCGACCTGCTCTACAACTTTTCCGTCACGCAGATATTCCCTCGGAACACGTTTATTGATATCACAGATAAATTCATAGTTAAATCTACCGCTCAGACCGGCAAGCTCATCTATTGAAAGATAAGCATCCCCATCGTGACCGACCAGTGTTGCCCTGTCACCAAATTTCACATCCGGAATTCCGGTCACATCTACCATAAACTGATCCATACAGACTCTGCCAAGGATCGGTGCCTTCTGACCATGAATCAGAACATATCCTTTGTTGGAAAGACTTCGTGGGTATCCGTCTCCATATCCCGTCGGGATCGTGGCGATCTGCATCCTTTTCGGGGCAACAAAGGTGCCTCCGTAGCTGACTTCCGTACCCTTTTCAATCCATTTCACATAAGTCACATGCGCGATCAGCTCCATTGCCGGCCGGAGCGGAACTGCCTCCTTATTGACTTCATCTGACGGATACAGTCCATAGGTAGAAATCCCGGCTCTCTCCAGATTCATTCCAAGCTTTGGCATATCAATGATACTTGCACTGTTTGCACAGTGATAATAAGTAAATTCCATACCTTCTGCTGCAAGATGTTCTTTCATCCACAGAAAAGCACGGATCTGTTCCAGTGTCGTGGTCTTATCCGTCTCATCTGCCTTTGAAAAATGGGTAAACATTCCTTCGCAATCCGTATAAACAAGTCTGCCGATCTTAAGGATCTCCTCTACACTTTCTTTCGCTACCGGAAAGCCAAGTCTTGACATTCCTGTATCGATCTTAATGTGCAGATATGCCTTCTTCCCCATACGGTATGCGGTCTCATCCGCAAGCTTCGCAAGCTCATAGCTGTAGGTTGTCATGCGGATCTCATGACGGATCATCTCTTCCAGCTGGTCCGGGAAAATACATCCCAGGCAAAGAATCGGCTTCTGAATGCCGGCTTTTCTGAGTACAACACCTTCATCCAGAGTTGCGACCGCATAGCCCCAGACATAGTCCACATCTTCCAGCATTCTTGAAATCGGCACCGCTCCATGACCATAACCATCTGTCTTGATGACCACGACCATCTTGGTTCCTTTTTCTATATTTGCATGCATCATTTCCATGTTATACATCACCGCATCCAGATCGATCACCGCACGCAGTCTGCTGTATTTCTTCATTCTGTCATATCCTCCAATTCCTTAAGTGTTCTGCCGAGCATTTTCAAGAGATCACCCGCAAGCACACTGTAAGAGCCAAGTTCTTTTCTGGCATGATCTCCGCACAGCCCATGCAGATAAACGCCAAGCACAGCGGCATCATCCGGTCTCATATGCTGTGCCATAAGTCCGGTGATCATTCCCGCAAGCACATCTCCCGATCCGGCCTTTGCCATTGCCGCATTACCGGTGGTATTGATCATAAGCCTTCCCTCTGGCGCTTTCACAAGTGTCCTGCTGTCTTTCAGTACACAGACAGCATGGACTTTTTCTGTATATTTCCTTAATAGCTCTCTTCTGTTGTCTTTTAATTCCTGTACGCTGTATCCGGTCAGTCTGGACATTTCTTTCATATGTGGAGTAAGTACATATCCGGAAGGATTCATCCGAATCTGTTCGATCCCCCACTCATCGGTCTTTGCCAGAAGGTTCAGTCCGTCCGCATCAATAACAGCCGGGGTTTTATTATTCTCAAGCACCTTTTTCAGTAATTCCTCCGAATGCGGTCCCATACCGAGTCCGCATCCAATACAGAGCACATCCGCCCATTCCAGCAAATCCGGAAGTTCTTCAAATGATTCTGTCTCATCCAGAGAATAGGTCGTCATTACCGCCTCCGGTAAAAGTTCCTGTAAGATTGCCCGGTTACTTTCCTCCGTATAAATCCGGACAAGACCTGCTCCCGAAAGATATGCTGCCCTGGCACTTAAATATGCTGCACCAGACATTCCTTTGCTTCCGGTAATCATCAGAACCTTTCCATAAGTCCCTTTATTAGAATCCGGTTTCCTTTGCGGCAGCATTGCCGGCACATCGGATTTTTCAAGTGCCATGCAGATTTCTTCTTCCGCAAAAAACTCCGGTCTGGTAATTCCGATCGGCGCTGTAACAAGCTTTCCTGTATACTCACATCCCGGATATAGGATCTGTCCCATCTTCTGAAACGCAAAGGTCACTGTAAGATCTGCTTTAAATGCCGTTCCAAGCACTTTTCCATCATCCGAACGGATCCCTGAAGGAGTGTCGACTGCCACCTTACAGGCAGTCATCCGATTCATCTGATCAATCACCTCTGCGTATCTGCCTTTTATTTCACGGGATAGGCCAATACCGAATACGGCATCTATAATAACACTATATTCTTTCTGTGGCAAACTGTTTCCTACAGATATTCCCAGATTTTCCAGAATTTTCATCTGGATTTTTGTTTCTTCACTACGATGGTCATAATTTCCGACCAATACTACATCTGGATGATTTCCTTCTTCTACGAGCATCCTTGCAATTGCGAATCCGTCACCACCGTTATTGCCACTTCCACACACGACCAATGCTTTCGACAAATCTATGTCTTCTGCTTTCATCGCAGCCACACACTGAAGTGCCGCCCGTTCCATCAGGACAAGGGACGGGACCTGCATCTTCTGTATCATTCTCTGATCCGAT
>UMHH01060028.1_pt1 | contig 13977 bp, 14 predicted proteins | sample 1965491 | NCBI WGS metagenome assembly UMHH01 (sample SAMEA4836094, study PRJEB28245) | human gut metagenome | biome: gut microbiome; material: fecal sample | place: Denmark | collected 2008
GTCATTACTTATCTTAACATTCTTAGCAGCAACTAAAGAATAAGGTACACAATCACCTGGATGTTTATTAAGACTAAGTTTCTTTTGTATATTCATAATTATTTAGGAAAAGTAAAGTTATAAAAGAACTCATTCCAACCACTATCATCATCACTTTGTTCATCTAATAAAATACTAGTCTTAATATCTTTTTTCATACTTTCCCACAAATAGAAAGGATTAGTTCCATATTGACTAGCAGAAAGATTAAACACAGGATGTTTATATCCTCTCATAAGCATACGAGCCATACAATAATAAGTAAGACCTTGAATTAATTTACCGTTAGCAGGTATAACAGGAATCTCACAATGATAGTTATCGCTATATTGAGTTTCAATATCTTTATAAACAACTGTTATACAAGTATCATTAAAATTAAGTTCAATAGTATTACCTCCAATAAGAATATAATTATGATTTGACTTATCATATCCTCCACGGGGGGTCTGACAATGAGAATGAACTTCATGCTGACATCTTGGACATTCAGTATTATTATGAACTGTATAAACAACAGGATTACATCCTACTTTACCAGTATCAATAACTTCTCTAGTTCTAGAACCATTAGGACAACAATCATCGGGCATACCAAGATAGTCTTTATTAGTAGCACGCTCCGGACTTTCGTCCTTCGCTTGACCCCCCGTAGAGGATGGAGCAGATTCAGTATCACCACATCTATATTTACTAGTATCAGCCCTAGGTACTTCACAACCATTACTATCATATACTTTAAGACCGTCATCAATAAGACAACATTTACTTTTAGCTATCTTATTAATGACGGTTAGTTTCATTTTCTTATCAACTTTACGAAGAACTTTAAGTTCATTCATAGCATCAACACACCAAGCAGGAACTCTAGGAATCCAATCACTTCCATCAGGATTGAAATCATTATCAAGTTTACCAATAATATGTTCTATCGTAATCGTTTTATTATTTGCCATAATATTAGTTTTTATATCTAGTTTTATTACCATTATTATGTGCTCCACGTTCATACTTTTGTTGATTAACATTTCTAATATATTTAAATGGAGCATTAGGTTCTCGTTCAAGATAAACAAGAAGTTTACTTCTTAATCCTAATTTAAGATTAAAAATATCATCAACAGTTTTACATTCAGAATTAAGTTGTTTAGCATTTTTACCTCTAAGTTCTGCATTAATATAATTAGCATACTTAAATTTAATAGCACTATAACTATGAGTTCCATTATTAATAAGTTGTATTTCATAAAACTCTTTATTAGTTTTATAAACTACATAAGGAATACCATCATACTTAAGTCCACGAATTTTATATATTTCTGCTTCTTCTTTATCATAAGGTTTAAGACCAGCATCAATAATTTCTTGTTTTTTAAGTCTAGTAGCGTTCCAATCAACATAAGTATCTCTAGGTTTATCTCTATATCTCCAGAAATTAATAACTAAATCACCAATTTCATATTTAAAATGATAAGCATAACCTTCAAGAACACATTTATGAACACCATAACTATAATACCTATGAATGTACTTTTTATAATCAGAAAGACTTAATTCAGAACGTCTTGTAGCAAGTTTAAGAGCAATAATATAATCGTTTGCTTTTTTAGCTAAGTTACAATAACGCAAAAGTTGGAGAAGAACAATACGTCTTTCTCCAACTGTATAACTAAGTTGATTATTAATTAATTGTTCTAACTTATTAATTAATTCAACATTATCATTAAGAAATTGAAACCCATATTCATTAAGATTAATTTTTAAATCATCTTTAATAACTTGATTTTTACTTTTAATATAAGCACGGCAATCAGCTTTCATCTTATTTATAACTTCAAGTTCTTTATTATATTTTGCCATATCGTCATTAGAAGTTTCAATAAACTTTTTATAATAATGACTAATATCTATATCTTTAATCATAATTTATCTAGTTACAAAATTATCAATAGGAGTTTCATTTGTTTGACGAGGAATTTCAATAAGATTACGTTTAAATACAATCTCTTTAAGAGCTCCAATCATATCTTCAGGAATAAGAAATTCATCATCATCATATTTAGCTTCATCATCAATAGGGTCATAATTTACATCTTTAGCTTTTTCAACAGTTTCGGTAGGAACAAGATAAGGAATTTCAAATAGAGATTCAATAATAATAGAACCTATATTTTGAAACCAATCTTTATTATTACTAAAGAAATAAATATAACCATTAATATAATCATAAACAGGAAGATTACACATACCTGCAAGATAATGATAAAACTTAGCACTAGCTTCTTTTGCAAATGGTATTTCTATCCCAGTATGTCCGGTAGTTCTAATTGATTGGAAAGGTAAGTTATTAATAAGTCTAACTGGCTTTGGAACTTCTTGTTTAGTACGTTTAATTGCAGGAAGTCCAAGAGTTTGACTATTATATAAGTCACCATCAGGAACATTAATAATAGAAACACGAATACGTTGTTGCAAACCTTTATCAACATATTTATGATTTTCATAACTTTTACGAATTAGTTCATTACGACCATGAAGAATAGCATATCGAAGATTACGTCTAAGAGGAATACTATTAGGATTGCCAACAGCATGAGCAAATTCACTAACTAATTGATTAAGACTAGCCATGTTAAGATTGACTTGCGTTTTCTAATTGATGAACTCTTTCTTCAAGCTCATTAATCTTATCAGAATATGTTTCAACTTTAGCTTTAAGTTCATTAACTGTATCAACTAATTCATTATGCTTTTGTTCTATAACTTTAACTTTTTGTTCAAGTTCAGTATTATTAGTATAATCAACAATAGAATTTAATAATTCAATTAGTAATTTTCTATCTTTATTAGATATATCACTATTTAAACAGCATATAGTTCTAATAATATCATCTTTAAGTTTATCTTTAGTCATAATATATTATGTTTTAAGTTTAACTTTTTCTTTTCATTATAGACACAACCTTTAAGTCTATTTTGAATAGGAAGTTCTCTATGAAATTTAGCATTACCAATTCTGATTATATCATTGTCATCTTTAGTCCATTCAATACCATAAGCAGCATTTTCAAAAGTAGGAATAAATGCAGTAGAACCCCAAGCAGGATTACCTTGTTCATTAATAATTAAACTATCTCCTTTAGATACTCCATCTAAATTAGGTAGATGTTTAAGTCCTTCTGCAAGTTCATTTAGTATATGCTTGTTAAATCTTAACAAGCCATTATACATCTCTACTAAATTAAAATTCATGTTAAGCTTGTTCTAGAGCATCAACTCGACCGTTAAGAGAATTAATATTATTAGTATTTTGATTAACTTTAGTTACAAGTCCTTGAAGAGCAGTAATTATAGCATCGTTCTTAGTATCATTACTAGCTTTCATAGCATTAATCGCAGCAACTATATCTGTATTTGCTTTATTAATAGTAGAATTAACAGTATCAAGTTTATTACCAATAGTAGTTTTCATACTATCAACAGCAGCTTTAATACTATCTAATTTAGCATCAATTTTATCAAAACGATTATTAAGAAGAGTTTGAGTTTCATCTGATTCACTTTTATGTTGATTTTCAAACTCATCAAATTCAGCTTTAACCATTTCATGTAATTCAGTAATCTTTTGACTAATTTCATCAAGATTAACTATAACATTATTTTCTCCAAGCTCATCATGTTCTTTATTACCAGAAATACTAAGTTTAAGATTATTAATAAGTTTATTAATAGCATCTAACTTATAATTAACTCTTTTATCATCTTCCATATCTTTAGAATTTAGTTTGTTACAAATATAAATTATATTATTAATAACAAGTAGTTTAACAATATTATTAACATTTTTTAATTAAGCAGTTTTAGAACTATTAATACCTAGATATTTAGTCCAAGTATAATGTTTACGTTCACTAATATAATTAAGATTATCATCATTAATATGAGCTTCTTCTTCAAAACTTATATCTTTATACGTATCATGTTGTTTAATATGAAATAGTCTTATAATAAGATATTCAATACCGTACCATATATAGAAAAAGATATATAACATCTCTTTCATTTGTTCTGTATGAATAGCTTCATGATTAAGTTCTTTATTACTTAATTCACCTTTAGTAAATATAATACCAAAAAGATTAATAGCTTTATAACCACCAAAAGGAAAATGTTTAGTCTTAATAACTCTCATAACTTTACTATTTTGAAATTTAATATTGTAAATATTTATGTACGTTCATAGAGCCACTTTTTAGGCTCATAACAAGACTTTCATTAAATCATGTACAGTTAATCAGCTAGGCTTAAAACTAGCCAAATTTGGCAAGCTATACTCCCCGTAGAGGATGGAGCAGCTTGAATTAGTCAGTCAAGCCTAGCTAATCAATCTTATACAATCTTAACAAATAGTATTATCAATATCTTTATAGCCAACTCCAAGTTTCTTTAGAATAGGACTAACAACCCAACTCCAAAACACAGGAGCAAGTACAGCACTATTAACAAGCATAATAGTATTATCATACCCAGATGCAATATAAATCATAGCCATAGTAAAAATACTTATAACTAATACACATCGTTTTTGCCAAGTAGGAACTTTATTATCACCATTAAAGTAATCAATAACTTTAATAATAATATAAGTTAGAACATTAACAATAAACATAAATCCAAAGTCAAAATTACTAAGGATACCATCTACAATTACATCAATAAATTTGTCCATACTAAAATTTAGATAAATAAAAAAGGGAACTATCCGAAGATAATTCCCTTTTACAGTTTTACAATAATGATTAGTTATTCATGTGGAAATATTCCCATACTTTATCACCATCAAAATCTACATTTTTAAACCAAAATGTAATAGCACTTTCAAACACTTTATTATCTATATTACCACCAAACCATTCTTCAAATAATTTAGCATAATCATGATATTGAGCATTAATTGCTTGTTTTTGACTTTGAAGAAAAGCAATTTGTTCATCAATGCTATTAGTCATTTTTTCACTAGGGTATAGTAAAGGGTCACTATTACCTAGTATGAATTGAGTAACAGGTATCATATCTCTTTCAATTTTATGTTCTTAATCAAACTTAGTAATATTACTGAGCAGGAGTTCCGCTAGCAGGTTGAGTAAAACCACATGGTAAACATCCACAAGCATTACGTCCAACTAGACCAGTAACAGTAGGTTCATTTGGAAGAGTAACTACACCATAGATAACATTACAAGTCTTTCTATCAGTATAGTTGATACCAGCCGTAAACATCTTTTCCATTTCGCATTGGATAAGTTTATCTTGATAAGGACGAATAGCTTTAGTAACAGCCAATTCAGCTTTCAAATCAGATAACTCTTTACGGATATCATCATCAGCATCACGAGTATATTTGTAAAGATTAAAATGGTCAGTGTTATTTTTCTCAATAAGAGCATCAGTACGATTACGCCCGTCAATATAAACACCAAACAATTCACTATTAAGACGTTCTCTATCTTCAAAACGTTGATTCTGTTGAGTCAAAGCCCATTGATAAAGACCACCTTGAAGAGCTAAAGTATCTTCACAAGATTTTTCCCATGCTTGAAAAGCAGTAGGAGCACCGCTTCCACTACCAGCAGTAGCACCAAGAACATTAATGTTAGTAGAACCATCTCCTAACATTCCACCACCGGCACCACCTAATACACTAGAACGACGATTACCAAACAAAGCCCAAGCACCAAGTGCAGTACCGATAATACCAAGAGTTAAACCTGCATTAGCCTTACCGTTTACATCACGACGATTACCACCGTCATAATTCATTCCAGTACCATTATAGCCCTCTGGAACAACTTTCACTTTTTCAATTACTTGCATAATAAATTAAGGTTTAAGTTAAAAAAATAGATTAATACTTGTAGTTTGAACTACATAATCTATAGCGCTTAAACCGTTATTTTTGTTTGGTAATTAACATTAATTTAACTTTCAATAGGACTATATATTGTCAATTCACCAATTTTATTAAGTTTAGTATATTTTATTTCACCTATTGAAGTCTTACCATCATCAGCTTTGCCACCTTGTGTACCAACATAACATTGAATAGTTTGTTGTCCTCTAAATTCAGAATTACCTGCAACAAAACCAAATTTAAATGTATAACTATCAGTATAATTATCATTATAAACAGTGTTATCTTCATTTAATAAAACTGTATGATATTCATAACTATAATTATCATCACTAGTTATATTAAGAGTTGGTTTATCAAGAGTTAAAGGAGTAGCATTTGTATTGACTTGATTATTCCAAACTTTATATTTATCATTAGGCTTATTTTCATACCAGCAATAACCATCGCCATGAATAAATCCACCTCCACTACGAATTACTTTAATATTATCAAGACCAATAACTTTATCATTAACTAAATTAACCCTAAAGTACTTTATTTCATTATTAGATTTAGCAACTCTTTTAACAACTTCACCATACCAACATTCTTTATAACCACCATGTCCATCAGGCATATTAATAGTTCCATCAGCCAAAGGAAAAATAAACAGTCCTCTATTACCAACATCAATTTCTTTATTTTTTAATTGCCAAGCATGAACAATAACACCACCTTTATAAGCAGTACATTCAATAGTAACATGACCTTTATGTAATTCTCCATACCAATTAGCACAAAGATTCATTTTCATTATATCAGGCATTTTATCTTCAAGGTTAATCATAGATTCAATATTAAACATAACACATTCAGCACCTGAGGCAGTATTATCTCCACCCCAATATAGATAAGGAATGTAACTTGAACCCCAAGACCAACCAACAGCTATATAATTTAAACTATCAATAGGAGAATTAACATAATATGATTTAGTATCCAAATCTCTACCATCATCGTTACCCCAAATGTATCTAAGTTGGACACTAGTAAAATCACTAAAATGAATAACAGAAGTAGGCCAAATATGATTAGCACCATCATAAACATGAGCAATATTAGTTTGACCTACTGTCCGTTTCTTAAGAGGTTTAACAATTCCTCCTTGACGTCCAAGAGTTAAACTCATTATTCATCAATAATATTATAAGTCATTCCAGCAACTGGGGTAATAGTTGCATATTGGGTAGCAGTTCCTGTCCAAATTGGAAGACTAAGTTTATTACTATTCGCACTAGGCATAGTCATATTAACTCCACATCCGTCATTAATAGCTTTTTGAATCTTATCAAGATTAACACTATTAGTAATAGTTTGATTTATTTCTTTTTTAAAGTTATTAAATGTATCATTAGTAACATATCTATTAAGTAAATTATTAACTTCTTCTTTATTATAAGTTTCAGACTTAGTATAATAATTTTTAAGCAAGTTATTAATTTCTTGTTTAGTATAACTATCAAATGAAGAAGTATCTCCCATTACTCTCCATTCAGTACCATTCCAATAACAAATCTTTCCATTACGATATTCAATCTGACCTTTAGCCCAATTACTACAAGTTACATTAGGAAGATATTCAGACTCTTCACCAACCATACCTGTAAGTTTACATTTATTTAAATTAATAGTACCATTCTCAATAATACCACCTTCAAATACAAGTTCACAACCAACAGGCATTGTAATAGTTTTACCACTTAAATCAAAAGCATAACGAATAATATAACGAGTATTTTCTTCGTTAACCATATCTTGAGTAAGAACAGCTTTATAATTAAGATAAATATTATTTTTAACTTGAACTAAAGTTTCTTCATTAAAATAATATTTAATATTATCTACTGAATTAACATATATAATACCAAGTCTTGGACGTTCATCAGAAAGACAAGTATTATAAATATTATAATCTTCACTATTTCCATAAACAGGAGTGTTGACCCCCCGTAGAGGATGAACTCTATCAGTAGGTTCTACAATAGTCCATCTAGTATAATAATTATAAAATCCAACTCCATCATGAACAGTCTTAACTCTAAGAACAAATAATTTATGATATGTATCATAATAAATACCAGCAGTATTACCTAAATCTGTTCTAATAACTTCATACTTATCTGTATTAAGAATTATTTGACCATATTGTTCACAATAAGTATCATCAAGAAAACCATCAAATAAAAGCTGTTCTGCATTACTAGCATCATCCTCCACGGGGAGTAAGACCTTGCGAACTATTTTATATCCTTTACCACTTTTATATTCAGGCTCATAAGGTCTATCTTTAAGACTAAGACGATTAACATTACAACAACCAGGACTTAATCTTATAGTAATATCTTCTTCATCAGGATAATTAATAATATTAACTTTACCATTTCCTGCAATCATTTGCTTAAGAGCTTCGTTAAGCATATTCCAATCAATAGTTCCATCAGCAATTGGAATTTTAGCACCAGATTCTTCAAGATATTTTTCACTAAGAATTTTAGTCCAATTATCATCAGAAACCCAACTAGCTTCAACACCAGCTTGAAGATTACTACCTGTATAACTTTCAGTTACAGATAGATTATGTTCAGCATCATAATAACTAATAGTAAGACTATTACGTCTAAAAATAGCAGGAACAGCTTTACGAGTATTAACTCTAGTTCCTTGATATGGAATCCATAGATGATTAAATCTAGAAAGAACAACAGTTAAATTATTGTTTGTATCTTTATCAAGAATATTTTGAAGATAAGTAATAGGAAATACTTTATCATAACTATTCTGACCTAGTTTTTCATATAGTTGTTTATTGTTCATAATTATATGATTAATTTAAATAACTTTAATGAGTAAATAAACAATATAAGCATTGGCAATATTGTTATATTAAATAGTATTCTTATCATGGTTCAATTAAAACTCTTACATTAAACACTGTACTATTAGAAGTTATAGTAAATTGACATAATATAGTAAATGAAGAAGTAGTTGCATTAGCAGTAACACTAATAATATTATTACTATTAAATACAGAAACATTATTCATAGGTGTGCTAACACGACTTAAAGTACAAGTATATTTACTACCGCCACCATCTTTATTTTCAAACCAAAATTGTAATTTACCAGCGTTCATTATAGCAGTATTAGTAGGAATATATACATAAACATCAATAGGAGTTTTCTTAATATCATTATAACTTGCTTCTCCTTTATATATTGAATCTACATTTTCACTATCTAAATAAATAGGTAAAGCAACATTTTGACTAGTAAAATAATCATTTTTAATAACAAGTCTACCACGTAAAGTATTTGCGGCTTGTGTATTTCGGATAGTAGTATTATTAGAACCTAACCATCTCCAATTAAAATACCAAGTACGAGTACTACTACTTAAATTAGCGGGAACAACAGAACTAAACATAATTATATTATTACTACCTGTATATTTAACAGTAGTTGTACAGTTAGATTGACTTACAATAGCTACATCTTTTTCACTAGCATAAGTAGTATCTGTTCCACCACTTCCACTAACACCATTCCAAGTCCATGGTTGTGTTTTACGAAGTCTACAATAAGTAATAACTGTATCACCTCCAGAAATAACAGGTTCACCTCCAATATCATGTGTTACAGGATAACTAGTATAATCTGTATAATTAGATGAATTTCTATCATAAATATCAGTATGATATGTCATTTGTCCCGTAACTTTACTACCAGCAGATTGTGTAATATTAATAGATTTATTAACTCCACTATAAGTTGCAGTAACAGTTGTACTTCTACTTGTTGTAGCAGTTCTATTACCATAAGTAAGTTTACTACCGCTAGTAGTACCACTTAATGTACCATCTCCAGATTTACTTAAAGTCGGACTACCATTTTCAGTTTCAGTATAAGTAGTACCCACTCCATTCCAAGTATAATTTCTAGTACGAGAAGCATTACAAAGAATTGTAGAACTACCACCACTAGCAGCAATATTCATAGGACTAGCAGATATAGTTACTTGCCAAGATGTCCAACTTCCAGTAACTTTATTACCGCCATATTGCATAACATCACAATAATCAGTAACTCCATTATAATTAGCAGTAACTCTAGTTGTTCTAGCATCAGGAGATGTGTTATTACTAAAAGTTAAAGTATTACCACTTAAAACTCCAACACCACTTGTAACAGAAATAGTAGGAGTAGCACTATCAGACTCAGTGCCACCAGAACCTGCAACACCATTCCAAGTCCATGTTCTATTTCTTGAAGCACTACTATAAATAGTTACTGAATCACCTCCTGCCCAAACTTTATAGCTACTAGCACTACAACTTACAGACCAACTAGACCAACTTCCATAAATTTTAGCTCCTGCAGATTGACTAATAGTTATATCTTTAGTTGCACTATCAATAGTAGCTCTAAATACAGAACTACGAGAACTAGTAGAAGTATTATTACCATAACTAACAGTAGAACCACTTAAAGAAGCTGTACCATTAACTTTACTTAATGTTGGAGCGCCATTAGCATTTTCAGTATAAGTTGCTCCTGTACCATTCCATTGCCAAGTACGACTTCTAGTAGCAGAAGTAGATAATGTAGCATTTCCACCAGCAGCAGCAATAGTTGTTACATTAGCACTTAAACTAATAGACCATGCTCCCCAACTACTATAAGTTTTAGAACCAGCATTTTGAGTTACAGTAGTATCTTTAGTTACAGAATCCATTGTAGCTCTAATAACTGTACTTCTAGCACTTGTAGAAGTATTATTATCATAAGTTACTTTATTACTAGCAAATGAACCAGCGCCACTAACTTTACTAAGAGTAGGAGTTCCAGTTCCTGTTTCAGTTCCACCACTTCCACTAACTCCGTTCCATGTCCAAGTTCTTGTTCTACTTGCAGAAGTAGTTATATTTGAACTACCTCCACTAGCAGCAACATTTCCACTATTAGAAATATTAACTGTCCATGCAGACCAAGCACTATATTGTTTAGCTCCAGCAGATTGACTAATAGTTATATCTTTAGTAGTTGAATCAATAGTAGCACGAATAACAGTTGATTTACCACTTGTACTAGTATTATTTCCATAAGTAACTTTAGGACTAGTCCAATTACCATCTCCACTCACTTTACTTAATGTAGGACTTCCATTTCCAGTTTCTGTACCACCAGAACCGGCAACACCATTCCATGTATAACTTCTAGTTCTACTAGCACTAGTTGATATAGTAGCTGTTCCGCCTGTTGCACCAATACTAGTTTTATCAGCACTAATATTAACTGTCCATGCAGACCAATTACCATAAACTTTAGCTCCGGCTGATTGTGTTATAGTAATAGATTTAGAAACACTATTGCTAGTAGCAGTAATAGTTATACTACGACTATTTGTTGTAGTATTGTTACTAGCAGTAACCGTTTTACCACTTAAAGTAAATCCACCAGCACTACCACTAAGTGTAGGTGTAGCAGTTTCTGTATCAGTATGTGTAGTACCAACTCCATTCCAAGTCCAAGTACGAGAACGACTAGCATTAGTAGTTATCGTAGATGAACCACCACTTGCACCTATCGTTTGCGTGCTTGCCGAGATAGAAACAGTCCAAGCAGACCACGCTGAATACACTTTTGCGCCTGCCTGCTGCGTTATCGTAACCGTTTTGAACAATCCTACATAACTAGCTGTAAGTGTCGCTGAACGGGCTGAAACGCTTTCGTTTGATGTAAATTTTATTTGATTTCCACTAAGACTAGCACTACCACTAATACTAAGAGTAGGAGTAGCAGTTTCGCTATAAACAGTACCAGTGTTATTCCATTTATAAGTTCTACGAGCAATATTAGCTGTAACTGTTCTAGTACCACCTTTAGCTTCAACACTAGTTCCATCAGTTTGTAAATCTAGTACCCAATCAGTATAAACTTTAGCACCAGCAGCTTGATTTAAAGCAGCACTAACTTCTTTAGTTTGTTTATTTTCTAAAGTAAATACAACACTTAAAGTACCACTTTTAGCATTAGTAGATTCATTATTAGGTATAGTTAATACATTATTACTTATACTACCTAAAGTAGTAGAACTAGTAAAGCTAGCAGTAAGACTAACAACAGTTTCAATCCAAGTTCCAGCATAAGTAGAACCCTTAGTTATACTCCCCGTGGAGGATGCATAGTCAGTTCTCTTATATCCACTTTTAACAGAACTAGTAGGAAGTTTTAAATCATAACTACCACCAGTTGCAGCTATACTACTATCTATTACTTTTAATCCACTAGTATTATATGTACTTGCTTTACTACCTTTAAACGTAACTGTATAACTATCTTTAGCTACTGTATCATCTATTTGAACAACTAACTTACCATTAGTTATAACTCCTTTTTCTATTCCATCAAATAAAACCTTAACTCCATCAGTAGGAAAAGTAACAGTATAAGATATAAATTTTTGTTTCCATTCTAATTCTACATTATGAGTTATAGGTAAATAACCACTGTTACCACTAATAGTTTGAGATTTATAATGTTCAGCAGTAATATTAGCAGTATAATCAGTCTTAATAGGAATAGTAAATACAAATTTAGTATTATTTTCACTTATAATAGGAGTATAACCATTAATAGTAACAGTTCCGGAAACATTTAATTTAAACGTAATAGTAGTTTCAGTATTCTCTGGATAAACAAGTTTAGAACCTTGATATATTTCAAATACATTTATACTACCAAGTTTAATATCATGTATTCCAATATTTCCTTGATATATAGCCATAACTTAAGCGTTTGATTTAACTATATAAGTAGTATTGTTATCTTTTTGTGCAATAGCTGCATATTGAGTAGCAGTACCAACCCATATTTTAGGATTAACTATTGGTTCAATAGTAAGATTAGATAATCTATAAAGAGTTTGGTCAACTATTTGAATAGTATTATAAACATAAGAACCATCCTCTGATAAAGCAACATGATGAATTGCATTAGCATTACTCCATTGAATAATTATAATATTATCTGTATATCTAACATTAAATGTACCATACTTACCATTATGAAATACAGAATTAGGTTTACCAATAGCTGTAACAAATCCAGCAAAATTAGTAAAAATAGAATTAATAGCAGCTAAAACTTCTTCTTTACTACCATTATTTGTTAATAATATAGTAATATTACCAATATCATAAGATTTAATAATTGAATTACTATTTATAACTACAAAAGTATTAATACTTTTAGTTTCTTCACCACCAACTCTAGCTATACCTTTATCCCAACTTAAATCGATTTTATTAATTCCACCAGCAGAAAAATAAGTAATTGTAGCACTAATATCGTTATTGCCTACAACAATTCTATCAAAATTAACTCTACTATTATTATTATCAACAGCAATAATATTTCCACCTTTTAACAGTATTTCTTTTACTTCATCAAAAGTTTTATCGCAAGTAAATTCCTTTTGTCCATTAGTATATACTCCAGTAGGAACAGTAACAACTACACCATAAACAGGAATAAATTCTTCAGGTGTATTTTTTCTTTCATATAATTGTTGATTAATATCTTGCATAACTTTATAAACTTTAAATGGTGGCACTTATTCAGTACCACCATGATTAATATTAAGTTGTTTTCTTTTTAATAACAAGTTCATAACCAGCAGGAATTAAAGCTTTAATAGCATCAGCAATAGCTTTATCAACTTCAGCTTTAGTATAAGTATTTTCTACTGTCGGCACATTATTAAACTTATTATTAATTTCTTCTTTAGTATAAACATTATTACTAAGTTTAGTAATTTGATTAGGTAAAGTTTCATCAAGTTTAACTTTATCAGCAGATGACATAACTCCAGCTAAAGTTTTTGTGGCAGCATTAATACTTTTAGCATAATTTCTACCATTATCATATTTATTAGTATTAGTATCTTTATTAATACCTGTTACTTCTATATTAACTTTAGAATCTGT
>UMHH01013050.1_pt1 | contig 13837 bp, 25 predicted proteins | sample 1965491 | NCBI WGS metagenome assembly UMHH01 (sample SAMEA4836094, study PRJEB28245) | human gut metagenome | biome: gut microbiome; material: fecal sample | place: Denmark | collected 2008
GACAGCGGAAGGGGCAAGCCCCTCCCCTGCGGCATGACCGGAAAACACCTGGCGGCGAAGGCCGGGGCAGTCCAGCGCTGAACTATACTGTCCTAGCAGGATGACCAAAGGAAACAGAAGAAAAAGATTGGAAAATTGGTGGCATAACGCTGAGAAAATTTGAAAATACACTTGACACACACGAGGGTGTTGATGTATGATACCAAAGTCCCTGTATGGGACAACTGCGATGATGCGGGAGATTGCTCGGGAACGAGGTAACTTCCGCGGAGTATGTCCGAGCTAGAATCGGGCGGCTGAAGGACCTGGGCACGGCGTATATCGCTGTGGTTGGGTGGAACCGGCCTGCTTGTCGCGCCGGTTTCTTTCATGCCACGGAGTGATACGCACGAGAACGTGGACAGGAACTTCACCGTACGGAGCGTGAAGGACAAAGAAATTCACTTCGTATGTATTTAAGGAGGAAACAACCCATGGCAGCTCAGAAAGAAATGATCCGCATCCGCCTGAAGGCTTACGATCATCAGCTGATCGACCAGTCCGCTGAGAAGATCGTGGAGACCGCCAAGCGCACCGGCGCCACTGTCTCCGGCCCCATCCCCCTGCCCACCAAGAAGGAAGTCGTCACCATCCTGCGGGCCGTCCACAAGTATAAGGACAGCCGTGAGCAGTTTGAGCGCCGCACTCACAAGCGCCTGATCGACGTGGTCAAGCCCTCCCCCAAGACCGTCGAGGCTCTGATGAGCCTGGAGCTTCCTGCCGGCGTGGAGATCGAAATTAAGCTGTAATCCATCGTCTGAGCCGTCGCGTACCGCGATCAGGCAAGGCGTGAGGTCAGATTGATTTCACCTTATCCCTTTGTTGTACCGCAGTCCGCCGCATTTTGAGGCGGACGGGTCAAGTCGCGAGAGCAATACCAGCTCAATGGGTAACTCTCCCGACCAATAACCTTTATAGGAGGAAAATCCAACATGGAGAAAGCGATCATCGGCAAAAAGATCGGCATGACCCAGATCTTCGATGAAGCTGGCCGCGTGGTCCCCGTGACCGTGATCGAGGCCGGCCCCTGCACTGTGGTGCAGAAGAAGACCGCCGAGAAGGATGGCTATGAGGCCATTCAGCTGGGTTATGAGACTGTTCCCGAGCGCAAGCTCACCAAGCCTGAGGTCGGCCATCAGAAGAAGGCCGGTCTGACCGAGTTCAAGAAGGTCCTGAAGGAGTTCGCTCTGGAGGACTGCTCCAAGTACGAGGTGGGCGACGAGCTGAAGGCCGACGTCTTTGCTGCGGGCGACCGCGTGGACGTCACCGGCATCAGCAAGGGCCACGGCTTCCAGGGCGTTGTCAAGCGCCACGGCGCTGCGATCAAGCGCATGACCCACGGCGGCGGCCCTGTCCACCGTCATCAGGGTTCCCTGGGCGCCGGCACCACCCCCGGCCACATCTACAAGGGCCGTGACGGCGCCGGTCAGATGGGCAACGAGCAGGTCACCGTCCTGAACCTGGACGTGGTCCAGGTCGATCCCGAGCTGGGCATCATCGCCGTGCGCGGCGCCATCCCCGGCCCCAAGGGCGGCGTGGTGTTCCTGCACAACAGCGTGAAGAAGTACGTCGAGCCCAAGGGTGCCGCCGGCATCTCCAACAACCCGCAGAAGGCTTCCGGCCGCAACCCGCAGAAGGCTTCCGCCCGCAACAAGTAAGGAAAGGAGAGTGTAAATCATGGCAAAAGCGAATGTATTCAACATGGCCGGCCAGCAGGTCGGCGAGATCGAGCTCTCCGAGGCTGTGTTCGGCGTCGAGCCCAACCAGGCTGTGGTCCATGAGGTGGTCAAGAACCACCTGGCCAACTGCCGTCAGGGCACCCAGAGCGCGCTGACCCGTGCCGAGGTCTCTGGCGGCGGCAAGAAGCCCTGGCGTCAGAAGGGCACCGGCCACGCCCGTCAGGGTTCCACCCGTGCTCCCCAGTGGACTCACGGCGGCATCGTGTTCGCCCCCAAGCCCCGGGATTACAGCTACACTCTGAACAAGAAGGTCAAGCGTCTGGCCCTCAAGTCCGCTCTGTCTGCCAAGGCCGCTTCCGGCGACATCCTGGTGGTGGACGGCCTGAAGCTGGATGAGATCAAGACCAAGACCATGCGCGACTTCCTGAACGCCATCGAGGCGGGCAAGTCCGTGGTCATCACTCCTGAGGTCGATCAGGTGGTCGTCAAGTCCGCCCGGAACATCCCCGGCGTGGTCACCACCACCGCCAAGGTCCTCAGCGTGTACGACATCGTAAACGCCAAGCGCCTGGTGGTCGATAAGGCTGCCCTGGCCATCATCGAGGAGGTGTTCGCGTAATGACCGCTTATGATATCATCAAGCGCCCCATCATCACCGAGCAGTCCATGGCTGATACTGAGATGAAGCGCTACACCTTCGAGGTGGCCAAGAACGCCAACAAGATCGAGATCGCCAAGGCTGTGGAGGAGATCTTCGGTGTGAAGGTCGCCAAGGTCAACACCCTGAATATGCAGGGCAAGATGAAGCGCATGGGCGCCCGGCCCGCCGGCCGCCGTCCCAGCTGGAAGAAGGCCATGGTCACCCTGACCGCCGATTCCAAGACCATCGAGTTCTTCGAGGGTATGGTGTAAGGAGGAAATTGAACAATGGCTATTAAGACTTTTAAGCCCACAACGCCCTCCCGCCGTCACATGACTGTGTCCGCCTTCGAGGGCATCGATAAGAAGGCCAAGCCCGAGCGCAGCCTGACTGAGGTCCTCAGCAAGCACGCTGGCCGCAACAGCTATGGCCGTATCACCGTCCGCCACCGCGGCGGCGGCAACAAGCAGAAGTACCGCATCATCGACTTCAAGCGCGATAAGGAAGGGAAGGCCACTGTGGTCAACCTGCAGTATGACCCCAACCGTTCCGCCAACATCGCCCTGATCGAGTACGAGGATGGCGAGCGTCGTTATATCCTGGCCCCCAACGGCCTGAAGGCTGGCCACATCATCATGACCGGTCCCGACGCCGATATTCTGCCCGGCAACTGCCTGCCCATCGCCAACATCCCTGTTGGTGAGGAGATCCACTGCATCGAGCTGTACCCCGGCAAGGGTGCTCAGCTGGTCCGCGCCGCCGGCGTGGCTGCTCAGCTGATGGCTAAGGAGAACGGCATGGCTCAGGTCCGTCTGCCCTCCGGCGAGGTCCGCTATGTCCGTGAGAACTGCAAGGCCACCATCGGCCAGGTGGGCAACACTGACTGGGCCAACATCCAGATCGGTAAGGCCGGCCGCAAGCGCCACATGGGTTGGCGTCCCACCGTCCGCGGCTCTGTCATGAACCCCAACGACCACCCCCACGGCGGTGGTGAGGGCAAGAGCCCCGTCGGCCGTCCCGGCCCTGTTACCCCCTGGGGCAAGCCCGCCCTGGGTTACAAGACCCGCAAGACGAAGAACCGCACTGACAAGTTCATCGTCAAGCGCCGCAACGCAAAGTAAGGAGGGAGTAAAAGATGAGCAGAAGTATCAAGAAAGGCCCCTTTTGTGCTCCCGAGCTGCTGAAGCGGGTCGACGAGATGAATCAGACCGGCGAGAAGAAGGTACTGAAGACCTGGAGCCGCGCCTCCACCATCTTCCCCTCCTTCGTGGGTCACACCTTTGCCGTCCACGACGGCCGCAAGCACGTGCCCGTCTATGTGACCGAGGATATGGTCGGCCACAAGCTGGGCGAGTTCGTTCCCACCCGCACCTTTAAGGGCCATGCGGGTTCCAAGACTGGTAAGTAAGGAGGAGAGAAACGATGGAAGCAAAAGCCAACCTGAAATATCTGCGGATCTCTCCCCGTAAGGTGAAGATCGTCCTGGATCTGATCCGGGGCAAGGACGTGGCCACTGCCGCCGCGATCCTGATGCAGACCCCCAAGGCTGCCTCTGAGCCTGTGCTCAAGTTGCTGAAGAGCGCCGCAGCCAATGCGGAGAACAACCACCAGATGGACCCTGAGAAGCTGTATGTGTCCGCCTGCTATGCCAACCCCGGCCCCATCATCAAGCGCATCATGCCCCGCGCTCAGGGCCGCGCGTACCGCATCAACAAGCGCACGTCTCACGTCACCATCGCGGTGAGCGAGCGCTAAGGGAGGAGGAACAATATGGGACAGAAAGTTAATCCCCACGGCCTGCGTGTGGGTGTCATCAAGGATTGGGACTCCCGTTGGTACGCCAAGAACGAGCTGGTGGGCGACCTGCTGGTCGAGGACAAGAAGATCCGCGACTACCTGAAGAAGACTCTGTACGGCGCCGGCATCCCCAAGATCGAGATCGAGCGGGATAATGCCAAGGTCCGTATCTACCTGCACTGCGCCCGCCCCGGCGTTGTCATCGGCAAGGGCGGCGAGGAGATCAAGGCCATCGAGGCTAAGCTGGTCAAGATGATCGGCAAGCCCGTGGATCTGAAGATCGTTGAGGTGCGCAATGCCGACATGAACGCCCAGCTGGTGGCTGAGAACATTGCTCAGCAGCTGGAGAAGCGTATCGGCTTCCGCCGCGCCATGAAGAATGCCATGGGCCGCGCTATGCGCGCTGGCGCCCGCGGCATCAAGACCTGCTGCTCCGGCCGTCTGGGCGGCGCTGAGATCGCCCGCACCGAGCACTATCATGACGGCACCATTCCTCTGCAGACCCTGCGTGCCGACATCGACTACGGTTTCGCTGAGGCTGCCACCACCTACGGCCGTATCGGCGTGAAGGTGTGGATCTACAAGGGCGAGGTCCTGACTCAGGCCCTGCGCACCACCCCCCGCACCCTGGATACCAGCAAGCCCTACCAGGAGCGCCGCGAGCGTCCCCGCCGCGACCGCCGGGATGGCGACCGCCGCCAGGGCGGATTCAACCGTGACCGCCGCCAGGGCGGGTTCAACCGAGACAACAACCGTGGCCCCCGCCCCGCCGGTCAGGCCAATGCTCCTAAGGAAGGAGGCGCTCAGTAATGCTGCTGCCTAAGCGCGTAAAATACCGCCGCGTTCACCGCGGTCGCATGAAGGGCAAGGCCAGCCGCGGCAACACCGTGACCTACGGTGAGTTCGGCCTGATGGCCACCGAGCCCAGCTGGATCACCAGCAACCAGATCGAGGCCGCCCGTATCGCCATGACCCGCTACACCAAGCGTGGCGGTAAGGTGTGGATCAAGATCTTCCCCGACAAGCCCGTCACTGAGAAGCCCGCTGAGACCCGAATGGGTTCCGGTAAGGGCTCCCCCGAGTACTGGGTGGCCGTGGTCAAGCCCGGCCGCGTCATGTTCGAGATCGCCGGTGTCTCCGAGGAGGTCGCCCGCGAGGCTCTGCGTCTGGCCAGCCACAAGCTGCCCGTCAAGTGCAAGATCGTCAAGCGTGAAGAGACCGAGAAGGGTGGTGAAGCGTAATGAAGGCCAACGAAGTTCGTAAGATGTCTGCCTCCGAGCTGGAGAGCAAGCTGGTGGATCTGAAGAAGGACCTGTTTAACCTGCGCCTTCAGCACGCTACCAATCAGCTGGATAACCCCGTGCGTATCGCCGAGGTCAAGAAGGACATCGCCCGGGTCAAGACCATCATCCGCGAGCAGCAGCTCGCCGGCCGCTAAGAGGAGGAATAGAAGATGGAAAACAGAACTTCTTCCCGTAAGACCAGAGTCGGCCTGGTGGTTTCGGACAAGATGGATAAGACCGTTGTGGTCGCCATCGCCGACCGCGTGGCCCATCCTCTGTACAAGAAGATCGTAAAGAGAACCTATAAGCTGAAGGCTCACGATGAGAACAACCAGTGCGGTATTGGCGACCGTGTCCGTGTTATGGAGACCCGTCCCCTGTCCAAGGACAAGCGCTGGCGCGTGGTTGAGATCATCGAGAAGGCGAAATAAGGAGGTGCCGGCATGATTCAGGAAGAAAGCTATCTGAAGGTCGCCGATAACACCGGCGCCAAGGAAATCAAGACCATCCGCGTGCTGGGCGGCTCCAGCCGCAAGTTCGGCAACATCGGGGATGTGATCGTGGCTTCCGTCCGCAAGGCTCAGCCCGGCGGAACTGTGAAGAAGGGCGAGGTCGTCAAGGCCGTTATCGTCCGCACTTCCCGCGGCGTGCGCCGTCCTGACGGCTCCTACGTCCGGTTCGACGACAACGCCGCCGTCCTCATCAAGGAGGACAAGAATCCCCGCGGCACCCGTATCTTTGGCCCTGTGGCCCGCGAGCTGCGTGACAAGGATTATATGAAGATCCTGTCCCTGGCTCCCGAAGTGCTGTAAGGGAGGATAATGAGCATGAATAAAATGAGCATCAAGAAGGACGACCTGGTCGTCGTCCTGTCCGGCAAGGACAAGGGCAAGCAGGGCAAGGTCCTGGAGGTCATGCCCAAGAGCAGCAAGGTGATCGTGGAGAAGGTCAACATGGTCTCCCGTCACACCAAGCCCCGCAAGCAGGGCGAGCAGGGCGGTATCCTCCAGAAGGAGGCCCCCATCTACGCCTGCAAGGTGCAGAAGGTCTGCCCCAAGTGCAATAAGCCCACCCGCATCGGCCACAAGGTCGAGGGTGATAAGAAGGTCCGCATCTGCAAGAAGTGCGGCGCCGAGATCTGAGAGAGGAGGAGTGAATCGAAATGGCTAACACCCCTAACCTGAAGAAGCTGTACCAGGACGAGGTCGCTCCTGCTCTGATGCAGAAGTTCGGCTATAAGTCCACCATGCAGATCCCCCGCCTGGAGAAGATCGTGGTCAACGTGGGCTGCAGCGAGGCCCGTGAGAACGCCAAGGTGCTGGACGCCGTGGTGTCCGACCTGACCACCATCACTGGCCAGAAGGCCGTGGTCACCAAGGCCAAGAAGTCCGTCGCTAACTTTAAGCTCCGTGAGGGTATGCCCATCGGTGCGAAGGTCACCCTGCGCGGCAACAAGATGTGGGAGTTCCTGGACCGCCTGTTCAACGTGGCCCTGCCCCGCGTCCGTGACTTCCGCGGCATCTCCGCTGACGCTTTCGATGGCCGCGGCAACTATGCCCTGGGCATCAAGGAGCAGCTGATCTTCCCCGAGATCGAGTACGACAAGATCGACAAGATCCGCGGCATGGACATCGTGGTCTGCACCACCGCTAAGACCGATGAGGAGGCCCGCGAGCTGCTCAAGCTGGTCGGCGCTCCCTTCGCCGGCCGCTAAGGAGGAGGAAACGTTATGGCTAAGAAGTCTATGATCCTGAAGCAGCAGAAGGAGCCCAAGTTCTCCTCCCGCCGCTATAACCGCTGCAAGCTGTGTGGCCGTCCCCATGCCTATCTGCGGGACTACGGCATCTGCCGTATCTGCTTCCGTGAGCTGGCCTATAAGGGCCAGATCCCCGGTGTGAAGAAGGCCTCCTGGTAAAATCGTTCCTGCCCGGGTAAGGGGGGCGGGGTCACCCCCCTCTCCCCTCCCCTGCCGGCGTGGTTCAATATTTGTTTTGAAAGGAACCGGCTGTGTCTCACAACCGGTTCCTTCCTGACAAAAGTGAACCACGCGTCCGGGTGTGCGAGGCTAAAAAACCTTGCATTTCGGATATAAATGGGGTATAATCAAGTGCTTGCGCGCCTAGGGCCCTGAAAATAGGGCACACCCGGCGCCGTGGGCGAAGGCGCAGACCCGTAATTCGGGGAGGAAATTCCCGGTTTACGGGGTTTACGCATTCAAACCAGTTTGGTCAAATCCGCTTTGTCGGTTTTGATAATTGCGCCACTGGCGCAAAGGCGGTCAACAGGTCGGAGAGATTGCCTGCTCCCCGATACCTTACCGCCTGTACCGGTACGGAAACGGCCGGTAATCTGTAAGAGGAGGTAAATACTCATGCACATCACGGATCCCATTGCGGATATGCTCACCCGCATCCGCAACGCGAACAACGCCAAGCATGACACGGTGGACATCCCCGCTTCCAACATGAAGAAGTCCATCGCCCAGATCCTGCTGGAGGAGGGCTATATCAAGAACTTCCAGCTGATCGATGACGGAACCCAGGGCGTTATCCGCGTCACCCTGAAGTACGGCGCTGGTAAGGAGAAGGTCATCTCCGGTCTGCGCCGCGTGTCCAAGCCCGGCCTGCGCGTGTATGCCGGTGCGGACGAGCTGCCCAAGGTTCTGCGCGGCCTGGGCATCGCTATCGTGTCCACTTCCAAGGGCGTCATGACCGACAAGAAGGCCCGCGAGGCCCATGTCGGCGGCGAAGTCTTGGCATTTGTCTGGTAAGGAGGGTTATAGGAATGTCTAGAATTGGTAGAGCTCCTATCGCCGTCCCTGCCGGCGTGGAGGTTAAGATCGAGGCGAACAATGTCGTGACTGTCAAGGGCCCCAAGGGCACTATGACCCGGCAGTTCCACCCCAACATGAAGATCGAGCAGGAGGGTGAGGTCATTCACGTCACCCGTCCCAACGACGCCAAGGAGAACCGCTCTCTCCACGGCCTGACCCGCACCCTGGTTCACAACATGGTCGTGGGCGTGACCGAGGGCTATAAGAAGGAGCTGGACGTCAACGGCGTTGGTTACCGTGTGGCCAAGGAGGGCAACAAGCTGGTCATGAACCTGGGCTTCTCCCATCAGGTCATCATGGAGGAGATCGAGGGCATCACCATTGAGGTTCCCGGTCCCAACAAGATCATCATTCACGGCTGCGACAAGCAGAAGGTGGGCCAGTTTGCCGCCGAAGTGAGAGAGAAGCGTCCCCCCGAGCCTTACAAGGGCAAGGGTATCAAGTATACTGACGAGGTCATCCGCCGCAAGGCTGGTAAGACCGGCGCCAAGAAGTAAGAAGGAGGTGTGCCACTATGATCAACAGACCCGATACTCGTTCCCAGCGCATCAAGCGCCACAAGCGCGTGCGTGCTAAGATTTCCGGCACGCCCGAGCGTCCCCGCCTGAACGTGTTCCGCAGCGAGACCAATATCTATGCCCAGATCATCGACGATGTGACCGGCAAGACCCTGGTCTCTGCGTCTTCCCTGGAGAAGGACTTCTCCTGCGAGGGCACCAAGACCGACGCCGCCAAGCAGGTGGGCGTCACCGTGGCCGAGCGTGCCAAGGCGAAGGGCATCGACACCGTGGTGTTCGACCGCGGCGGCTATGTGTACCATGGCCGTGTCAAGGCTCTGGCCGAGGGCGCCCGTGAGGGCGGCCTGCAGTTCTAAGGGAGGAGGAAACGACAATGGCTAGATTTGAGAGAGAACCCAGCGAGTTCGTGGAGAAGCTCGTTTCCCTGAACCGCGTATCTAAGACCGTCAAGGGCGGCCGTATCTTCAAGTTTGCTGCCCTGATGGTGGTAGGCGATGAGAAGGGCCGTGTGGGCTTCGGCCTGGGCAAGGCCTCTGAGGTGCCTGAGGCTATCCGCAAGGGCATTGAGGATGCCAAGAAGAACATGATCACCGTGTCCCTGTCCGGTACCACCATCCCTCATGAGGTGATCGGTGAGTTCGGTGCTGGCCGCGTGCTGATGAAGCCCGCCGCCCCCGGTACCGGCGTCATCGCCGGCGGTGCTGTCCGTGCTGTTCTGGAAGCGGTCGGCATCAAGGACATCTACACCAAGTGCCTGCGCTCCAACAATCCGCAGAACGTGGTCTCCGCTGCTTTTGAGGGCCTGAAATCCCTGAGAAGCCCCGAGGAGGTCGCCCGCATCCGCGGCAAGAGCGTGGACGAGATCTTGGGTTAAGGAGGGCGTTCACAATGGCTAATCTGAACATTAAGCTGGTCAAGAGCCTGAACGGCCGCATCGCCAAGCACAAGGCGAACGCCGAGGCTCTGGGCCTTCACAAGATCGGCGATACCACCGTGCAGCCCGACAACGCGGCTACCCGTGGCAAGATCGCTCATATCGGCTACCTGCTCCAGGTGACCGAGGAAAACTAAGAGGAGGCGCGAGACAATGAATCTGCATGAACTCTCCCCCGCCGCCGGCTCCAACACCAAGGCGTACCGCAAGGGCCGTGGCGAGGGCTCCGGAAACGGAAAGACCGCCGGTCGCGGCCAGAAGGGCCAGTGGTCCCGCTCTGGCGGCGGCGTCCGCGTCGGCTTTGAGGGCGGCCAGATGCCTCTGGCCCGCCGCCTGCCCAAGCGCGGTTTCCACAACATTTTTGCCAAGCCCCTGGAGGCTGTGAACGTATCTGTCCTGGAGAAGTTTGAGGACGGCGCTGTGGTCAATGCTCAGGCTCTGCTGGAGAAGGGCATTCTTTCCAAGTGCGAGTACGGCGTGAAGATCCTGGGCAATGGCGAGATCACCAAGAAGCTGACTGTTCAGGCTTCCGCCTTCTCCGCCTCCGCCAAGGAAAAAATCGAAGCTGCAGGTGGTAAGGTGGAGGTGGTCTGATTATGATCAAGACCGTCCGGGACGCCTGGAAGATCCCTGAGCTGCGCAAGAAGATCCTGTTTACCATTTTTGCGCTGCTGATTTTCCGCCTGGGCGCCGCCATCCCTGTCCCCTATATCAACTCCCAGGAGCTGGAGATCTACCTGGCTGCCCAGAGCGGCACCATCTTGGGCCTGATGAACGCGATGAGCGGTTCGGCCTTCTCTATGGCCACCCTCTTTGCACTGTCCATTCAGCCCTATATCAACAGTTCCATCATCATCCAGCTGCTCACCGTGGCCATCCCCGCTCTGGAGCGCATGGCTAAGGAGGGCGGCGAGGAGGGCCGTAAGAAGATCGCCTCCATCACCCGTTACACCACTGTGGCCATCGGCCTGATTCAGGGCTTCGGTTATTATACCCTGATCAACAGCTATGGTTTGGTGGATACAGAGGGTCTGCCTGCTTTGTGGGTCGGGCTTGTGATTGTCCTGTCCTTCACTGCTGGTTCTGCCTTCCTGATGTGGCTGGGTGAGCAGATCACTGAGTTCGGCATCGGAAACGGTATCTCCATCATTCTGTTTGCTGGCATTGTTTCACGTTTTCCCCACATGGTCAGCGATGTCTACCATGGCGTCACTGCCTGGATGGACCCCCTGACCCAGGAGGAGTTCGCTGCCATGAACTGGAGCGAGGCCCAGATCGCTGCTTACCAGAAGAGCCTGCTGGCTCCTTGGATGGTCGCAGTCGTGCTGCTGGGCATGCTGGCCCTGGTAGTGTTTATCGTGTTCATTTCCAACGCTGAACGCCGCCTGCCTGTGCAGTATGCCAAGCGGGTGGTGGGCCGGAAGATGTACGGTGGACAGTCCACTCACATCCCCATCAAGGTGAACATGAGCGGCGTTATGCCCATCATCTTTGCCCAGTCCATTGCCTCTCTCCCTGCTACCATCGGCGCCTTCGCCGGTTGGACGCTGGAGAGCCAGGGCTTTGGCGGCGGCCTGATGCGGCTGTTTGACACCAGCAAGCCTTTCTACAGCGTTTTGTATTTCCTGCTGATCGTGGGCTTTAGCTATTTCTACTCCACCATGCAGTTTAACCCCATTGAGGTGGCAAACAACCTGAAGAAGAACGGCGGCTTCATCCCCGGCTTCCGTCCCGGAAAGCCCACTGCCGACTTTATTCTTAAGGTGCTGAACAAGATCACCATGTTCGGTGCGCTCTACCTGTCGGTGATTGCGATTGCGCCGATCATCACTGGTAACCTCTTTGGGTACAGCTCCCTGGCTATTGGCGGCACCTCCGTGATTATCGTGGTAGGCGTTGCCTTGGAGACCGTGAAGCAGATGGAGGCCCAGATGCTGATGCGGCACTATAAGGGCTTCCTGGAGTAAGTTTGGGAGATGTCACAGTTATGGGTATGAAACTGATTCTGCTGGGTGCGCCCGGTGCGGGTAAAGGCACTCAGGCAGAGGTCCTCTGCCAAAAGCTGGGGATCCCTACCATATCCACAGGCAATATGTTACGCGCAGCCATTCAGGAAGGTACTCCAGTCGGACTCCAGGCCAAATCCCTTATGGATGCAGGCAAACTGGTTCCCGATGAAGTGATCATCCAAATTGTGGCACAGCGTATCGCACAGCCCGACTGTGCGGCAGGCTTTATCCTGGACGGAGTGCCGCGCACCATCGCCCAGGCTGAGGCTCTGGACGCTGCGGGTGTCCGGTTTGACCGGGTCCTCTCCCTGGAGATCACCGATCAGGAGATCGAGGAGCGGATGTCCGGCCGCCGGGTATGCAGCAAGTGCGGCGCATCCTTCCACATCCATGCCCGACCCACTAAGGTGGAGGGTGTGTGTGATAACTGCGGCGGTCCAGTGGTCCAGCGTGATGACGATAAGCCGGAAACGGTGCGTCACCGCCTGGAGGTCTACCACCAGCAGACAGAGCCCTTGAAGGGCTACTATCAGGCCAAAGGTCTGCTGATTCTGGTGGATAACCGTCCCACGATTGAGGCTACCACCCAGGCGATCATGGAGGCGTTGCAATCTTGAAGGGCATTGAAATGATTTCCATTAAGTCTCCCCGTGAGATCGAGGCCATGCGCAGGGCCGGGCGGATCACCGCCCAGGCCCGGGCCTTGGCCGGCTCGATGGTAGCCCCTGGGGTTACCACCCACGAGATCGACACGGCGGTGCGCCGGTTCATTGAGAGCCACGGCGCGAAGCCCTCATTTCTGGGCTACGGCGGTTACCCCGGCTCTGCCTGTATCTCCGTCAATGATGAGGTGATCCATGGCATCCCGGGCCCCCGAAAGCTTCAGGAGGGCGACATTGTCAGCGTGGATGTGGGCGCCTTCATCGGCGGGTTCCACGGGGACTGTGCCGCCACCTACGCCTGCGGCGCGATCAGCGCTGAGGCGGAGAAACTCATTGCTGTGACCCAGCAGAGTTTCTGGGAGGGCATCAAGATGGCCCGTCAGGGCTGCCGGGTGTCCGACATTGGCCACGCGGTCCAGGCTTACGTAGAAGCCAATGGCTTTTCCGTGGTTCGGGACTATGTGGGCCACGGCGTAGGCAGCAAGCTCCACGAGGCTCCCGAGGTCCGCAACTTTGGACCGGCGGGACACGGCCCCCGGCTTCAGCCGGGTATGACCATTGCGGTGGAGCCCATGGTTAACGTGGGGACCTGGCAGATTAAGGTCCTGCCTGACGGTTGGACCGTCAAAACGTTGGACGGTGCTCTGGCCGCCCACTACGAAAACACGATCCTCATCACCGAAGGTGACGCCGAGGTCCTCACAGTCACCGAGGATGGAGCCTATGTTTGATTACACGGGCCAAATCGTCCAGGCAATTGCCGGACGGGACAAGGGCGGTGTGTTCTGTGTCGTTGGCATGGATCAGCATCAGGATCGACTGTTGCTGGCAGATGGGAAACGGAGAAAAGTTTCCCGGCCAAAGGCAAAGAAGCTGGGGCATGTGCGGCAATTAGCTGATGCCCAGCAGAAGTATGACCACCCGGCCATCCAGAAGCTGAGACAAGGGGAACCGGTATCAGACCGAGAACTGAGAAGGGCGCTGGCCGCCTTCAAGGAGGGAATCACGCTTGGCGAAAGATGATATGATCGAGCTGGAGGGAGTCGTCACGGAATCCCTGCCCAACACCACGTTCCATGTGGATATTGGGAACGGACACATCATCCTGGCACATATTTCCGGCAAGCTGCGTATGAACTTCATCCGCATCCTGCCGGGCGACAAGGTGACCGTACAGATGTCACCCTACGACCTCACCCGAGGCCGTATTACCTGGCGTTCTAAGTAACTATTAACGACCGCGCTGTCACGGGTTGGTTCCTCTGGAGCCTTGCCTCCGGGGAATCCGTTCCCTCAGCGGCCGCAGGCCGCCTCGAAGCGAAGCCCAGCGAAACGGGTCCGCTTTGGAGAGGAGGAGCAGCGAAGCGAACGAACACTCAGCCAAGGCTGAATGTGAGTGATGCGAAGCTTGTGACAACGACGGGGCCATTCAGGCATTCATCA
>UMHH01027955.1_pt1 | contig 13463 bp, 10 predicted proteins | sample 1965491 | NCBI WGS metagenome assembly UMHH01 (sample SAMEA4836094, study PRJEB28245) | human gut metagenome | biome: gut microbiome; material: fecal sample | place: Denmark | collected 2008
AAATACGGTTGGAAACATTATTGCCGATATATTTCTCATTGGTTAAGACTTGATTGACCGTTGCCTTAGTCCAAGTACGATTTAAGTCGGTGAGAACTCCCTGTTGGTTGAGAATATCGGCGATCTCCTGTTCTGTTTTCAGTTCCTCTGTAAACATTTTATACATCCAACGAACAATTTTTTGCTCTTCTTCCGGCCCGGGAACTAAAATGACCCGGTCTGTGGCAATACTTTTGTGTTCCCCGGCGACAAGAATCCCCTTATGTTCGCCATGCTCGTTTACCAGCATACGCCGCAGCCCGAATCCGGCAAAACCACCCTGACGGTAGCCAAGGTTGATTAAGCGGCATTTTCCGGCAAAGACTTTACAAGAAAGCTCTCGGCTATATTCGGCTGCCATTGTCCGTTTAACGCCTTTAACAATAGTCGCGACAGAACTGCCATCATTATCAAACTGCTCATTACAATATTTTACCGGCGTTCCGGCTCTTTTGCAGATGTACTCGTAATATGCACTCTCATCGGCATCCTGAAACCGTCCCCAGCGGGTAACGTCCAAAACAAGAATGGCTTTATATTCAGCCTGATGGCTTTGGACGTCTTGCAGCATTTGCTGCAAAGCAGCGCGGCCAGCGATATTCAAACCGCTTTTCCCGCCATCGGTATAAGTTTTTATAATTTCATAGTTATTACGTTCTGCATATTCACGGATGGCTGCAGCCTGATTTTCCGGAGAGTATTTCTGATGCTCCGTCGACATCCGAATATACATGGCTGCGGGTATTTTGTCTTTGTTCATTGGTTACTCAGTCCTTTTATAATGTTTGTTGCTTTCTATAATAATAAGAGGAGTAACAATGTCTAATGAAGAAAAGCACCAGATCTGGTGCTATTTTGGTGTAGAAAAATTTATTATCGGCAACAATGAGGAACTTTCTGCTCTTTTGACCAAACTGCTTCGACATCACCATAAGCGGCAAATTTACAAATATGTGGCACATAATTTAGATATCAACATGTATGTCTCGCGAAATTGGTTCCAGAAAAACACGGGAATCAGCGCATATCATCTCATTCTTCTGATGCGGGAATATGACTTTATTAAAGAAATCGTAGATGAGATGGTTACACAACGGGAGTAATTGCCTGAAAATGGTAAAATTTGCTTGAAAAACAGAATAATCACGTTAAAATTGATTAAATTTAGCTGAATTTGATGTGAAAGCCTATGAACGAAAACAATAAAATGATTGCCAACGCTCTTTCTCTGCGGGCACCGCAAAGGAAAAGCCTTGATTTGCTTGAGCAAATTGTACAAAAGATTGATCTGAAACCGGATGCCGACCTCAAGGAAGCCTTGGCAGCCATTCATGAAATTGCGCCTAAGATAGAGGATTTTGAACGAAAATTTCCTTCTGTCTGCTTTGCTCTGGCAACCGGTGTCGGTAAAACCCGGCTGATGGGAGCATTTATTGCTTATCTGCATTTGGAAAAAGGAATCAAGAATTTTTTTGTCTTGGCTCCAAACTTGACGATTTATAATAAACTTATTGCCGATTTTACCCCGAATACTCCGAAATATGTTTTTCCAGGCATTCAGGAATTTGCAATGAACCGGCCACAGGTAATTACCGGAGAGACTTATTCGCAAGTTGGCGACTTGCTGGATAAAACGAATCAAGACCGGGTTAAAATCAATATTTTCAATATTTCAAAAATAAACTCTGACAAAGACAGCCGCGGAACACCCAGAGTGCGTGCTTTTTCGGAATACCTCGGACAGTCATATTTTGATTATCTGGCCAGTCTTGATGACTTGGTCATTGTTATGGACGAAGCACACCGGTACCGGGCAAGTGCCGGAATGAAAGCTATCAACGAGTTAAAGCCTGTTTTAGGCTTGGAGTTGACGGCAACACCGAAATCTACCGGGGCTAGAGGGGAGAGGTTTAAGAATATCGTTTATGAATATTCATTGGCAGAGGCGATCCGTGACGGATATGTGAAGAAACCGGCCATTGTCGGGCGTTCCAATTTTGATACCGACCGTTATACTGAAGAAGCGATCAATGAAATTAAAATCAAAGACGGCTTACAAATCCATGAAACGATTAAGGCTGAGTTGGAAGTTTATTCGGCCAACCACAATGTTCGCAAAGTCAAACCTTTTGCGCTTATTATTGCCCGAAACATTGAACATGCGCGGGAACTTAAGGCCTTAATAGACAGCGATGACTTTGAAGACGGACGTTATAAAGGAAAAGTGATTGAAGTAGATTCCCAGGCCAGCGGCGCAGAAAAAGATGAAACGATTGAAAAATTGCTGCGGGTCGAAAAATATGACGAACCAACAGAAGTTGTCATTCACGTCGATATGCTGAAAGAAGGCTGGGACGTCAATAACCTTTACACAATCATTCCGCTTAAAGCGGCTGATTCCAAAATATTGGTGGAACAGTCCATTGGTCGCGGATTGCGTTTGCCGTTTGGCGAATGTACCGGAGTTGATGCGATTGACCGGCTGAATATTATTGCCCATGACAAATTCCAGGCAATTGTCAAAGCAGCGGAAGATCAGCAGTTTGAATTCCAGAAAATACAATTGGAAGAAGATTCTGCGACAGGAAAAGTCAAGGCTGTTGACAATGTTTCTCTTTTGGAACAGCAAATAACCCGGATTATTTCCGAACAAATCGTTTCTCCGGCAGAGAAAAAGACGAGCGAATCTGCCATAGAAGCTAAAAAAGCTACGCTGGAAACAGCTCCAATTCAACCGGCCTTGGATGTTTACAAATCTAACAAAGTCAATGAAATTGCCTCAGCAACACTGGACGTTATTGAGGACTTTGGGAAGAAAGTCAGTTCATCCAAGGATTTGGCCACCCCCGAGAATAAGGCTCAACTGGTAGAAGGCGTCAAAGCTGCCCTTGCCGCAAAAACAACTGAACCATCCCTGCAGTTTGACACAGAGCAGGTAGATATTGATAAAACAGTCGATGCCGTGGTGGAACAATTTATTAATTTCAACATAGATATTCCCAAAGTAATTGTCAGTTTCAAATTCAAGGAACCGGGATTTACTTTCGGACATTTTGATGCAGATGTTAGTAAATTTGCAGAATTAAAGGCAATTACACAAAAAATTCTGATAAAAGACCTTGTCTCCGGCAAAAGAGAAGAAAAAGGCGTGGCCAAATTTCAAAAGCTTTATGAAAACCTTGAAGATTATGTTCTTGAACCGTTATTAAATAATCTGGAAGTTAACTACGATACTGAGAGTGAGTTACTGTACCACCTTATAGGACAAGTAATTGAGTATCTTCGCAGCTATGCTGAGGATGAGGAAGAATTGGAAAAAATCTTGTTCTTTAACGGGCAATACATCTCCGATGAACTGTTAGCCCAGATGAAACAGCACTTAATCCCGGGAGAATGCGAGATTGCAACCACCGTCGGCAGTGCTTACGCTTCGCTCAGAACTTATAAAATTATTGAAAACGAACAGTTTCCGGTAGTTTCTTTCCGTAATAAGCCTCAAGATAAAACCAAGATTAAATCAATGGTGTTTGAAGGCTTTGAAAAATGCCTGTTTCCCAAACAAAAATTCGACAGTGATACGGAACGGCAGTTGGCCTGTCTCCTAGAAGATACGCCGGATGTTCTTAAATGGCTGAAACTCAACGATGACCGGGCAAAATCAATTTTCACTTTGCGCTATACTGACCCTGATACCCGGGAATTAAAAGGATATTGTCCTGATTTTGTTATTGAAACTACAGATGCCAAATATATTGTTGAAACTAAGGCTCGCGATAAAATGAGCGATACAGCAGTCTTGGCTAAGGCAAAAGTTGCCAAACAGTGGTGTCAGACGGCAAACGATTTTGAAAGCAGATATCGCGGAAAAAATTGGATATATTTGCTTGTCCCGGACGATATGCTGTTTGATGCTACGCTGACATTTGAAAAATTAACCAGTATTTGTATTGTGAGAGAATGATAGCAGTTAAATAATCTTAATATTTAATATGGGGAGATAAAATTGAGTTATTTATTATTTATGGATGAAAGCGGCCATGATCATAAAAATATGCCGTATGAGGTTCGAGGCGGTGTCTCCATTGCCAGTATTAATGTTTTTAAATTCCTTTGCGATTTACAAAAATCTGAAGAAAAAATTTTTGGCTGTAAGTTATCTGAGTTTAAAACCGAAATAAAGGGCTCTAAACTTTTAGAAAAAAAAACGCTTCGAATGGGCGAAACAAGCAGACGAAATGGATGATAAGACGCGGCAAATAGGAGTAAGACGTTTCCTGACTGCAGCATTAGAAAAAAGATCCCCGACAAAAAATGATTTTACGGCTTATGGGCAGGCATCCTTAAAAATGGCACAGACAATTATAAGTCTATTATTTAAATATGAAGCGAAAATCTTTGCTTGTGTTATTTCTAAAGACGTGCAAAAGCCTAAAAACTTTAATCATGAAGATTATTTAAGAAAAGACCATGTCTGTCTTATGGAAAGATTTGCTGACTTTCTCAAAGAACGACATGAGGACGGCTTAATGATTATGGATCAATGTGAAAAAAATTGCGATAAAAAGTTTAAGCGGCAATTATCTAATTATTTTCTGCGTACACCTTCAGGAAAAGCGCAGGCCAGTTGGATTATTCCGGAACCTTTCTTTATCGAATCGGATATTAATTATTTGATTCAAGTTGCCGATTTGTGCATATATATAATAAATACGGCCTTTAGAAAAACCAGAGGGATGAATGCTGAAGCAAGAAAAGATATACAAGATATCTTTGAAGATAAGATTGAAAATTTACAATATATTTATACAAAAGAACATATAGAAAAAGGAATATTAAAAGAAATAAAAGTTCATAGTATAAAATACTGTAAGAACCCATATTAATAAAAAAAGAGGTAATGCAGTTGGAGCCACCAGTAGCGACCCCTCAGCCGAACCTCTAGAATTAATATAGTTTAAAATAATAAAAATGTCAATAGGTAGTTATGGTTAATTAGGATTAATCATAGTAAATTAAAGTTACACTCGCTTACATAAATAGAATTTATGTAAATAATTCTTTAGTTTTTTGACTTTTTAAATTTCCTCCGATATAGTGTATAAAAAGTAAAATATGAGGAATTTTATAAAAGATGATGAATACTTATACTTCATGGGAATGGTGGAAAGATATAATAATACCAACTACGGGTGCTATTGGAATGCCTCTTCTGGTGTGGGTGCTAACCTGGTACTATGGAGCTGGCAGAGCTGAAAAACAAAAGGAATTAAGAGTACTTAGAGATAATTTAAATCTTCTTTTATCTTTTTGTATCGATAGTGTAGATAAAATAATAACTTTCAGAAAAACATTGTTACAGGTTTATGAAATAGAAAAAAATAATACAATTGATCCTTTTGCTGAAGCTACTCGAGACTTAACAAAAACTTATATTTCTCCCATAGATACTAGTATTATTAATATAGCTAACTATAGTCCCTGTATTGCTTATTCGGGGAATTATGTCGTGAAATTATGTAATATGGTATCTGCTTTGAAAATAAAGGATTTTCAGATTGAAACTCGTAATTTTTATGTTAATGCAATCAGAAACAAAGGCGATCTTAAAGAAAAAGTTAAATGCTTACAAGAACTTATTGAATTTGACCGATGTGAACATGAAAGTTTTCTTAGAACAGCTGAAGGAACAATACTTTTTATTAGAGATTTCATCCAAGATACTTTACAGTTGGAAAAAAGAATAAAAAATCTAAAGTTAGATACGATAACATATTCGCAAGAACAACTTGCTTTATTTGCAGAATTAGAAAAAAAATGGATGGTAGAACCGAAAAATGATCACTAAAATGAAAACCGAGAAAGACTCAAAGAGTTCATCAAAAATAGTGGATTAGCCGACTAAATATAATATTTTCAAGGAACAAATGAATGTCAGATAAATTGCAAAGATTAGAGCTGGTATGGCCGGGAAAAAATGAGCGCGTTGACGTTGAACCGCGGATTTTAATTGAGGATGTGGAAAAATCATACTCGGCTGATCCTAAAATTCAGGAAAAAATGAACCGGCAGCTTTTTGAACAAGAACCGGAAATTGCTCCAACCTTTGACAATATGCTTATCCACGGTGATAATTTATTGGCATTAAAAGCTTTGGAAGCTGAATATTCCGGGAAAGTTAAATGTATCTATATTGATCCTCCATATAACACTGGCAATGCCTTTGAACATTACGATGACGGTTATGAGCATTCTATTTGGCTTTCTTTAATGCGCGATAGACTGGAAATTTTGAAAAACCTATTGGCTAATGATGGTTTTATTTTCATACAAATTGATAATAATGAATGTTGTTATTTAAAAATTTTATGTGATGAAATTTTTGGGCGTAATAATTTCGTGAATGATATTCTTTGGAAAAGGCGGGGAGGAAGTGCCAATCCGAATAATAGGTTAAATAACGTAACGGATTATATTTTATGGTATTCGAAATCACAAGAATACGAAATTAATTATATATTTTCATTAGATGATGAAAATACTCAAGAATATATAAAAAAACGGTTTAATAATATAGAAGAAAAAACGGGACGTCGTTTTATGAAATCTCCTATACAAAGCCCGAATCCTCGTCCAACTCTAACCTATGATTACAAAGGGTACAAAACCCCAAAAAATGGTTATTCTATTTCCTTAGAGGTAATGAAAAAATGGGATGAAGAAGGAAAATTATGTTTTCCTCAAAGCAAAAGTCAAAATATTAATCGAAAAATTTATTTAGATGAATATAAAGGACAACCTATAAATAATTTGTGGACAGATATAAAAGTAATTAATCCTATGTCAAAAGAACGTTCAACTTTTGATGGCGGACAGAAGCCTGAAGCTTTAATTGAACGTATTTTAACTTTAGCCACTAAACCTGGAGATTTAGTCCTTGATAGTTTCCTAGGCTCTGGGACGACAGCTGCTGTTGCTCATAAGATGGGGCGGCGCTGGATTGGGATTGAGATGGGGGACCATATCTATTCTCACTGTCTGCCACGTTTGAAAAGAGTTATTGATTGTGAAGATGCCGGTGGTATCACACATTCTGCAAAATGGCAAGGCGGTGGTGGTTTTAAGTTCTATGAACTCGGCTCTACCCTGATTGTAACGGATAAGCACGGGCGGCAGGTTATTTCGGACAAATATAATCCGGAAATGTTGGCTGAAGCCATGTGTAAACTGATGGGATACAAATATGCGCCGGACAAGGAAAATTATTGGAAACAAGGTTATTCCAGTGAAAAGAATTTTATTTTCACAACAACAATGAATGTTGAGGAACAGCTATTAGCGGAGATGTCTCAAGCCTTGGGAGACGGCAACCTACTGATCTGTTGCGGTGCTTTCACAGGTAATAAAACGGCTTATGACAATATTACCGTTAAGAAAATCCCACAGGCAATTCTTAAAAAATGCCAATGGGGCTCTGCCGGTTATCCGTTGCCGATCCGGGAAGATTTTTCAGACGGAGACTTTGAATTTGAGGATGAAGAATAAAAATGAAAATAGACTATGATTTCTTGAAACAGATTTTAACTGTAATGGTTGATAATGAAAGTCATTTTATTAGAACAGATCAATTAACAGATAAACTTGATCTTGACATTTGCAATAAATTACTTTGGGATAAGTTCTGGGGGCATATGTTTATTTTAAATGATAATCTTTGTTTGGATTGTGACGATGAAAATTTGGGAGCTTTTCGAGAACAGGATGGCTGTATTTCCTATCGTTCTCAAACTTTTCGCCTAACTGCACAAGGATATCAGTTTCTAGATGTTCTGAAAAATGATACAATTTTTAGTAAGATTAAGGATTTTAGCGTTTCAACCGCTATCGAGGTTGGGAAAGCTGCTTTGGTGAATTGGGTGACGCAAAGTTCTTAAATATGAGGATTAGAGATGGATATTGTTAATATAATTATTTCTTTTATTGGCCTAATATTTGCGGCTCTTTCTCTTTTAGCCGCTTATAAATTTGTAGCAAGGATCAAACTTAATTTTTTTGTTAAACAAATAGAATTTTCTCAAACATATAATGGTTCTAATAAAGAACTTCAAGAACATTTGAAATTTCTTTATAGAGATAAGGAAATTAAAAACATCGGAATCTCTCAAATAACAATTATAAATAATGGTTTTAAAGAAGCTGAAAATTTTGAAGATTATATTACGATTAGTTCTAATGCAGAAATTCTTCGCTTTGCCAGAGATGAAAAAACGACACCAAATCTTGATATATCTTATGGAAGAGAAAATGAAAATAAGATATTTTTGGATGTTAATTATTTAAATTATCACGACAAAATTGTTGTTAATATTATTTATACCATAAAAAATAATGATGCAGATGTATATTTTTCAGTCAATGCTAGGTGTAAAGGTTGTTCTGTTGTTACACAGATTTTCCCAGAAAGAAAAAAAGTTTTACAGAAATTCATATGTGGTATTATAGTAGCATTATTAGCATTTGGCATGAATATATACTACTATACGCAAACTCAATATATACAAAAACAAACTAAGTTAGTACTGAAGCAATATTTGCAAAAAGTTAAACTATTATCTAATACAGATATTTCTAATGAACTAATGGAAAAAGGGGTGAAATGTACAGATCTTTTATCTATTTGTAATCAGAGAAATGCATCATTAATAGAATTTATTATTCATGAAGATACAACATCAAACGTACAATCAAAAACCTGTTCGGAAGAATAATCAAATTTGAGAGCCTTCTTTTTCTTATCTAAAAGGCGTTTATAAGCAAGATTTATTGCCTTTTCCTTATCCAGTGACGCAAAATTGTCCATCTCATATTTTTCCTGCAGATGAGCAATTTTCTTACGGAGAGCCAGTTTTCTGCTGATTATTTTTTCCGTAAACAGCTTTTTATGCGCGGCATCGATTTTATTTTTTATCTTGGCTACGCCTAAACGAATACCATTCACTTCATCATATTGCCAACGGTTCAGCTTTTCCGTTTCTTCCCGTAAAAGCTCTGCTGTTGCTTTTTTATCCTTGTCTGCGGCTGATTTTACATCATTTTCATGCAAAGAAATTAACAAATCGGCAAAACTATAATCACGAATTGGTTCTGTACCGATAATATTATCAAAAAATATTTCCGGAGAAATATCCAGCTTTTCTCCTTCATGGCTAATAAAAGTACAAATAAGGCGCTGGTTGATATCCGGAGCCGTTTGCTTATACAGACTGACACGGACACGCCCCCGTAATCCGGCTTTGAGCTTGAGTGCCTTTATAATCAGATGCGCCGGTGGTGTTTTAAGCTCCAAGGCGGTGGCCAAAACTCTTTTTCCGAATGCGGATTGAGGGTTATATGCTGCAGGTTGGCGGCGAAGCGCTTTTTTATCCTTGTAATACATATGGATCGTATCGCGCTTAGTATAATCCAAACGATGGGAAAAATTGACGGCAAAATTAATCTCAGAATGAACATTTGGAAAGACCTGAGTCTCAAATTGTCCGAAAGTTTTTGTATCATCATTGATAAAAAAGTCCGGTTCAATAATTTTAAGAATATTTTTCGTCAGATTCCAGAAAACCTGCTTGTCCCGGCTTAAAAAGGTCTCAACACGTGTCTGAGTTACATGGAGCTTTTCCTGCAATGTCGGATTCAAATTTTCCAAAACAAGCTGTTTTGTCTGTTCAATACCTTGCTCCCTTTTAAAGTTCAACATTTCCTGTAAAGCATCAAAGGCTTTGGTTATTTCTTCTTCTGTTCGGCATTCATCTAAGATTTTAGCGACTGCCCGCTCAAAATCTACACCATCAAACATGGAGCCGAGAATCTCATCGCTAGCACCGAAAACGCCATCAAACAGCTTAAATTTATACTGCAGGATATCATATAAACGAATATCGGCCAAATTTTTCTTATTAATGAAGTTAATGATGACAACATCCTGTTTCTGCCCATAGCGGTGGACACGTCCGATCCGCTGTTCTATTCGCTGCGGGTTCCATGGCAGATCATAATTGATCAAAAGCGAGCAAAACTGTAGGTTTAATCCTTCCGCGGCTGCTTCCGTTGCAATCATAATTTCTGCGTTATCCCGAAAGTGACTGACGATTGCTTGCCGCATGTCTGTTGCCTTGGAACCTGTTACTTTTCCGGGATACCGGCGGCAATAATCCTTGTATATTCTATTATGCAGCGGAGAGTTATTATTGCCGCTAAAGGTAATAATTTTATCCCGAAAGCCGTTTTCCGTCAGGAAATCGAACAAATATTCCAAAGTACGATAACTTTCGGTAAAAATGATGACTTTCCGCTGTTTCTTCTTTGCAAAACCTTCTTCTATGGCTGAAATCAGCTTCAAAGTCTTGCCATCAACCTTAATGCTGTCAGCAAGAGCAATCAAATCGTCTAATAACTTTCCTTCCGGATCTATTTCCATCGGATTAAGTATCTTCCCGCGGCCTTTATAAAGCCTGTTATAATTCTTAATTTCCGGGTCATATTGTGATGTCATGTCGTAAATGTTTATTAAATCGGTCACATCTTCGCCATTATCCATCAATTCCTGAAGCATAGAAACCTTATCTCTTATTCCCTTTAACGTACCTTTGACTGCAGCAGTAGAGGAGCTCATGAGCCTACGAATCATCATGACAACTAAATTACGGGCATGACTTTGTATCCCAAATTTTGCATGGAGCTTAATATACAATGAAACCCGATTATATAATTCCTCTTCTTCCGGCGAAGGCTCAAAAGCTACGGTCATGGCTTCGCGGTTCGTATAACGAATATACTCCAGAACATCTTTGCGCAGAGTGCGATGCAGAACCGATTGTAACCGTTGGCGAAGTTCTTGGTGTTTTCGTTCCGTATACATATAGGTTTCAATAAAAGAATCCTGATTGCCCAGAATATTCGCATCAATTAGTGACACCAGTGAGAAAATATCCATCAGGGAATTTTGGATTGGCGTCGCCGTTAACAGCAATTTCTTCGTATTTGCAAAGGTTTTATAGATAATATTAGCCGTTTTATTATCCCCTTTATAAAAATTCCGAAGTTTATGAGCCTCATCAAAAACCACTAAATCCCACGGATACAGGCTAAAATCCTTAGTTCCTTGTACAACGAAATTGTAAGAAACGATAGTTACACCTTCAAAGTCAAATGGACTGACACCTTTTTTGCGGCGGGGCTGCTGCCAGGTAGTATTGTCAATGATTTGAGCCGGAAGATTAAATTTCTCATCCAGTTCGTTTTTCCATTGTGTTCGCAAAGAAGCGGGCGCAATTACCAGCAGATGTTTTTTGTTACGGGAAAAATACTCCGACAGGATAATTCCGGCTTCAATGGTTTTACCAAGACCTACCTCGTCAGCGAGAATGGCCCCCTGAGAAACAGGAGATTTCAAGGCAAATAGGGCTGCATCAATCTGATGCGGATTAAGATCAATATTGGACGTTACCAAAGAAGCGGATAATTTATTAATGTCCGTATTATTAGCTGATGTTTGAACCTCTAAGGCCCAATATTTGCTTTGATAGTCTGAATTCATAGCGGAATGTTATCCAATAATATTTTAAGATTCAATGAAAAGCTTGAGGTAAAATGCGATATTTGATTGAAAAATTAATAAAATGGCAGTATGAATTATTAGTGTCTCTGTACTCATGTGACAATTATTTTTTATCATCAGTTTTATTTGCTCGTTAACACATTGAAAAACAATCATATAATTTCTCTATTAAAAAAATACACCAGAGAGTATAATATTTTTTTATAAATAGCGGAGTGTGACATAATGAATAGAAGTGAACTACATTGTTATATTGAGGACAATATTGTTGTGTCATCACGGCAAATAATACATTATTTTGTATTGCGAGGCGAAACAAATACTTCCGTCAGAAAAGCTATATCACGTTTAAAAGCCCCATTTCTTTCTATTTCCAAAGTTCATTTAGCTAATAAAGCTAAGATATTCTATCATAAAGCTTTTTGGAAAACACCTGATTACTGCGAAAGACTTACTAAAATTTTACTTGAAGAACGTTCTGTTTATGGCTGTGCTTTAGAAGCTTTGAGAGCAAGAAGTGGCTTCATTGCTGAAAAAGATTTTCCTATTATTTGTGGCTCGGGAAATCAAAAAGGGCATATTCCTCCGGAACTGATTAAGCAAAACCTTTTAAATTTGGGGCTTCTTTCATCTATTAATATTGAAACAATGGGTACTTATTTATACTTACCAGTTTATAATAGTATCTCAGTTCATGCTGATGAAACTATGAGAATGATTCAGCTTAAATTATTACAGGATTGGCTAAAAAAATTAAATTTTGTTTCTTTTAAAAAAAATATATATAGAACCTCTTTAGAAGGGTCTCCTCCGCAATTTGTCTCAACTTTTTGGGATCTGACAGGCCCTTCATATCTTTATCCCTTACTTGGTAATAAAAGCCCCAAACAAGGATCTATAGTTTGTGACTTATTTTTAAATTCAATAGTTTCTTCGTCACAAATTCAATATTATTTAAATAAGTTGGAAATGTTAAAAAAATGCCATAATATACCAAGGTTTCTGCCTATAATTTTAGCTCCTTCTTTTGAAGCAGACACATTTAATATATTGAGAAGTAAAGGTATTATCGTTGCCACTTATTCCAATTTGTATGGTGAAGAAACGGCAAAACTATTTGCTGAGTTATATACAAGCTTAAAAAATCTAGCAGCAGCAATAACTAAAGATCCTCAAAAAATGTATGAATTATTCGATAGATTATCAACCTTTGAAGGAATTTCCAATCAAATTCGAGGGCCTCTGTTTGAAATGATTTGTGTACATTTGGCACAAAATACTTTTTCAGCACAATTCATAGAAAACAGTAAACATATTACTTCAAATGATAAAGAAAAAGAATTAGATGTTTTTGCTCAAAATTCTAGTGAATTTATTATTATAGAATGTAAAGGATATTTACCGAATCATAAGGTTAGCGCAGAGGAAATCAGTGAATGGCTGAAAGATACGATTCCTTTTGTCAGGAAGACTTTGTTGCAGAAAGATCCACAAAATAATGGTAAAAAATTTCTATTTAATTTTTGGACTACTAGTGATTTTGACGAAAAAGCAATTGAATTATTGACTTCGGTAACGATTAAAAATAACGTGGAAATACACTGGAAAAATGGAAAAGATGTCCTAAAATTAGCCAAAGAGAAAAAATTACATGGAGTCATAAAAACCTTGAATGAATATTATTTCAAAAACTTTTTAGATAAGATGTTGTATTAATATACAATATAATTGCAGATTATATTTTTTATCATCATTGATTTTTTTATGAAGGTATAGTTGATACAAAGTCAGGATTAATGGGATACTCCGAAAAAAA
>UMHH01025553.1_pt1 | contig 13342 bp, 10 predicted proteins | sample 1965491 | NCBI WGS metagenome assembly UMHH01 (sample SAMEA4836094, study PRJEB28245) | human gut metagenome | biome: gut microbiome; material: fecal sample | place: Denmark | collected 2008
CTAGGAGAAGGCGGATACTATAAGAGTGTAAACGAAGCAATTCTGGCATATGAGAACCAGGCACTTACCTTACATTCCAGAATCCATGTGCGTGTTCATAAGACAATGCCGGATGGAACTGTTAAGACTGGTGTCGTTGAGTCAACACTGGGAAGATTTATCTTCAATGAAATCATTCCTCAGGATTTAGGTTTTGTAGATAGAAGCAAGCCTGAAAATGAACTGGTACTGGAAATCGATTTCCATGTGGCAAAGAAACAGTTAAAACAGATTCTGGAAAAAGTTATTAATACACACGGAGCAACCAAGACCGCTGAAGTATTAGACGATATTAAGTCCATGGGTTACAAGTACTCTACAAGAGCAGCTATGACCGTATCTATTTCAGATATGACAGTACCGCCTCAGAAACCGGAAATGATTGCAAAGGCTCAGGATACGGTAGACCGCATTTCAAGACAGTACAAACGTGGTCTTATTACAGAGGAAGAGCGTTACAAAGAAGTTGTTGAAACATGGAAAGAGACTGATGATGAGCTGACAGAAGCACTGCTTTCCGGTCTGGATAAATACAACAACATCTTCATGATGGCAGATTCCGGAGCCCGTGGTTCTGATAAACAGATTAAACAGTTAGCAGGTATGCGTGGTTTGATGGCTGATACAACCGGTAGAACAATCGAGCTGCCTATCAAATCAAACTTCCGTGAAGGTCTTGAAGTATTGGAGTACTTCATGTCCGCACATGGAGCCCGAAAAGGTATGTCCGATACTGCGTTACGTACTGCCGATTCCGGTTACTTAACCAGACGTCTGGTAGACGTATCACAGGACCTGATTGTCCGTGAATCTGATTGCTGCGCAGGCACAGGAAGAGAGATTCCTGGTATGTATGTCAAAGCATTCATGGATGGAAAAGAAGAAATCGAAAGTCTTGAAGAGCGTATTACAGGAAGATTCTCCTGTGAGACAATTTGCGATAAAGATGGTAATGTGCTTGTAAAAGCAAACCATATGATTACACCAAAACGTGCTGCAGCAATTATGAGTAAGGGTGTAGATGAGAATGGAGAGCCATTAACCAAGGTTAAAATCCGTACCATTCTTACCTGCCGTTCCCACATCGGAGTTTGTGCAAAATGTTATGGAAGCAATATGGCTACCGGTCAGGCAGTACAGGTTGGTGAAGCAGTTGGTATTATCGCAGCTCAGTCTATCGGAGAACCTGGTACACAGCTTACCATGAGAACATTCCACAACGGTGGTGTTGCCGGTGACGATATTACACAGGGTCTTCCTCGTGTCGAGGAGCTGTTTGAGGCAAGAAAGCCTAAGGGACTTGCAATTATCACAGAATTTGGTGGTGTTGCAACCATTAAAGATACCAAGAAGAAACGTGAGATCATTGTAACAAACAATGAAACAGGTGAGACTAAGACTTATCTGATTCCTTACGGTTCCAGAATTAAGATTATGGATGGCGCAGTATTAGAGGCTGGTGATGAACTGACCGAAGGTTCTGTAAATCCACACGATATCCTTAAGATTAAGGGCGTACGTGCCGTACAGGATTACCTGATTCAGGAAGTACAGCGTGTATACCGTCTGCAGGGTGTTGAGATTAATGATAAACATATCGAGGTTATCGTTCGTCAGATGTTAAAGAAGATTCGTATTGAAAATAACGGAGATTCTGAGTTCCTGCCAGGAACATTAGTAGATAATCTGGATTACGAAGAGATGAATGAGCAGTTAGAGGAAGAGGGCAAGGAGCCGGCAGAAGGTAAACAGGTATTACTTGGTATTACCAAAGCATCTTTGGCAACCAACTCCTTCTTATCAGCAGCATCCTTCCAGGAGACAACTAAGGTTCTGACAGAAGCAGCTATCAAGGGCAAGATTGACCCATTGATTGGTCTGAAAGAGAACGTAATTATCGGTAAGCTGATTCCGGCTGGTACTGGTATGAAGCGTTATCGTAACATCAAACTGAACACAGATGTAAACGAAGAGGAAGAACTCTCCTTTGATGATTTTGACGGATTCGATGAAGCACCTGTGACAGATGAAATCGAAGAGACAGAAGCAAAAGAAGAAGTAACTGCTTCTACAGAAGAATAAGAGATAGTTCTTTGTACTGACAAAGATAATGGAAGGGAAGTTCTGACTTGATAAAGTTGGAACTTCCCTTTTCAAGTGACAGGAATTTCTTATCATATTAAGAGGGGAAATCAATGAAAGTAATCGTAGCAATAGATTCATTAAAAGGCAGCTTAAGTTCCTTAGAGGCAGGAAAAGCAGTGGAAGATGGTATTAAAAAAGCAATACCAACAGCAGAAGTTATGATAAGGCCGGTTGCAGATGGTGGAGAAGGAACAGTAACAGCCCTGACCACCGGATTGCAGGGCAGTCTGGAAAAGGTAGCGGTAACAGGTCCCCTTGGACAGAAGGTCGAGGCAGCGTATGGTATCCTGCCGGATAAAACAGCAGTCATTGAAATGGCAGAAGCCGCCGGACTGCCACTGGTGCCGGTGGATAAACGAAATCCAATGGAAACCACTACTTATGGTGTGGGGGAACTGATAAGCCATGCCATGGATAGAGGCTGCCGTAAGTTTATCGTTGGAATTGGCGGCAGTGCCACCAATGATGGCGGTGTCGGAATGCTGCAGGCTTTGGGGTGTCATTTTTATAAAAAAGATGGAATCGAAATAGGATTTGGAGCAACAGAACTGAAAGACCTGGAAACGATAGATACGGAGGCGTTGGATAAGAGGCTGAAAGAATGTACTTTTGAAATAGCCTGTGATGTGACCAATCCATTATGTGGCACAACAGGAGCCAGTGCTGTGTTTGCACCACAGAAGGGCGCAGACGAGACCATGGTAGTAAAACTGGATGCGGCATTAGCTCATTTTGCTGATGTAACAGAAAAGGCTTTAGGCGTAGACAACCGGAACATGCCGGGAGCCGGAGCAGCAGGCGGACTGGGCTTCGCATTTGCATCCTATCTGGGCGGGGATTTACGTCCGGGCGTAGAGATAGTATTAGATGCGGTATTGCTGGAGAAAGAATTAAGTGAAGCTGATATCGTAGTGACCGGAGAAGGAAGATTTGACGGACAGACTGCTATGGGAAAAGCGCCGGTTGGAATTGCAAAGCGGGCAAAAGAAAAGGACTGCATGGTACTGGTATTTGCCGGCAGCATTGAACCACAGGGCGTCCGGAAAGTGCAGGATGAAATGCAGCTTGTAGATGGAGCATTTCCAATTTTACCAGGTGTGATGACATTGGAAGAAGCCATGCAGAAGACTGTGGCATATGAGAATATGAGCTATACGGCAGAGCAGGTATTCCGGCTGATTGGGAACTGTTATATAAAATAATTTCTATGCCAGCCCTTCGTACCCTAGTTCATAGAGCAGCTCATTGGCATCGGAAAGAGCACAGTTTCTTTGCAGGCAGAAAATAATCGCACTGTCCCGCTCCATGCGGGCATAGAGAATCGGATAGCCGGTAGCTTTTAAAAGCTGCTGCACTTCCGTAAAGGATAGGTCCATGGCAAAGCAGAGGGCGAGCACTTTGTCACGGGAAGGACGTTTGCGCCCATCAAAAATCTGATAACAGTAAGTACGGTCAAGACCGCTTTTTCGGATGAGAGAAGGCAGGTCTTGATTTTTTGCCTGAATCAACCGGTTCAGATAATCCGAAAGTGAGACCTCGATCAGCTCAGCTTCCTCCTGCTCTGCATAGTTGGAGAAAGCAGGTGTGTTTTTCAAAATATCTAAAAGTTCCTGGGTTGATTTTTTCATTTGGCGAATCCTCTCATTTCTGCTATAGTGATATTGATTATCATAGAATTGTGGGAATGAAAATTCAAGTAGAAAAGGAAAAAGTGATAACAAATGAGTGAAAAATTATATCAGGATTTTCGGCGGCAGCGGCAGATACCGCTTACCGTACTGGGGGGCCAGCCACCCTATCAGACCTGGTTGATACAGGATGCTGCCACAGGAAAGATTCTGGTTCACAAAGCAATACAAAAAGACAGTATTCCGGTTTACCGGAAACTGCAGCAATTAGAGAGTCCACATCTTGCCAGGATTATAAGCTGTGAAGAGCAGCAGGACATCGGCATGGTAACAGAAGAATATATCAGCGGTGAGACACTGGATGAGAAGCTGCACCGGCAGGGCGTTATGCCGCCGGAGCTTGTAAAATATTATATCCGACAGTTACTGGAAGCATTGGAGCAGATTCATGCACAGGGAATCGTACACCGTGATATTTCTCCGAAAAATGTTCTCATTTCTACGGATGGAGTTGTAAAATTACTGGATTTTGATATTGCAAGGAGACGTAAGCGAAATCAGAATGCAGACACGACAATTCTTGGAACCGTAGGATTTGCATCTCCGGAGCAGTATGGCTTCCTTCAGACAGATGCAACCGCAGATATTTATGCACTGGGCGTTCTTATGAATGTGATGCTGGAGGGGACGCTTCCAAATGTGCATCTGACTGCCCGGAAACCATTTTGTAATGTGATAAAAAGATGTATAGAGATTGACCCGCAGAACCGGTATCAGAATGCCGGGGAACTTCGGGAGGCATTAAAATTAGAAAATCCGGGTGCTGTAAAAAAGAAAACGATTCTTCCGGGATTCCGGACCGGAGTTGTCTGGAAAGAGATAGTGGCAGTTTTTGTATATCTATTTCTGATTGTGGGAAGCATACAGTTTTTGATGCTGTATGGTAAGACTCCATTGACTTTTTGCCTGGAAGCAATTGCGGTATTCATCTATGCGTGGATATCCTGCGGGGTTGGATTTAATTTCCTTTTGTGGGACACCAAAGTGCCGGGAATCCGCTCCCTGCAGAAACCGGTACGGATTATAATCCGGATTATACTGGCACTTACTATCTTTTATTTTGGCATGAAGCTGGAAAACTATGTAAAAATAACATTACTTGGTCTGCCGCTGAAATAGAAAATATCGAAAGTTATCGGGCTATGAAAGATGCCTCCGATTTTGAACACGGCTGAAAATGTATGCTGCCGGCATACCACAAAGCCTTCCGACTCGTATATGATGATTTCATACTTAAGAATGATGAAAAACCGGGAGGCAAGAAAATGGAAAAAGTAAAGAAACCGATTTATAAGAAATGGTGGTTCTGGGTAATTATTGTAGTAGTTGTATTTGCAATTGCAGCAGGCGGCAGCGGAAGTGACAAAAAGGATTCGAAAAAGAATTCTGTTGCCGGTACAGAGCAGACGGATAACAAAGACGCAAAGACAAAGGACTCCGATGCAAAAGATGCAGAACCGGAAGAAGATTTATCCGCTGTAGAAACAGAATATACCCTTGGAGCAGGTTATTACACCGCAGGTATTGATTTGCCGGTTGGAAAATGTAACCTTACCGCAGTCAGTGGAAATGGAAATATAAACAGCTCCAATCTTCTGAAGGGTGGAGTCAATGAGATGTTCGGCGTGGATGATGGAAATGATTTTTACGAATCATCCTTTAACGGACTTAAGATGAAAGAAAATGTAGTATTTCATATTTCCGGAGATGTAGTTGTACAGGTCAGCTATACAGAAGTGACTGGTGGCATGACCGGAAGAGAATATGATGAATCTCAGGCGGTAGAATTAGGCAGTGGAAACTATACCGCAGGAACAGATTTTCCGGCAGGAACCTATACGGTGACAGCGGTGGACGGAACCGGAAATGTCAGTTCATCCAATCTGCTTGACGGTGGAATGAATGAGATATTTGGTGTGGATGATGGAAATGGTCTTTATACTTCTGAAGTGAAAAATGTGGAATTCAGTGATGGTGTGGATTTAAAGGTAAGTGGAGTGAATATCCGTCTGGTGCCGGCAAAGGAATAAAAGTATTTACGGAAATATTATAGAAAAGCACAACAGGATTTGCCTGAGGAGGGCAAGGCTGCTGTGCTTTTCTTGTAGCTTATGCGAATAGTGAAAAAATATATTCTTATCCGATGTATTTGGAAAGCATTATAACAACGGGAGAAGTTCGCGTTGATTTAAGAAAAAATTATGGTACAATTGCAGTGAATATGAGAAGTTATAAAAAGTTATAAAGACTTATAAAAGAATATAAAAGTTATAAAAGGTTATAAAAACTTATAAAAGGAGTACTCAAAATGACAATCCGTACCGCACAGATGGAAGATATTGATGCAATTACAGCAGTGGAAACAGAATGTTTTCCGCCGGCAGAAGCAGCAACAAGGGAAGAATTTGCAGAACGTCTAAAATATTATAAAGACCATTTCTGGCTGATGTTTGATGAGGCACATCTGGTGGCATTTGTAGATGGCATGGTGAGTAATCAGAAAGACCTTACAGATGAAATGTATGAAAAAGCAGAACTGCATGAGGAACAGGGTGACTGGCAGATGATTTTCGGTGTGAATACCATCCCGGCATATCGAAGATGCGGTCTGGCAGAGCAGCTATTAAAAAGAGCTATTGCAGATGCAAAAGCCCAGGGAAGAAAAGGGCTGGTGCTGACCTGCAAGGATAAGCTGATACATTACTATGCGAAATTTGGCTTTGAAAATGAAGGCGTATCAGAATCTACCCATGGAAACGTGGTGTGGAACCAGATGCGTCTGATTTTCTAAAAATGGAATATCTTATAAAAACGAAATGAGGCAGAACATTGAAATATAAAAAAGTAGTAAAAGGAAGCTTTGTAGACCGCCCGAATCGTTTTATAGCCCATGTTAAGATTGACGATGAGATTCAGACAGTACATGTAAAGAATACCGGGCGGTGCCGGGAACTGCTGCTTCCGGATGCGGAAGTTTATCTGGAAGTGGCAGACAATCCGGCACGAAAGACAGCCTATGATCTGATTGCGGTCTATAAAGAAAATTTTGGCTTAATAAATATTGACAGTCAGGCACCGAATAAGGTGGCAAAGGAATGGCTTGAAACACAGAATTATGATGTAGTGAAACCGGAGTATAAATATGGAAATTCCAGAATTGATTTCTATATGAAGAAAGGGGTGCAGGAATATCTGATGGAAGTAAAGGGCTGTACCTTAGAACGGCAGGGAATCGGTTATTTTCCCGATGCACCAACAGAACGAGGGGTAAAGCATTTACGGGAATTGATTGGAGCAAAAAAAGCCGGTTATGAATGTGCTGTGGCATTTGTGATTCAGATGGAAGGCGTAACGGAAGTCCGGGCAAATGAAGAGACACACCCGGAGTTTAAAGAAGCACTGGAAGAGGCACGGGCAGCAGGCGTAAAAGTATTGTTTCTTATGTGCAAGGTGGAAAAGGACAGCCTCAGAGTAGTGGAGCAGCGGGAGTAAAAAATGTGGTATAAAGAAAAGGTAGTGCGCTTCTATGATTTAGATAGAAATCTGATAGAGGTAAGGAAGCCGGTGAGGTTGGAAGGAAAGATTTAGCCGGCGAGCCAGAGAACTTCGATTCCGCTGACGCTGCATGGAAGTATGGCTGTCGCCACATGAACGGAAAGCCCCAGCCGGCGAGCCAGAGAACTTCGATTCCGCTGACGCTGCATCTCAGTGTGGCTGTCGCCACATGAACGGAAAGATTCAGGCATAAGACCGAGAACCGCAACTTCGATTCCGCTGCGCTCCATCTCAGTCGTGGCTGTCGCCACATCATCAGAAAGCCTCAGCCAGCGACTAGGATACAAGTATCCAGTCGCTGGCTGAAACTTTCTTTGCGTTTCTCGTAGCTTGCACGAAAAATTTGCTTGACAAGTGGCGAATCGGCTTATATACTGAATTAGTGTGCATACAAATGCACATTTATCAAATAATAGCACAGGAGGTGAAAATAATGCCAACATTTAACCAGTTAGTAAGAAAAGGACGTCAGACATCTGTTAAGAAGTCTACTGCACCTGCACTTCAGAAGGGCTACAATTCTTTAAAGAAGAAAGCAACTGATACTTCTGCTCCTCAGAAGAGAGGTGTTTGTACCGCTGTTAAGACAGCTACACCTAAAAAACCTAACTCAGCTCTTAGAAAGATCGCCAGAGTTCGTCTTTCCAACGGAATCGAAGTAACAAGCTACATTCCAGGAGAGGGACACAACTTACAGGAACATAGCGTTGTTCTTATCCGTGGTGGTCGTGTTAAGGACTTACCAGGTACAAGATACCATATTATCCGTGGAACTCTTGATACAGCAGGAGTCGCTAACAGAAAACAGGCTCGTTCCAAATACGGCGCTAAGAGACCAAAAGACGCTAAATAAGCTTAGCGCACACCAATAGTATCACAAACAGAGCTAAAGGTAAGTGTTGGAATTATTGTCACATACGATATATTTCCGCACGAACACATTTTAGAGAGACACATGTGAGTACCGTTGAATTAATCGAAACAAATACTACATGACAGGCACAATGACCTGTGATGCAAAACATGATTAAGGAGGGAAGTAACGTGCCACGTAAAGGACATACTCAGAAAAGAGACGTATTAGCAGATCCGATGTACAATAACAAAGTGGTTACCAAGCTTATCAACAACATTATGTTAGATGGTAAGAAAGGTATTGCACAGAAGATTGTATACGGTGCATTTGACAGAGTTGCAGAGAAGACGGAAAGACCAGCTCTTGAAGTATTCGAGGAAGCTATGAACAACGTTATGCCAGTACTTGAGGTAAAGGCTAGACGTATCGGTGGAGCAACTTACCAGGTACCTATCGAAGTTAGACCGGACCGTCGTCAGGCTCTGGCTCTTCGTTGGCTTACACTGTTTTCACGCAAGAGAGGCGAGAAGACAATGGAAGAAAGACTGGCAAATGAGATCATGGATGCAGCAAACAATACTGGTGCATCTGTAAAGAAAAAAGAAGATATGCACAAGATGGCAGAAGCAAACAAAGCTTTCGCACACTATCGTTTCTAATCAGAACGAGAGCATATTTTTTCGGTTAAGAAAATTAGGAGGAAAAAACCTTGGCTGGAAGAGAATATCCGTTAGAGAGAACCAGAAACATTGGTATTATGGCGCACATCGATGCTGGTAAAACAACATTGACAGAGCGTATCCTTTATTATACCGGTGTTAACTATAAGATTGGTGATACTCATGAAGGTACTGCTACCATGGACTGGATGGAGCAGGAGCAGGAAAGAGGTATTACCATTACTTCAGCCGCTACGACATGTCACTGGACTTTGGAAGAGTTTACAAAGCCGAAGAAAGGTGCTTTAGAGCATCGTATCAATATCATTGATACTCCTGGACACGTAGACTTTACGGTTGAGGTTGAGCGTTCACTTCGTGTACTGGACGGCGCTGTCGGCGTGTTCTGTGCAAAAGGTGGAGTAGAGCCTCAGTCAGAAAATGTATGGCGTCAGGCTGACACATACAACGTACCTAGAATGGCATTCATTAACAAAATGGATATCTTGGGTGCAAACTTCTACGGAGCTGTTGATCAGATTCGTACAAGATTAGGTAAAAATGCAATTGTTCTTCAGTTACCAATTGGTAAGGAAGATGATTTTAAGGGAATTATTGATTTGTTTGAGATGAAAGCTTACATCTACAATGATGATAAGGGAGATGATATCTCTGTAACAGACATCCCGGATGATATGAAAGACGACGCAGAATTATATCATACCGAACTGGTTGAAAAAATCTGCGAGTTAGATGATGACCTTATGATGCAGTATTTAGAGGGAGAAGAGCCATCTGTTGAAGATATGAAGGCTGCCCTCAGAAAAGGTACCTGCGAGTGTACAGCAGTTCCGGTATGTTGTGGTTCTGCTTACCGTAACAAGGGTGTTCAGAAATTATTGGATGCTATCGTAGAATATATGCCAGCTCCAACAGACATCCCAGCTATTAAGGGTGTTGACCTTGAAGGAAATGAAGTAGAGAGACATTCATCTGATGATGAACCATTCTCCGCTCTTGCATTCAAGATTATGACTGACCCATTCGTAGGAAAACTTGCATTCTTCCGTGTTTACTCTGGTGTAATGAACTCCGGATCTTACGTACTGAATGCAACAAAAGATAAAAAAGAACGTGTAGGCCGTATCCTTCAGATGCATGCAAACAAGAGAGCAGAGCTTGAAAAAGTTTACTCTGGAGATATTGCAGCAGCCGTTGGATTTAAGTTTACAACTACTGGTGATACCATCTGTGATGAACAGCATCCGGTTATCTTAGAGTCCATGGAATTCCCAGAGCCAGTTATCGAGCTTGCTATCGAGCCTAAGACAAAAGCTGGACAGGGTAAGATGGGTGAAGCTCTTGCAAAACTTGCAGAAGAAGATCCTACTTTCCGTGCTCATACAAATACAGAAACAGGACAGACCATCATCGCTGGTATGGGTGAGCTCCATCTGGAAATCATCGTTGACCGTCTGCTTCGTGAATTCCACGTAGAAGCAAACGTAGGTGCTCCACAGGTTGCTTACAAAGAGACATTTACAAAGCCAGTTGATCAGGAATACAAATATGCAAAACAGTCTGGTGGACGTGGACAGTACGGACACTGTAAAGTTAAATTCGAGCCGATGGATGCCAACGGAGATGAACTCTTCAAGTTTGATTCTGCAGTTGTTGGTGGTGCTATTCCTAAGGAATACATCCCTGCAGTAGGCGAAGGTATCGAAGAAGCTACCAAAGCTGGTATCCTTGCAGGATTCCCAGTAGTAGGTGTTCATGCTACCGTATATGATGGATCTTACCATGAGGTCGATTCATCTGAGATGGCATTCCACATTGCCGGATCCATGGCTTTCAAAGAGGCTATGGCAAAAGCAGCTCCTGTAATTCTTGAGCCAATCATGAAAGTCGAAGTTACTATGCCGGAAGAGTACATGGGAGATGTTATTGGTGACATTAACTCTCGTCGTGGACGTATCGAAGGTATGGATGACATCGGTGGTGGAAAAATGGTTAAAGCATATGTTCCACTTGCTGAGATGTTTGGATACTCAACAGACTTACGTTCCAGAACTCAGGGACGTGGTAACTACTCAATGTTCTTCGAGAAATATGAGCAGGTTCCGAAGTCTGTACAGGACAAGATTGTTGCATCTAAAGCAAAATAATAAAAATGCTTGAAAAACTCGCAAGTTTTTTATATAATCAGAAATAGCCGAGTGACTTATTAAAATGTAAAAATAAGCGCCCAGAAAGGGCATAAAATTAAGGAGGACGTTTTAAAATGGCAAAAGCTAAGTTTGAAAGAACCAAACCACATTGTAATATCGGAACCATTGGTCACGTAGACCATGGTAAAACAACTTTAACAGCAGCTATTACAGCAGTTTTAGCAGCAAGAGTTGCAGGTAATACAGCTACAGATTTCGCTAACATCGATAAAGCTCCAGAAGAGAGAGAAAGAGGTATCACTATCTCTACAGCTCACGTTGAGTATGAAACAGAGAAGAGACATTACGCACACGTTGACTGTCCTGGACATGCTGACTACGTAAAGAACATGATTACCGGAGCAGCTCAGATGGACGGCGCTATCCTTGTTGTTGCTGCAACTGATGGTGTTATGGCTCAGACAAAGGAGCACATCCTTCTGTCTCGTCAGGTAGGTGTACCTTACATCGTTGTTTTCTTAAACAAATGTGATATGGTAGACGACCCAGAGATAATCGAGTTAGTAGAAATGGAAGTTACAGAGCAGTTAGATGAATATGGTTTTGAAGGCTGCCCAATCATCCAGGGTTCTGCTCTTAAAGCTCTTGAAGATCCTAACGGACCATGGGGCGACAAGATCATGGAATTAATGGATACTGTAGATAGCTATATCCCAGATCCACAGCGTGATACAGATAAACCTTTCTTAATGCCAGTTGAGGACGTATTCACAATCACAGGTCGTGGTACTGTTGCAACAGGTAGAGTAGAAAGAGGAACATTACATCTGAATGACGAACTTGAAATCCTTGGTGTTAAGGAAGATGTTCAGAAGACAGTTGTAACTGGTATCGAGATGTTCCGTAAACAGTTAGACGAGGCTCAGGCTGGTGATAACATCGGTGCACTTCTTCGTGGTGTTAACCGTGACCAGATCGTTCGTGGACAGGTTCTTGCTAAACCAGGTACTGTTACTTGCCACAGAAAATTTACAGCTCAGGTTTACGTTTTAACAAAAGATGAAGGTGGACGTCATACACCTTTCTTCAATAACTACAGACCACAGTTCTACTTCAGAACAACTGACGTAACTGGTGTTTGTGAATTACCAGCAGGTACAGAGATGTGTATGCCTGGTGATAATGTAGAAATGACTATCGAACTGATCCATCCAGTAGCTATGGAGCAGGGTCTTACTTTCGCTATTCGTGAAGGTGGACGTACTGTAGGATCTGGACGTGTTGCTACAATTATCGAGTAATCTTTGCTCTTGCAATGAATTGCTAGAATAAGTAAAATTAACCCGGAGAGTGTTCGCACTTCTCCGGGTTTTTTGCAACTTGCACACGACCAACAGAGGGAGACATTATGGTTACTTGTAGAGACGTCAATAATTTGGATCTGGATGGAGTAGAACTGCTGACAGGGGAAGTAGGACTGGACAGAGTGGTGTCCTGGACATATTTTGTGCAGACGAAGCCATATGAAGATCATATGAATCCTGGCAACTTTGCACTGATTGTAGTGGATTATCTGCGGTTTGACATCGAGAAGACCTTTGAAACAATGGTAGAACTGAATGCACTGGGAATTTCCGGGCTTGCAATATCGATTGTGGATGACCGGGAGAAGATTCCACAGAAAATGATAGACAAGGCGGTTGAATTGAAATTGCCACTGTTCTATGTCCGCTGGGAAGGCGCAACCTTCGTGGATATTGCACAGAGTATCGGGCAGCTGATACTGGAAACCAATATTACAAATAAGCGTACCGGGGACTATTTATATAATCTACTGTTTGGATATGAAGTAAATGATAAATATATTGAAAAAATATCCAGCCAGTTTGGACTGGCTTTTGACCGGGCATACCGTGTTGGAATCATTGTAATTGACCGGAAATATGGAATTAACCTGGAGCAGGATGAGCATACTTATCTCTATTATACGGACTGTCTGAACCGGGAAGTAATGCATATGGAAAATCGTCCGATGTATATGCGTTTCTTAAATAAATTTGTGCTGCTGTTTGAGGCAACGGAGGATAAGGAGACAGAACGGCAGATTGAACAATTGCTAAAGAAGCTGGACAGCCGCCCACAGTTCGCTGGGCTGATACACAGTACCTGCATTTTGGGCGCAGACTATACGGATCCGTCTGAATTTGGCAAGAGCTATCAGGAAGCAAA
>UMHH01047354.1_pt1 | contig 12450 bp, 5 predicted proteins | sample 1965491 | NCBI WGS metagenome assembly UMHH01 (sample SAMEA4836094, study PRJEB28245) | human gut metagenome | biome: gut microbiome; material: fecal sample | place: Denmark | collected 2008
GGGTCAGAATGCCGTCATTTATGCCCGCTATTCCTCCCACAACCAGCGAGAGGTCAGCATTGAGCAGCAGGTCAGAGAGTGCATGAAGCACGCTGCCGAGCTGGGGCTGCACGTCGTTGGAACCTATGAGGACAGGGCCATCAGCGGCAAGACCGATAAGCGGCCCAACTTCCAGCGAATGATGCGGGATGCTGAAAAAGGCAAATTTCAGGCGGTTGTGGCATGGAAGTCAAACCGCATTGGCCGCAATATGCTTCAGGCAATGGTCAACGAGGCCAAACTGGAAGACTGCGGCGTGAAGGTGTTCTACGCCGAGGAAGATTTTGACGATACAGCCGCCGGGCGTTTCGCATTGAGGAACATGATGAATGTGAATCAATTTTACAGCGAGAACATGGCGGAGGACATCACCCGGGGGCTGTATGATAACGCCAGCAAGTGCATGGCGAACGGTCGGCAGCCCTTGGGTTACAAGCGGGGTGAGGATGGCCGTGTGGTGCTGGATGAAGCGAATGCGGCCGTTGTGCGGGAAATATTCACCCGTGTGGCTGCTGGTGACCTGTTCGTGGACATTGCGCGAGATCTCAATGCCCAGGGCATCAAGACCAGCAAGGGAGCCAACTGGAACAAAGGCAGCTTCCAGAGTATTTGCCAGAACGAGCGGTACCGGGGCATCTACATATACGGGGATGTCCGGGTGGCCGATGGCATTCCACGCATAGTGAGCGATGATTTGTGGTACAGGGTACAGGAGGCCATGAGGATGAAAAAGAATCCAGTCGGAACCCGGCACCGTGTCGGGGCAGAAGATTATCTGCTGACCGGGAAGCTGCGCTGCGGGCATTGTGGCAGCTACATGACGGGCGTATCTGGCACCAGTAGAAACGGCGAGCTGCATTACTACTACACCTGCCAGAAGCGGCGCACCGAGCACGCCTGTGACAAGAAGAACATCCGCCGGGATGTCATTGAACCGGCTGTGGCTCAGGCCATCAAGATGTACTGCTTGACCGATGATGTCATTGCGTGGATAGCAGATCGGACGGTCGAATACTGGGAAAAGCACGACAATGACCTCCAGATTGAGGCGTTGGAGCAGCAGTTGGAGGAAAATAAAAAAGCCACCTCGAATATGCTGAAAGCCATCGAGATGGGGATTATCACAGAGGCCACCCGCACCCGGATGGTCGAGCTTGAGACTGAGCAATCCCGGCTGAGCGTCCAGCTGAATGCGGCCAAAGAGGATGTCGTGAAAATCGACCGGGAGCAAATCATCTCCTATCTGGAACTGCTGCAGCAGGGTGACATCCACGACCGGGATTTCCAGATGGAACTGTTCAAGAACTTCCTTGTGGCTGTCTATGTCTATGATGATAACCGCATGAAGCTGGTTTTCTCCTGCATGGGAGACCAGAACAGCGTTGAGATTCCCTTGGAGACCGGAGAAGACCCGCCGGATGGCGGGCTGTCACCGGATGCTAAAATGTTCGTTTTGACTCCTGATAGCTCCACCATACAGTTCGTACTCGAACCCGATTCTTTGTGAAAAAGGGTTCGGGTGCGTTTTTTGTTTATCAGAAGTTTGCGTTTGCGACAGCAACAAACACCCCAGTGGGGTGTTTGAGCAACAGAATAGGCTACCAGGAAATCCCAAGTCGTATGACGTGGAATTTTTTGTTTCGATCAAGGACTCGAATGGCATCTACGTAAAAAATCCATAGCAAATGAGCCGGAAGCCTTCTGTAGATCAGAGGCTTCCGGCTCACTGCATATTCATGATAAAAGCAAAATTCCTGCCACCAGTACCATGTTGCAGGCAAAAAAACAGTGCGGGCAGTGCATCCACAAGGGCCGGCGAAAGAGTGAAATCGTCCGGGACAGGATCGTTTTGATTCATGTGATCGACCTTTGCATTTCTCCACGCAGCGCCGGAGAGACCTTTCTTGCTGAATTTCTGAAAAAAGTGCAGCGCTTTTGCGCAAGATCGTCAATGCGTTCTGTAGCATGTCACGGGTCAATATCCAGCTCACGCAGAAGCAGCCGGAGGGCGGGCGAGATGTTCTCGCGGTTCCACACGGCCCAAGCGGGAACGGTATCGTTTTCCAGCGGGATAAAAGTGAGGTTTTTGTTGGCGGGCAGCTGAGCCAGCACCGGCTCGGCAAGGATGGTATAGCCGCCGTAGAAAGCCAGCTGCAGCATCAACTCCTCCATGGAATACGCAAATTTGATGTTCTGCGGGTCGCTGCCGTGGCGGGTGAGGACTTGCGCAAACTGGTTCCACAACTCCCGGTCCATGGCGGGTACATAATATTGTTCGCTGGCAAGCTGGCTGCGGTGCAGGGACGCATAGCTGGACAGGTGGCTCTGGCGATTGAGCACTACGTACTGGCGCAGCTGGCCTACTTGAGCACGCAGCAGGGAGGGGGTATCCTCCAGCGGGACCAGCTCCAGCTGCAGGGCAAAGTCCAGCTTTTTCTGCTGCAGACGTTTTTTCAGGGTGGGAAAATCCACCAGATGAAAGTGCAGCGGAATGGCAGGGTGCTGCTCCTTGAACAGCAGCAGCTTTTCCAGAATGGGCAGATTTTCCATGCCGCTCATCATGCCGATCTCAAGCGGGGTGCTGCACTCGGCAGCAGCGGCGCGGGTGCGGCGGGCGGCATCTTCCGCAAGGTCGGTGATGCGCACCGCATACTCGTAGAATACCTGCCCGGCACTGGTAAGCGCCACCGAGTGCCGTGTGCGCTGGAACAGCTCGGTTTCAAGTTCTTCTTCTAGCAGCTTGATCTGCTGGCTGACCGCCGTTTGGGAAACATAGTGCTGCTGTGCCGCTTTGGAAAAGCTCAAATTCTGTGCCACCGCAATAAAATATCGCATCTGCTGCAGGGTCATGACCGGCTCCTTTTTCTCTTAAAAAAATTGCTTATAACTTTTACTTCTGATTATAAGAAGAAAGCAATATTTTTCAAGTGCAAGATATTGTGATAGAATTAACAACCGAAAGGGGCACACAGCTCTGCACATTGAGAAGAAAGAGAAAAACGAAAGGAACCACCAAGATGAAAAAGATCTCGCGCAAAAGCTTTCTGAAGCTGGCTTCTGCTGCTGCCATGAGCGGCATCACCGCCAGCGCACTGGCTGCCTGCAATGCTGCTTCCGGCAGCACGGCTGCATCTTCTGCCGCTGCAAAGTACACCCCGGGCACCTACACTGCCACGGCCAAGGGCATGAGCGATATCACCATGACCGCCACCTTCAGCGAGACAGCCATTACTGACATCCAGCTGGATCTGTCCGGTGAGACCGACTCCATCGGTCAGGTCGCAAAGGATGACCTGATCAAGCAGCTGCTGGAAGCTCAGAACAGCACCATCGACGGCGTGTCCGGTGCAACCATTACCAGCGATGCTGTGAAGCAGTGCATGAACGACTGCATCACACAGGCCATGGGCGGCACTGCAGTGTCTGCCCCGGAAGCTTCTGAGCAGGCTTCCAGCTGGCGCACCGCCCCGGAAGCCATCCCGGACAGTGAGATCACCAAGACCTATGATGTTGACGTTGCCATCATCGGTATGGGCTATGCCGGCCTGAGCTGCTACCGTGAGCTGGCCGAAGAGGGCAAGAACGTTCTGGTGCTGGAAGCCATGCCCCGCGAGAGCTGGTGGACGGTCGGCCACGATATCGGCCACATCAACTCGGACTACCTGCTGAGCCACGGTGTGCCCAAGGTGGACGAAGTGGAGTTTGTGAACAACTGGATGATGCAGACCCACGGCAAGGCAAACACCGCACTGGTGATGAAGTTTGCCAAGAACAGCGGCAGCACGGTGGACTGGTGGCTGGACAAGATCAACCCGGACACGCTGGCCAAGACCCGCATCCAGTTCTGGCCGGATAACGAGTACACCGTGCACCAGCTGAACAACGGCATGCACTACTACACCGGCACGCTGGAATGGTGGGAGAACTACTGGGAGAACCCCGCCAGCGGCGAGAAGAACAACAACACCGCCGGTCAGCTGGAGCTGAAGGACCTGAGCTGGGACAACTACAATTATGTGGAGGAGAATTTCTCTGACAATGCCACCGCTCTGTTTGGCACCAAGGGTGTGCAGCTGGTAATGGACGGTGCAAAGGTCACCGGCGTGATCGCACGGGACGGCGACGGCAATTACCTCAAGATCAATGCTAAGAATGGCGTTGTGCTGGCAGGCGGCGGCTTTGGCGGCAACAAGGAAATGATGGACGATCTGCTGCCGGACATCAAGCGTCTGTTCACCAAGGATGAGGACTTCTTTGCTCCCTTTGGCCGCGACGGCTCCACCATCCAGATGGGTGTGTGGGCAGGCGGCCGTCTGGAGGGCGACATCTCCACCATGAACTTCGACTCCATGGCCGTGCCCGACTATCTGCCCGGCCCCCTGTGGGTGGACGAGAATGGCCAGCGCTTCCAGAACGAAGCCTTTGCCGGCCCGGAGATCAACGGCTTCTTCATGGCACGTGCAAAGCGCGGCAATATCACCTCCATCTACGACAGCACCTATGAGACCCAGATCCTGCGCGGCTTCCCCGGCCATCAGGCATTCGAGTACGACATGCCCGCTGTGGTGGAAGCCATGAAGGGCAACTTTGAGGCCGCAAAGGCTGCTGGTGCCGAGGGCGACAACGGCTGGTACTGCGCCGACACCATCGAACAGCTGGCTGAGTACATCGGTGTGGAGCCTGCAGCCCTTTCCGCTACTGTGGAGCAGTACAATAAGGTTTGCGCCGAGGGCTACGACAGCGACTTTGCCAAGGACCCGCACTTCCTGAATGCAGTTGCAAAGGCTCCCTTTTACGCCCATGTCACCACCCCGAGTCTGGGCTTTGCACTGGTGACCACCGGCGGCTTTGTGACCACCAATGACCAGCAGGTGCTGAACGAGGATTATCAGCCCATCGAGGGCCTGTACGCCTCCGGCAACACCTGCGGTATGCGCTTTGGTCCCGAGTATATCACCCCAATCCCCGGTGTGAGCATTGGTATGTGCCTGACGCTGGGCCGCGAACTGGGCAAATACCTGGCTGCAAAGTAAGCAGCTGCCTTCGTCAAAGCCTGATCGGCTGCAGGAAAGCCCCATAAGCAATAAAAGATCCCGTCCACTTCTGGGTGAACGGGATCTTTTTTGCGTATCAGACAGGAAAAAGCGGCTCAGAGGTCGTTTTTCTCCTGCCCCAGATTGTCGGATTCCAGGACGACACAAACTATGTTGCCATTGGCGGCGTAACGCCGGAGAACATCCCGGAGTTCCGCAAGGCGGGCTGCCTTGGCGTGGGCTTTGCCAGCAGCCTGATGCCGAAGGACAAGGCCGCCGCCCGCGACTGGGATGCCTGCGCGGAATACGTGCACATGCTGCTTACAAAAGCCAAAGGCGAATAAACCGCAGAAACAGCAAGACCGCTCACCCGAAAAGATGAGCGGTCTTTTGTTGTGTGATGGGATGGCATTGCGGCCTACTCTTTAGACCATGGCTTCGCGTCATCCTGCCGGAGCAGTCGGTGCCGATGCCGTTCTGCTTTGTCTGCTGCGTGAACCACTTTCACTCCTGAAATGAACTGCATGAAAAATCAGAAGGCCTCATTCTATTGACTTTGCCTTTGCAGGGGAGTATACTCCATGTCACCAAGAATATTACGGCTATGACGAGAAAAAGTACCCGGAAGGAATGCTGCAGAGAGCTGCCGGTTGGTGCAAGGCAGTGCAGGGCATCCGTGGGAAGATCCTCTCCGAGCTTTCCGGCTAAATGGGCGGTGTGCGCCCCAGTAAGCAGGAACGGCAGGCCCCCGTTATCACGGGCCGCGCGTTGTTGGACGTGCACTGAGTGGTCAGCGTTGTGCTGGCAATAAGAGTGGTACCGCAGAGGATTTTACACGCCTTTGTCTCTTACAGACCGTAGGGGACAAGGGCGTTTTATTTTGCGGATGCTTTTGTCCCAAAGCATGTCAGAAGGAAAAGGAGAAGCAATTATGAAAACACTGGAAAAAGTAAGCGACTTTGTGGGCAAGTACATGGCCGCCATCGTTATTGTGGTGGCCGCGGGTGCCCTGTTCTTCCCCGGCCCGTTCAGCGTGGTAAAGACGGCGTGGGTCAATAACCTGCTGGGCATCGTGATGTTCGGCATGGGCCTTACCCTGAAGCCGGAGGACTTCAAGGTGGTGTTCAGCCGCCCGAAGGATGTGATCGTGGGCTGCGTTGCACAGTTTACCCTCATGCCGTTTCTGGCATGGGCGCTCACGCAGGTGTTCCACCTGCCCACCGAGCTGGCCATTGGCGTGATCCTGGTTGGCACCTGCCCCGGCGGCACCTCTTCCAACGTGATGACCTACCTTTCCAAGGGCGACGTTGCACTGTCCGTTGGCATGACCGCTGTTTCCACCGTGCTGGCTCCGCTCCTCACTCCGCTGCTCACCCTGCTGTACGCTGGCCAGCGTGTTGACGTGAACCCCATGAGCATGTTCATGTCCATCGTCAAGGTGGTGCTGGTGCCCATCGCACTGGGCTTTGTGGTCAATCACTTCTTCCATAAGTTCACCGAGGAAGCCGTCCGTGTGCTGCCTCTGGTCTCCACTACCGCCATCGTGCTGATCATCTGCGCCGTGGTCTCCGCCAACAGCGCCAAGATCATGACCAGCGGTCTGCTGATCCTTGTGGTGGTCATCCTGCACAATGTGCTGGGCTACCTCACCGGCTTTGGCGTGGGCAAGCTGCTCAAGCTGGACTCCACCAAGTGCCGCGCGATCTCCATCGAGGTGGGCATGCAGAACTCCGGCCTTGCAACCAGTCTGGCCGCCGCACACTTTGCACAGTATCCGCTGGCTACCATTCCCGGCGCTGTGTTCTCCGTGTGGCATAACATTTCCGGTGCGATCCTCGCCAACTTCTTTGCCCGCACAGCAGAGAAGAAGGATTGATCTTTCATAACATAGTAAAGCCCCCCGGCAGACGAAGACCTGCCGGGGGGCTTTGCTGTGCCTGCGGGCCGGGAAAGTGCAACAAAACCGGCACAAATCGTGCTTTTCACGCTGCTTTTAGGGCGATTCACGCAGGTTTGCTTCCAAAATGCGGTAAAGTGTGGGATAATCAAGATACTGTAATATATACCCCCCCCCGTAAAAATGCGAGGGGAAAAAGGAGGTTGTACCATGAAACAAGGCAAACTTATCCGGCGTGCAGTATCGGCGGCGCTGGCCGGATGCATGATGTTCACCCTTTCCGCTCCGGCGCTGGCCGAGAGCACCGACGCGCTGATGCAGCTGAGCATCGGCTCCTACCACAGCTCCAGTCTGCTCAGCGAGGAGAACAGTTTTCCGACGACCATCAAAGTCAATGAAAAGCCGGTCACTGAAGCGAACATAAGCAGCATCCTGGGCAGTGAAAATACAGGGAAGTTGAGCTACGACGGTGTCACCAATACCCTGAAGTCCAATGGAAGGATCAAGGGTGACCTGACCATTGATGCCCCGGGTGTGAACATTGAACTGTGCAATAGCACTTCAGGTGAAGCAGCTGTAAGCGGCAAACTGACGGTCACAAATGCACAGGACGTCAAGGTCACGGCCCAATCCTATGTTGCCGTCCTCGGCGATGTTGAGATCAGCTGTGACGGCAAGGTGGAAATTACTTCTGAAGAAAGCCCCACCGTGGCCGGCGATGTGACGGTGAAACAGGCCTCCACGGTAGCAATCTCGGGTGAGTCGTATGGTTACCACATCGTGAGGGGCGATGTTACGATCGCGTGCCCTGCCACTGTCGTCATCCAGAACCATGGCACGGGCGGCATGGCAAGCAGCATCGTCTATTCCGGCGGCAAGTACGTCTACTCTGATACGGTGGACGGCACGCCTGTCGACCCGAGTGGTAAGCCCATCGACGCAAAAGCAAATGCTGTGTACATTACGCCGAAAATGTACTACACCATCAACTCCAACGATACTGCTGTTATCATCAAGGTGGATGACACGGAAGCTGGAAAGGCACGTCCGGGGCAGACGATCAAAGCTTGGGCACCGAACAAGGACGGCTGGGAGTTTGAAAATTGGGAAGCGACCGGCATTGATCTGGGCAAGCAGGTCAACAAGAACTGGATCACCTTCGAGATGCCGGAAAGCAAGGTTACCTTGAACCCGCAGTATGCAAAGCTCCATGCAATTAAAGTGGTAAATGGTACGGCAAATATCACCTCGGCAAAAGAGGGTACGAAAGTTACCGTTACTGCGAAGGAGCGTCCGGGCTATGTGTTCGACCGCTGGGTGATTCTCGAGGGCGAAGCGGAGCTGGAAGACGAAAAGAACAAGACTGCGACTGTTACCGTGAAGAACACGAACGTGAAGGTGAAGGCCGTTTACAAGGAACTCCACGGCATCTCCATTGAAGGCGGCTCCTTTACCGTCAATGGCGGCACCGCAGCGACAGCCAAAAGGGGCGATGCCATCGTTGCAACGGCAGACTCTGCCCCCGCAGGCCAGAAGTTCAGCCACTGGGAAGTGACCGGTGTGGACGGCCTGACGGAGGAGCAGCTGAAGAACGTGCCCCTTGAGTTTACGATGCCCAGAGGGGAAGTGACCCTGAAGGCTGTGTTCAAGACTCTGCACAAGATCGACGTGAAGTTCAGCACTGCAGACAAGGACACCGCCATTGAGGGCGAGACCGTTAAGATCATGGCAGAGAGCCGCCCGGGCTATGTGTTCGACCGCTGGGAAGTGAACAACGGCGATGTTGCTGTGGCTAAAAAGAATGAGGAAGAGACCACCTTTGTCATGCCGGATAAGCCTGTGACCGCCGTCGCAAAGTATAAGAAGCTGCTGGGCATCACGGTGAACAGCGGCAAGGCTTATGTGGAAGATGATGTGACCGATGCAGCCCTGAAGGGTAAACCTGTTGTCATCAAGGCCGACAAGATCGAAGGCAAGCTCTTTGACCACTGGAAGATCGTGTCTGGAAACGTGATCCTGGATGATCAGCGCGCATCTGAGACGAAGTTCATCATGCCGGAGACCGCTGTGGAAATCACGGCCGAATACAACGATCTGCATGCCATCACCGTGAACAACGGCACTGCCAATGTTGAAGAAGCTGTCATCGGCGACACTGTTAAGATCAAGGCAGAGAGCCGCGAGGGCTATGTGTTCGACCGCTGGGAAGTGAGCTACGGCGATGTTGCTGTGGCTAACAAGAACGCGGAAGAGACCACCTTTGTCATGCCCGACAGCATGGTCGTGCTGACTGCAAGATATAAGGCAATGCAGTCCATCACTCTGGAAAACGGCAAGGCCTATGCAGGCGGTGAGGAGATCACCACTGCGAAGAAGGACACCGAAGTCGCCATCAAGGCAGACGATCTTGACGGCAAGGTCTTCGACCATTGGGAAATCGTCTCCGGCAATGTGACGCTGGAAGATGCAGACAAGGCCGAAACCACCTTTACCATGCCGGCCGAGTCCATCTCGCTGAAGGCTGTGTACAACACCATCCACAGCATCCATACCACATTCTGCACCGCAGACCCGGCAAGTGCTATCAAGGGCACTGAGATCACCGTCACGGCAGAGCGCCGTGAAGGCTATGAGTTCGACGGCTGGGAAGCCTCCGACGGCGTGAAGCTGACCGAGGACGGAAAGTTCACCATGCCCGATCATGATGTGACCATCGAGGCAAAGTATAAGCAGTACCACAGCATCGAAGTGTCCAAGGGCACGGCCACGGACGCAGAGGGCAACCCCATTTCCAGCGCAGTGGAAGGCACCGAGATCTGGATTGAGATCGACCGCGAACAGCGCAACCCGGATGAGTTCGAGTTCAACCGCTGGTTGAGTGCCCCGGAAGATCTGGAAATTGCTAACCGCAAGGCAGAGCGCACCTGCTTCACCATGCCGGACGAGGCTGTGAAAGTGGAAGCAAAGTTCCTGCACCTGCGTGAGATCACCGTCCATGACGGCACCACTTATGTGGAAGGCGAAGAGGGCGGCATCGCAAAGGTCGGCCAGACCGTTACCGTCAAGGCGGATGAGATCCCCGGCCTGAAGTTCGACCACTGGACGGTGGATTCCGAGAATGTTACGCTGACCACTGTGGACGAAGCAACCGGCGAAGCAACCTTTGAAATGGTGAACGAGCCTGTGGAGCTGACCGCCCACTACAAGGCAATGGTCACCGTGTTCAGCGTCCCGGCCAAGTTCAGTGAGGACACCGGCGAAGAGTCTGTGACCGAATGGGCAGATGTCGGTGAGATGGCAAACATCACCGCAGAAATCGACGAAGCAACCTTCCCCGGTATGGTGTTCGACTACTGGGAGATCGTGACCCCGGCAGACCTCAAGGCCGAGAACATCGAGAGCCAGACCATCGAGTTTAAAGTACCGAAGAGTGAAGTGAAGCTCGTGGCTCACTGGAAGAGCGACGCGCTCAACCCCAGTACTGACCCGGATGCTTCGTTGGACCCCGATTTCGACGTTGACCCCGTGGACGACGGCTCCGGCGCAGCTGGTGCGATCGTGGCCGGTGCAGCACTGGGCGGTGCAGCCATCTGGGGCGGCTACGAGATCGCCACCCGCGTGATTCTGCACGGCCTCCTGCCCGAGGGTGCAGCCATCCCCGCAAACCGCGGCCAGCTGGCACTGCTCATCTGGACTGAGAAGGGCAAGCCCGAACCCGCCGCACAGCCCGCCTTTGCAGACATCACCGACGCCGAGCTGGCCAAGGCCGCTCAGTGGTGCGTGGAGCAGGGTCTGCTGGATGCACGGGAAGGCAAGTTTGAATCGGACGGCTGGATGCCCAAGTTCAAGACCATTGAGATCTGGAACAAGGCGTTCCCCAAAAAGTAACCTCTGAGCGCTTCCTCCGTAAAGCCTCAGAATGACAGATCCCCCCGATACCGGATACCCGGTATCGGGGGGATTTTTTGCGCAGGCACGCGTGGCATTGGCGGTGGCAATCATCTCCGACATTTCAATGATCCAGTGACCTTGCAGTTTGCGCGAAACAAAAATACTCCGGCAACTTTCCAACCAAGAGAAAGTTATCGGAGTATTCCGCTTTACTTATTTGTTTTTACCAGCAATGCCTGATACGGCTCCAGTTCCACATCCGCCAGCCAGATGGAAGTGCCCTCCGGGGTGTGATACTCGCCGCCCAGAGCGTCCAGACTGGCCCCTGCCGGGTACTCGGTAAAGTTGAACAGTCCCACCAGCGTTTCCTCACCGCGCTTGCGTACCAGCGCCAGCACACCGGGGTTGTGGCTGTCCCATGTGGTCACCCACGCATCCGGGGCAAAGCAGGGGTCTGCACGCATTTGGCGCAGCTGCTCCATGCCCTGCCACAACTTGTTTTGCAGCGTGCCCTTCCGGGTGCGCTGCTTTGCATCTTCCCAGTTGAATTTGCTGCGGTGCAGATTGCGGCTGTCCTCCACACGGTCGGGGTCGTTTTTATAATCCCAGCCATTGAGTTGTGCGATCTCATCGCCGCAGTTCAGCATGGGGAAGCCCTGCAAAAACGCCATAGCAGTGTGCAGCAGCAGGTCACGCTTTACGGCGTAGTCCAGTGCGGTTTTATCGTCCTTTTCCAGTGCCTGCTCGATACCGCACAGGCTGGCGGTGGTGCCGCAGCTTCGGGCATCGCCGGTGGCGGGGTCGTAGTTGTACAGCTCACCCTTTGCCCAGCTGCCGGGGAAATTGCCCTCGTAGAAGTGGTACAGATATTCCTTGTGCTTCTGCGGGTCGATGCCGAGCCGGTTTTCCACCGCCTCGTCCAGACCCCAGCCGATGTCATCGTGGCAGCGCAGATAGTTCACGAACCAGCAGTTGTCCGGCAGGGCATGGAGGGCATCCAGCTGCGCCTTCAGCAGCCGGGTATCCCGGCTGGCAAGGGCACCCCACAGGTTGACCATGGTGGACACGTTGTAGAGCATGTGGCATTCCGGTTTTTCCGGGGTGCCGAAGTAGGCGGCCAGCTCCTTGGGAGCCATGACCACCTCGCCCTTGAGGATGACCGCCGGGCAGACGCATTCCAATACCATGCGCAGCATCCGCACGATGGTGTGCACCTGGGGCAGGTTGCGGCAGGTGGTGCCCAGCTGCTTCCAGATATAGGGTACGGCATCAATGCGGAACACCTCTACGCCCAGATTTGCCAGATGCAGAATGCTCTTGGTCATGTCCACGAACACCGCCGGGTTTGCGTAGTTCAGGTCCCACTGATAGTCGTGGAAGGTGGTCAGCACCCACTTGTGCATTTCCTCACACCATGTAAAGTTGCCGGGTGCGGTGTTAGGGAACACCTGAGGCACCGTCTGCTCGTACTGGTCGGGGATGGTGCGGTCCTCGTAGAGGTGGTAATAGGCCTGAAACCACGGGTCGCCAGCTTTTGCCGCCATGGCCCAGCGGTGGGTGCTGGCGGTGTGGTTCATGACAAAATCCAGA
>UMHH01046413.1_pt1 | contig 12145 bp, 9 predicted proteins | sample 1965491 | NCBI WGS metagenome assembly UMHH01 (sample SAMEA4836094, study PRJEB28245) | human gut metagenome | biome: gut microbiome; material: fecal sample | place: Denmark | collected 2008
AAGAAATCTGAGAAAATCTACTGTTGTTGATGCTACTAATGTTAAGAGCATGAAGAAAGCATTACCATATTTATAAGAAGCATTTATTCATTGAAGATAGACAAACAGGAGGAAATTTAAGAAATGGCAAGAATTAAAGGCGGATTAAACGCAAAGAAAAAACATAATCGTACATTAAAACTGGCAAAAGGCTACAGAGGAGCCCGTTCCAAACAGTATAGAGTTGCTAAACAGTCTGTAATGAGAGCACTTGCTAGCTCCTATGCAGGAAGAAAGCAGAAAAAACGTCAGTTCAGACAGCTCTGGATCGCTCGTATCAACGCAGCAGCAAGAATGAACGGATTATCCTACAGCAAACTGATGCATGGACTGAAAGTTGCAAACATCGACATCAACAGAAAGATGCTTGCTGAACTTGCAGTAAACGATGCAGAAGGATTTACAGCACTTGCTGAGATTGCTAAAAAAGCAATTGCATAATTGTCGGTTTTAGAGAGACATAAGATTTGATAAATTAAATCAGGATTTTGAGGTACACATAGAAATTGTTACGGTTTCTGTGTGTACCTTTTTTAATGCATTTTTCGATGAATGGGATAAAATTGCGTGCGCGGTACGGTCAAGTGTCCATGAAAGACGGAAAAATCTTAAATTTCCATAAAGTTTTTCTTGCATGGTCAAATATATGGTGATATAATTTAAAACAGCAACATATTAAAGTGTCAGTGGAAGCCAAAGCCGGCTGGGAACCCAGTTGGCTTTTTGTTACTTTTCAGTTCCTCTACATAATAAATGAACTTGCGGAATCTGGTGAAAATGATATACCGGGTGGAATGAATGGTAACGGAAGCTAATCTTATGAGCCGTAAGAGGGACGAAAGGACTGACAAAATATAAGGAGGATTTTATTATGAAAAACCTGAAAAAAATCATCAGTGTTACTGCGGCAGCAGCAATGGTAATGTCAACAGTTGCACCTGTATCTGTATTTGCAGACGATGCTACATTTAAGATCGGTGGAATCGGACCTGTAACCGGAGCAGCAGCAATCTATGGACAGGCTGTAAAGAATGCAACAGAGCTTGCAATCAATGAAGTAAACGAAGACGGCGGAATCAACGGATATCAGGTAGAGTTCAAATTTGAAGATGATGAAAACGATGCTGAGAAAACCCTGAACGCTTACAACGCATTAAAAGACTGGGGAATGAACGTCCTGGTTGGTACAGTTACTTCCACACCTTGTGTAGCTGTAGCAAATGAAACAGCAGCAGACAATATGTTCCAGCTTACTCCATCCGGATCTGCAACAGAGTGTGTTGCTAATCCGAACGTATTCCGTGTATGCTTCTCTGACCCGAACCAGGGTACTGCAGCAGCTCAGTACATTGGAGAGCATAAACTTGCTACAAAAGTAGCTATTATCTACGATAGCTCTGATGTATATTCATCAGGTATCACACAGAACTTCACAGCAGAAGCAGCTAATCAGGGTATTGAAATCGTATCTTCCGAAGCATTCACTGCTGATAACAATAAAGACTTCTCCGTACAGCTTCAGAAAGCAAAAGACGGTGGTGCTGAGTTAGTATTCCTTCCGATTTATTATACAGAAGCTTCCCTGATCCTTGCACAGGCAGACAGCATGGGATTTGAAACTAAATTCTTCGGATGCGACGGTATGGACGGTATCCTTGGTGTAGAAAACTTTGATACATCTCTTGCAGAGGGGCTGATGCTTCTTACACCATTTGCAGCAGATTCTACAGATGAGAAAACCCAGAACTTTGTAAAAGCATACAAAGATGCTTACAAAGACACACCAAACCAGTTCGCAGCAGATGCTTATGATGCAGTATACGCAGTCAAAGCAGCAGCAGAAAAAGAAGATGTAAAAGCAGACATGGATGTTGCAGATATCTGTGCAGCACTTGAAAAAGGCATGACCGAGATCACACTTGAAGGTGTTACAGGTGACGAGATCACATGGACAGAAGACGGTGAGCCGAACAAAGCTCCGAAAGCTGTAGAAATCAAAGATGGTGCTTACGCAGCAATGGAATAATGAAATTGAAATAACTGAAAAGATTTCATAAGAAATAAAATGCGATTGTTCCTGGAGTGGACAATGGTTGCATGCCAACGGGGCTGTCTGAATTATGCAGACAGCCCTGTTGCCTAATACGTTATTACATTAATGCGTTAATGACAGATTTACTTTTGGCAAAATAAACAAGACAGATTTCGCTAAAGGCAAATCTGCCAGTTTTACACACAATAAAATTATTTAAATATAAGAAAGGAAAGACTTCTATGAGTAGTTTTATATCATATCTTATCAGTGGTATCAGCCTCGGAAGTGTATATGCGATCATCGCCCTTGGTTATACCATGGTATACGGAATCGCTAAAATGCTGAACTTCGCTCATGGAGATGTTATCATGGTCGGCTCTTATGTAGTTTATGTCGCAGTCAGCGGCATGGGATTAAATCCGATTTTAGCCATCCTGCTGTCCATTATCATCTGTACACTCATGGGCATTGTGATCGAAGGCGTTGCGTATCGACCACTGCGTAATGCAGCTTCACCTCTGGCTGTTCTGATCACAGCAATTGGTGTCAGCTACCTGCTTCAGAACGTGGCCCTTCTGATCTGGGGAGCAGATACCAAATCATTCAGTAACGTGATCAGTCTTCCATCCCTGAAACTTGCAGGTGGTTCTATCGTGATCACTGGTGTAACCATCGTAACCATTATCGGTGGTATCCTGATCATGGCAGGTCTGATGCTCTTTATCAGCAAGACAAAAACAGGACAGGCAATGCTTGCCGTATCTGAGGATAAAGGCGCTGCCCAGTTAATGGGTATTAACGTAAACAAAACAATCTCCATCACTTTTGCAATCGGTTCAGGACTTGCAGCAATCGCAGGTGTGCTTCTCTGCTCTGCATACCCGTCTTTGACACCATATACAGGTGCTATGCCTGGTATCAAAGCATTCGTTGCAGCTGTATTTGGCGGTATCGGATCTATCCCGGGAGCCTTTATCGGAGGTGTTGTTCTGGGTATCCTGGAGATTTTTGGTAAAGCTTATATCTCTTCACAGATGGCTGATGCCATTGTATTCGGTGTTCTGATCGTAGTTTTGGTTGTGAAACCTACCGGTATTCTTGGTAAGAACATTCAGGAGAAAGTGTGAGGTGGCAGACATGGAAAAGAAGAAATTAAACAAAACAACAAAAAGCAATCTCATTACATACGGAATGGTTCTTGCAGCATATCTGATCGTACAGGGAATGATCGCAGGGAATCTGCTTTCCAACCTGATGCAGGGTCTTCTGGTGCCTCTTTGTGTATATATTATCCTGGCTCTTTCCCTGAACCTGACGGTTGGTATTCTGGGTGAGTTAAGTCTTGGACATGCCGGATTTATGTGTATCGGTGCTTTCACCAGTGCAGCATTTACAAAGGCAACTATGGATACATTTACAAATGCAGGACTTCGTTTCTTCGTTGCTCTGATCATCGGAGCTGTATGTGCAGGTATCTTTGGATTCCTGATCGGTATTCCTGTACTTCGTCTGAAAGGTGACTACCTTGCTATCGTAACACTGGCATTTGGTGAGATCATTAAGAATATCATCAATGTGCTTTATGTAGGAATTGACAGCAACGGAATCCATTTTTCCATGAAAGACCAGATGTCTCTTGGAATGGAGCCTGGTGGAAAAATGATCATCAGTGGTGCCATGGGTATCACAGGTACACCGAGACAGTCAACCTTTACTATAGGTGTGATTCTGATCCTGGTTACTTTATTCGTAGTTCTGAACCTGATCAATTCCAGAGACGGACGTGCGATCATGGCAATCCGTGATAACCGTATTGCAGCGGAATCAATTGGTATTGATATCACAAAGTATAAACTGAAAGCATTTGCAATCTCAGCAGCATTAGCCGGTATCGGCGGTGTGCTTTATGCTCATAATCTTGCAACTTTAACAGCACTTCCGAAGAACTTCGGTTATAACATGTCTATCATGTTCCTGGTATTCGTAGTTCTCGGTGGAATTGGAAATATGCGTGGTTCTATTATTGCAGCAGTGATTCTGAACCTTCTTCCTGAGCTTCTGCGTGGACTCAGTGATTACCGTATGCTGTTCTATGCAATCGTGCTGATCGTAATGATGCTGATCAACTGGGCACCTAAGGCAATCGAGATGAGAGAGCGTCTTTTCAGTAAATTTAAGAAAAAGGAGGCATAAGCTATGGCATTGCTGGAAGTAAATCATTTAAATATTTCATTCGGCGGTCTTCATGCAGTGGATGATTTCCATGTCTCCATCGAGAAAGGACAGCTTTATGGTCTGATCGGTCCGAATGGTGCCGGTAAGACTACAATCTTTAACCTTCTTACAGGTGTGTATAAGCCGGACGAGGGAATCATCAATCTGGACGGACAGGATATCACCGGAAAGAGTACCATTGATATCAACAAGGCAGGAATCGCCAGAACATTCCAGAATATCCGTCTGTTCCATCAGATGAGTGTGCTGGACAATGTAAAGGCAGGACTTCACAATCATGATAAATACAGCCTTTTTACAGGTATTGTACATACTCCGAAATACTTTAAGGTTGAGAAAACCATGAATGAGGAAGCAATGAAGCTTCTTAAAGTGTTTGATCTGGACAAAGAGGCAGATATCCTTGCATCCAACCTTCCTTATGGTAAACAGAGAAAGCTGGAGATTGCCAGAGCACTGGCAACAAAGCCGAAGCTTCTTCTTCTGGATGAGCCGGCTGCAGGTATGAACCCCAATGAAACTGAGGAACTGATGGATACCATCCGTTTTGTTCGTGATAACTTTGATATGACCATTCTTCTGATCGAGCATGATATGAAGCTGGTTTCAGGTATCTGTGAGGAGCTGACTGTACTGAACTTCGGTCATGTTCTGAGACAGGGCAAGACTTCAGATGTGCTCCATGATCCGGAAGTTATCAAGGCATATCTTGGAGAATAGGAGGAGAGACAGATGGCATTACTGGAAGTACAGGACATACAGGTTTATTATGGAATGATTCAGGCATTGAAGGGTGTTTCTTTCTCTGTAAATGAAGGTGAAGTTATTGCTCTGATCGGTGCAAACGGTGCAGGTAAAACAACTACCCTGCATACAGTGACAGGGCTTCTCCGGGCAAAATCAGGACATATTATTTATGACGGACAGGATATCACAAAGGTTCCGCCTCACAAGATCGTAACAATGGGTATGGCACATGTTCCGGAAGGAAGACGTGTGTTTGCAAATATGACTGTTCTTCAGAATCTGAAGATGGGTGCTTTTACAAGATCTGACAAAAATGAGATTGATGCGACCATTGAGAAAGTATATAAACGTTTTCCGCGTCTGAAGGAACGTCAGAATCAGACTGCAGGTACCTTAAGTGGTGGTGAGCAGCAGATGCTCGCCATGGGACGTGCGCTGATGAGCCAGCCGAAGATCATTCTGATGGACGAGCCGTCCATGGGCCTTTCACCGATCTTTGTAAATGAGATCTTTGATATCATTAAAGAGGTAAGTGAGAGTGGAACAACGGTTCTTCTGGTTGAGCAGAATGCGAAGAAGGCTCTTTCTATTGCTGATAGAGCTTATGTCCTTGAGACCGGAAGGATTACACTGGAAGGTAAGGCAAGTGATCTTCTTCATGATGAATCTGTTCAGAAAGCTTATCTTGGAGAGTAAACAGGAGGGATTTTATGGAGAATTTTGTAATTACCATTGCGAGACAGTATGGAAGCGGTGGACGTACCGTCGGTAAGATGCTGGCAGAGAAACTGGGAGTTTCTTTCTATGACAAGCAGATCATTCAGATGGCTTCTGATGAGAGCGGGATTGATGTGAAGCTTTTTGGACAGGTGGAAGAAGGCTCCAGTGTGAAGGCATCTCTGTTTAATAAGACAGGGTTATATAAAGGAGATCTGATCGCACCGGATCAGAAGGGGTTTGTTTCTGATGAGAATATTTTTAATTATCAGGCGAAGATTGCAACGGATCTGGCAGAGAAGGAATCCTGTGTGATCGTTGGGCGTTGTGTGAATTATGTGTTTAAGGACAGACCGAATACTTTGAGAGTGTTTGTTCATGCACCCTGGGAGTTTCGTGTGGAGAAGTCCAGAGAGAAGATCAGCGGCAGTGATGAGGAGATTGAGAAGTTTCTTCGCAGGGATGATAAGAGAAAGCAGGATTATTATCGCAAATTTGCCGGTGGGGACTGGAGTGATGCGACGAATTATGATCTGTGTCTGAATGCAGGAAAGCTTGGATTTGAGAAGTGTGTGGATGCGATTTTGGCGCAGATGAAAGTTATGGGAATTAAATAAAAGGATGAAAAAAAGCAGTTTCTTTCGGAAGGGAAAGGGGCTGCTTTTTTCGTGGGTGGGGGACGCGCAGACAAATAGTTTCTTTCGTGTGCGGTTTCGGATACTAAGATATTCTAAGGCATCAAAAATCCGCTAAAAACATGAGAAGAAAAGTCTGGATTACTCGCTGGCGCTCAGACAAAGGACTTTTCTTCTCATAACGCGGATTTTTGATACCTAAGAATATCTAAGTATCCTGCAAATGCACACGAAAGAAACTATTTGTCTGCGCTGGTTACTGGACGTGGAAAAAGATGTATGTCAGGGGATTTTGCCGGAGGCAAAATCCCCTGCGAGGGAGTTGTAAGTGGTTAATTCTTGGGCGGGATAATAGAGGGGGAAAAGAAAAAGAGTATTATAAAAAATCGTATGTTCTTGCGAAGTATGTGGGGTGATGATATACTTATTTTTAACAGAGAGTAAGGTACTACACAGATGATGAATATGTATAAGGGAGATGAAGAAGGATATGACACCGGAAGAAAAAGCACGTTGTGTGATTGATGATAAGCTTTGTCAGTCTGGATGGGTGATACAGGATTTGAAAAGATTGAATCTTACAGCTTCTCTTGGTGTAGCGGTTCGTGAATTTCCTACCAGTACAGGTGAGGTTGACTATGCTTTATTTGTGGATGGAAAGCCAGTGGGAGTAGTTGAGGCGAAGCAATCCCAAGCAGGACAGTCAATTACTGATGTTGAGGTGCAGTCAGGGCGTTATGCAAATAGTACGTTCAAATGGGTTAAGAATGATTATACTATTCGGTTTGCGTATGAAGCAACAGATAAACTGATTCGTTTTACTGATTATAAGGATATTAAATATCGTTCCAGGACAGTGTTTTCTTTTCATCGGCCTGAGACATTATTTGATTTGATTCAGCAGCCAGATACGATTCGAAATAATATGAAGCATTTTCCACTTTTAGATGTAAAGGGATTCAGAAAATGTCAAATTAATGCGATTAATAATCTGGATCAATCATTTGCGGATAATCGTCCAAGGGCACTAGTTCAGATGGCAACAGGAGCGGGAAAGACATTTACAGCAATTACATCGGCTTACCGATTGCTTAAATATGGAAAAATGAAACGTATTTTGTTTTTGGTGGATACCAAAGGATTAGGGGAACAGGCAGAGCGGGAATTTCTTGCGTATACACCAAATGATGACCCGAGGTCTTTTTCGCAGATATATGGTGTACGTAGATTAAAATCTTCGTATATGCCAAATGATGTTCAGATTTGTATTTCTACGATACAGAGAATGTACTCTATTCTTAAAGAAGAGGAATTGGATGAATCAGCAGAAGAAGCTCCGTTTGTTGAATATGTAACTGCTGAAAGCAAAGCTTCGAAAGAAGTAGCTTATAATGAGAAATATCCACCAGAGTTTTTTGATTGTATCATTGTGGATGAATGTCATCGTTCTATCTATAATGTCTGGAGTCAGGTGCTGACTTATTTTGATGCTTTTATTATTGGATTAACTGCAACACCTGATAACCGGACTTTTGCTTTCTTTAATGAAAATATAGTCAGTGAATATACGCGTGAACAGGCAATTATAGATGGTGTGAACGTAGGTGAAGATATTTTTCTGATAGAAACGGAAGTTGGAAAAAATGGTGCACATCTGATGAAACAGATGATTGAATATCGTGATCGTTTATCCAGAGCTAAGCGGTGGAGACAGATGGATGAAGATGTGGATTATGTTCCGTCACAGTTGGATAAGAAAATTGTTAATCCAAGTCAGATACGTACAGTAATTCGATCTTTTAAAGAAAATCTGTTTACAACGTTATTTCCGCGTAGAAAAGAAGTGCCAAAAACATTGATTTTTGCGAAAACAGATAGCCATGCAGATGATATAGTGCAGATTGTACGTGAGGAGTTTGGCGAAGGAAATGATTTTTGTCGCAAAATAACTTATGCTGTAGATAATCCGGAATCTGTACTTAGTTCTTTTAGAAATGATTATAATCCACGTATTGCGGTCACTGTGGATATGATAGCAACTGGAACGGATGTTAAGCCAATTGAATGTCTGATTTTTATGAGAGATGTAAAAAGTAAGAATTATTTCGAACAGATGAAAGGCAGAGGAACTCGAGTACTTAGTAAAGAAGATTTGCAGAAAGTTACCCCGTCTGCTACGGAAAATAAAGATCATTTTGTTATTGTGGATGCAGTAGGGGTTACGAAGTCAAGAAAATCGGACACCAGACCTTTGGAGCGTAAACCTACAGTTAGTATGAAAGAACTTATGATGAATGTGGCATTGGGAGCGAAAGATAAAGATACTTTGACTTCTCTTGCAAATCGTGTGATTCGCCTGAATAGTCAAATGACACAGGCTGAGCGAGAACAGTTTAAAGAAAAAGTTGGAGCAACAGCAGGGTGCGTGGCTGAACGTTTATTGAATGCATTTGATGAGGATATTATTTTTGAGCAGGCTCAGAAGAATACAGGTGTATCTGAACCAACAGAAGAACAGATAAAGGTTGCGCAAAGAGAGCTGGTGCAGGCGGCTGTAGCACCATTTCACAATCCGGATATACGCGATTATATTGAAAATGTTCGTCGAAATCATGATCAAATTATTGACAGCGTTAATTTGGATTCGGTTATTTTTGCTGGATTTGATGTACAGCAGGAAAAGAATGTAAATAAGGTAATTTCCAGTTTTCATACATTTATTGAGGAAAATAAAGATGAGATTGTTGCTCTACGGATTATCTATGATGCGGCATATAAGGAACGCCCAATGGTCATTGAGAAACTGAAGGAGTTATATGAAAAACTGAAATCAGAAGGAATTACCGTTGAGCGTTTGTGGGATTGTTATGCTATAAAGCAGCCGGATAAGGTAAAAAGAAGCGCAATGACTCAGATTACAGATTTAATTTCAATTATTCGATTTGAGATGGGATATGCAGACACTTTGACGTCATTTGCGGATAAAGTGAATTACAATTTTATGCAATGGACGTTTAAGAAGAATGCCGGGCATATTCAGTTTACAGAAGAACAGATGGATTGGTTGCGTTTAATTAAAGACCATATTGTAGCTTCACTCAGTATTTTGCCGGAAGATTTGGAGTTGACACCGTTTGATCGGAAAGGTGGATTATTGGGATTTTATGATGCTTTTGGTGATGACTATGAGAAGATATTACAGGAAATGAATGTCGCATTAGTGGCATGATATGAGGAAAATAATAAATGGCAATATATAAAACATTGGTAAATAAAATTTCAATTCCGGCAGAAAAAAAAACAAGGCAGAAAGAATATGAAATTAGTGGACAACTTGCGATTGTTGATCAAGGGAGAAAATTGATAGGTGGTTACACAAATAATATTGATATGCTGCTAAAATGTGATCTTCCAGTAATTGTTTTTGGTGATCATACCTGTACGGTTAAATATATTAATTTTCCTTTTGGTGCAGGGGCAGATGGAATAAAAGTTCTTTCACCGAAAGATGGTATCTTTCCTAAATACTTATTTTATGGTACACAATATTTGACTTTATGTTTCCCTGATAAAGGCTATGCAAGGCATTACCAGCATATTGAAAAAATGAATCTTCCAGTTCCGGATTTTGACGAACAACAGCGTATTGTTTCCCGAATAGAAGAACTCTTTTCAGAACTGGATAAAGGAGTGGAAACGTTGCAAACTATCAAACAACAGTTGAAGATGTATAGACAGGCGGTGTTAAAAGAGGCATTTGTAAAGTGTAAAACTATAAAAACTAGTGATGTATGCGTACACATAACGGATGGAGATCATATGCCACCTCCAAAAGCTGAAACAGGAGTACCTTTTATTATGATTTCTAATATAGATGGAAATCAAATAAACTGGAACTCTGTAAAGTATGTTGAAGAAAACTATTATCATTCTATTGGAGATAAAAGAACACCAAAGTTTGGAGATGTTTTGTATACTGTAACGGGGTCATATGGAATACCAATTAGAGTAAATTTTCATAAAGATTTTTGTTTTCAACGTCATATCGCATTGCTTCGTCCTAATAAGAGAATTACGCAAGACTTTCTTTTTTATGCCTTGCAAAGTCCAGATGTGTATTTTCAAGCGACAAAAAGAGCAACGGGAACAGCGCAAAAGACAGTTGGATTAGCAGTTTTAAGAGATATTAATATACCTTTTTGTGAAGATGTAAATATGCAAAGAATAATTGTAGAAAAAATAGAATCTCGTCTATCTGTCTGCGACAGTATTGAACAGACGGTTGACAATGCCTTGGCACAAGTCAATGCAATGCGGCAGAGCATTTTGAAAGAAGCGTTTGAAGGAGGATTCAGCGAATGAGTGAACAAACTTCTACTATCGTTACAAAAGTATGGGGAATGTGCAATCCCCTTCGCGATGATGGTGTTTCTTATGGCGATTATCTGGAACAGTTAACCTATTTGATATTTTTAAAAATGTCTGATGAATATTCCAGACCACCATATAAAAGAGAAACCGGGATTCCGGCAGGATTTACCTGGGCAGATATGCATACGCTCAAAGGAGCTGAACTGGAGGAACAGTATAAAGCAACTTTAGAAAAGCTAGGTGAGCAGGGTGGTATCCTTGGTAAAATTTTCAAAGGTGCAACCAATAAAATCAGCAGTGCGGCTATTTTATATCGTGTTGTACAGATGATTGATAACGAGAAATGGGTGGCAATGTCCTCGGATGTCAAGGGCGAAATCTATGAGGGTTTGTTACAGAAAAATGCTGAAGATATTAAAAGTGGTGCCGGGCAGTATTTTACTCCTCGTCCGCTGATACATGCTATGGTTGAATGTCTGCATCTGGAGCCGATGAAAACTATAGCAGATCCCTGTTGTGGATCCGGAGGATTTTTCCTAGCTGCACAGACATTTATTGCGAACCCGAAAAATTATGTTCTGGACAGAGAACAGAAAGAATTTCTGAAAAATGAAACCTTTTATGGGAATGAGATTGTTCCAGCTACTTATAAAACAGCCTTAATGAATCTATATCTACATAATATTGGTGACATTTATGGAAATGTGCCGATTACATTGGGAGATGCATTGTTGATGGATCCTGGTTATCGCGTGGACTATGTGTTGACAAATCCACCTTTCGGTAAGAAGTCAGCTATCACTTTTACGAATGAGGAAGGCGAACAGGAGGAAGAAGATCTTGTTTATAATAGACAGGATTTTTGGACAACCAGTTCCAATAAACAGTTGAATTTTGTACAGCATATTAATACTATTTTGAAGGCAACTGGTAAAGCAGCAGTTGTGGTACCGGACAATGTACTGTTTGAGGGCGGCGCAGGTGAGATCATACGTAAGAAATTACTTGAAACAACAGATATGCATACAATTCTACGTTTGCCAACAGGTATTTTCTATAAACCAGGAGTAAAGGCAAATGTCATTTTCTTTGATAAACGTTCTGCCAGTGCCGAAATGCAGACTAAGGAAGTATGGATATATGATTTCCGTACAAATATTCATTTTACATTAAAACAACATCCGATGACAGATGCAGATCTTGCAGATTTTGTAAAATGCTATAATCCTGAAAATCGCTATGAACGTACTGAAACATGGTCAGAGGATAATCCGGATGGACGTTGGCGCAGATTTGACGTGAAAGATATTTTGGAACGTGATAAGACCAGCCTCGATTTATTCTGGATTAAGGATAAATCGTTGGC
>UMHH01014031.1_pt1 | contig 12132 bp, 9 predicted proteins | sample 1965491 | NCBI WGS metagenome assembly UMHH01 (sample SAMEA4836094, study PRJEB28245) | human gut metagenome | biome: gut microbiome; material: fecal sample | place: Denmark | collected 2008
GATCGTTTTGAATTACTTATTCAGAACTTTCGAGGATGTGTTTCATTGTTTAATTATCAAGGATCTTTGCCGTTCCGACTCGGATCAGCTCGTTTATTTTACCACAGAGCTTTTCGTTTGTCAAGAACTTTTTTGATTTATTTTTTTGAAGTTTTTTAACTTCTTCGCCGTTCTTTCGATCAGCAACTCGTTTATTTTATCAAACTCATTCGCTTTTGTCAAGAACTTTTTTAATTTATTTTTTGGGATTAGTTTTTTCAAACCCATCACCAACTCTGCTATCTTATCAGATGTGAAGCTGTTTGTCAAGAACTTTTTCCACAAAAAATATCATTTTGTTTTTGGCTTTTAAACGGAGAAGGAGGGATTTGAACCCTCGCGCCGGTTACCCGACCTACACCCTTAGCAGGGGCGCCTCTTCAGCCACTTGAGTACTTCTCCAAATGCCTAAATATAAAATGATATGTGCGGTCACTCATTCGTGACGCATGGTTTATTATACAAAAACCTTACGTTCTTGTCAACCCGTTTTTTCGATTTTTTTGTTTTTTTCTTACTATTATAGAAAATATGCCTTACAGAACCCAAATCAGCCCCCAGAATAGCAGAAAAGAGCGCATATCACGCTCTTTTCTGAAACCGCTACGCGGTTACGACGGCTTCAATTCTCTTCTTTACCATCTCGGCAATCTCTGTTGTCTTCATTCCCTGGTATTCCTCATATGGGATCGGGTCGAGAAAATGGACTTCTACCGTTACGGGACGGACGGTATTGGAGTCAAACGGAACAAAACAGTTTTTTAACGCAACCGGCACGATCGGGCATTTTGCTTTTACTGCGATCTTGAAGCTGCCGCTTTTAAACTCCAGCAGCTGGTTTCCCTTTCTGCTCCTCGTTCCTTCCGGAAACAGAATGACGTTTTTGCCTTCTTTTACGACATCGGCCGCCTCATTGATAACCTGCATTGACTGCCGCAGATTCTCCCGGTCCATAAACAGCGCGTGGATGCACGCAAAGACCTGTTTTAAAAACGGAATATGCTCTACCTCTTTTTTGGCAACAACTGTAAAGGTACGCGAGCACGCTCCTGCGATCGCCAGCACATCGTACAGTCCCTGGTGATTCGGATACATCACAAAACCGTCCTGCTCCGGAAGATTTTCTGCTCCATAGGATTCCACAATGACGTTTCCGCCTTTGTTCGCCCGCTGTACAATAAAGCGCAGCATTTTAAAGTGCTCTTCCAGACTGTACTTGTCCGGATGCGCTGCATGGTAACAGAGCCGGCACCACATCCATGGAACCAGAAGCAGATTCCGCAGCACCATCAGTAAAATTCGTTTCATGTTTTTCTTCCCTTCCCCAAACGAGCAAAACGTGCCTGAGCTTTTTTCTCTCAGGCACGTTTTGCGACGCTGTATTATTCCTGCGTTTTCTCAGAAGCCGTTTCGTTCTCTTTCTCCGAAACCGAAGTCTCCTCGGACGCCTCTTTGTCTCTTACTTTTGCAATGCTGGCAACCTTGATTTCGCCGTCCACATCCATCAGCTTAACGCCGGATGTGATTCGTCCCATCACAGAAATGCCGGAGCATGGCGTACGGATGATGATTCCCTCTGTGGTGATCATCATGATCTCATTATCCTCGTTGACCGCCTTGGAACCGATCAGGTTTCCGGTCTTTTCGGTAATCTTATAGCATTTGACACCCTTGCCGCCGCGGAGCTGTACGGTAAACTCTGCCATCGGCGTCCGTTTGCCCATGCCGTTTTCGGATACGACAAGGAGATAGTCTCCCTGCGTGCAGATCTGCATGCCGACTACTTCATCGCCGTCCAGAAGGTTGATGCCGCGTACACCCATGGAAACACGGCCTGTCGTACGCACATCGTTTTCCTTAAAGCGGATACACTGGCCGAATTTCGTTACCAGAATAATCTCTTTCTCGTTATCAGTTGTCTTAACTTCAATCAGTTCATCATCATCGCGGAGCGCAATGGCAGCAAGACCCGTTTTTCTGACGTTCTCGTACTCTTCGAGCGGCGTCTTCTTCACCAGTCCCTTTTTCGTTGCCATAAACAGATAATGGCCCTTCTCATATTTGCGCATTGGAATAACAGCGGTAATCTTCTCTCCCGGCTGCAGCTGGAGAAGGTTGACAATCGCCGTTCCTCTTGCGGTTCTGGACGCCTCCGGAATCTCGTATGCTTTCAGACGATAGACTCTTCCCGTATTCGTAAAGAACATCAGGTAATGATGGGTCGTCGTCATCAGAAGCTCCTCGATGTAGTCGTCCTCGATGGTCTGCATGCCCTTGATTCCCTTGCCGCCGCGGTTCTGGCTGCGGAAGTTGTCAACGGTCATACGTTTGATATAGCCCAGTTTCGTCATGGTGATGACGGTATTCTCGCGCGGAATCAGATCCTCCATGGAGAGATCGTACTCATCAAAGCCGATGGAAGTTCTTCTGTCATCGCCGTATTTTTCGGATACGGTCAGAATCTCCCTGCGGATAACGCCAAGAAGCACCTTGCGGTCTGCGAGGATGGCTTTTAACTGCTCGATGCGCGCCATCAGCTCTTTGTACTCGTTCTCGAGCTTCTCCCGTTCCAGACCAGTCAGAGCGCGCAGACGCATGTCTACGATTGCCTGGGCCTGGGCATCACTCAGATCGAAGCGTTCCATCAGGTTCTTCTTCGCCTCTGCCGCATTCGCGGATGCACGGATGATATGGATCACTTCGTCAATATGGTCAAGCGCTTTTAAGAGTCCTTCCAGAATATGGCTTCTCTCCTGCGCTTTGTTCAGGTCGTATTTCGTTCTTCTCGTCACAACCTCTTCCTGGTGCTGCAGATAATACGTCAGCATCTCCAGAAGGTTCATGACTTTCGGCTGATTGTTTACCAGTGCAAGCATGATCACACCAAAGGTATCCTGCATCTGGGTATGTTTGTACAGCTGGTTTAAGATGACGTTTGCATTGGCGTCGCGGCGCAGTTCGATACAGATGCGCATACCCTCACGGTTGGAGTGGTCCGCAATGCCGGTGATGCCGTCGATCTTTTTATCTCTTACCAGCGCGGCGATGTTCTCGATCAGGCGCGCCTTGTTTACCATGTACGGGATCTCGGTTACGATGATCTCGCTCTTTCCGTTCGGCAGTGTCTCGATGTTTGATACCGCACGAACACGGATTTTACCGCGGCCGGTACGGTAAGCCTCGTCGATGCCGCGGGTGCCGAGGATTTCTGCTCCGGTCGGGAAGTCAGGGCCTTTTACAATACCGAGAATCTCCTCGAGATCTGTCGTACGGTCCTCCTCGATGATATTATCAATAATTTTTACAATGGCACTTACCACCTCGCGCAGATTGTGCGGCGGGATGTTCGTTGCCATACCGACTGCGATACCGGAAGTACCGTTTACCAGAAGGTTCGGGTAGCGGGCCGGCATAACAACAGGCTCTTTTTCGGTTTCATCAAAGTTCGGGGCGAAGTCTACGGTGTCTTTGTTGATATCCGCCAGCATCTCCATCGAGATTTTGCTTAAACGTGCCTCGGTGTATCGCATAGCCGCAGCGCCGTCGCCGTCGACGGAACCGAAGTTTCCATGGCCGTCCACCATCGGATAACGGGTTGCCCAGTCCTGTGCCATGTTGACGAGTGCTCCGTAGATAGAGCTGTCGCCGTGCGGGTGATATTTACCCATCGTATCACCGACGATACGCGCGCACTTACGGTGCGGCTTATCCGGCGTATTGTTCAGTTCACTCATGGAGTACAGAATACGTCTCTGTACCGGCTTTAAGCCATCGCGGACGTCTGGAAGTGCACGGGATGCAATTACGCTCATCGCGTAGTTGATGTAGGATTCCTCCATCGTGTCTTTCAGATCGACCTCGTGAATTTTATCAAAAACATTATCTTCCATCTTTTCCTCCACTTCAGTTCACAGGACTTTTTAGATATCCAGGTTGTTTGCGTATTTTGCTCTCTCTTCGATAAAGTCACGGCGCGGTTCTACCTTGTCGCCCATGAGCGTATTGAAGGTAAGATCAATTTCAGAAGAATACTCTTCATCGAACACAACGCGGCGCAGAACACGGCGTTCCGGGTCCATGGTGGTCTCCCAGAGCTGCTCCGCATCCATCTCTCCCAGTCCTTTGTAACGCTGGATCTTATTATCTCCGCGTCCGATCTCATTGAGGATCTGATTCATCTGATCGTCGTCGTATGCGTACCATACTTTTTTGTTTTTCTCAATCTTGAACAGCGGCGGCTGTGCCAGGTAAACGTGGCCCTGTTTGATCAGCTCCGGCATGAAGCGGTACAGGAACGTCAGCATCAGTGTGTCGATGTGCGCGCCGTCGACATCGGCATCGGTCATGATGATGATCTTGTCGTAGCGCAGTTTGGTGATATCGAAATCGTCGTGGATTCCGGTTCCGAATGCCGTAATCATCGCTTTGATCTCGGCATTGGCATAAATTTTATCGAGACGTGCTTTCTCTACATTCAGGATTTTTCCACGCAGAGGCAGGATCGCCTGCGTTGCACGGCTTCTCGCGGATTTTGCGGAACCGCCCGCGGAATCTCCCTCGACCAGGAAGATCTCACAGTTTTTCGGATCCTTGTCGGTGCAGTCTGCCAGTTTTCCAGGCAGGGACATACCGTCCAGTGCGGATTTTCTTCTCGTCAGGTCACGCGCTTTTCTTGCAGCCTCTCTCGCACGCTGGGAAAGCAGGGACTTTTCAACGATCGTTTTTGCGACAGCCGGGTTCTGCTCCAGGAACAGCTCGAGCTGGGTGCTCACGATATTGTCGACTGCTCCTCTCGCCTCGCTGTTTCCAAGTTTCTGCTTTGTCTGGCCCTCGAACTGCGGCTCCTCGATTTTGATGCTGACAATCGCCGTCATACCCTCGCGGATATCCTCTCCGGTCAGGTTCGGTTCGCTGTCTTTTAACAGTTTATTTGCTCTTGCATATTCATTAAAGGTTTTCGTCAGCGCATTCCGGAAGCCAACGATATGGGTACCGCCCTCCGGCGTCGTAATGTTGTTGACGAAACCGTACGTATTTTCCTGATAGGAATCGTTGTGCTGCATCGCAACCTCAACGAGAACGCCGTCTCTTTCTCCCTCGCAGTAGATGATGTCCGGGTAGAGCGCCGTTTTGCTCTTGTTCAGGTAGCTGACAAACTCTTTGATACCGCCCTCGTAGTGGAATGCTTTTTCCACTACCGGATCCGTGCGCAGATCGCGCAGAACAATGCGCAGTCCCTTGGTCAGAAATGCGGTCTCGCGGAGTCTTGTTTTTAAAACGTCGTAATCATAAACCGTCTCCTCGAACATCGTGTCATCCGGCAGGAAACGGACCTCGGTACCTGTTTTTTCGATCGGACAGGTATCGATGACCTCCAGCTTATTCATGGTTTTTCCGCGCTCATACCGCTGGAAGTAAACCTTTCCATCGTGATAAACGCGCACCTCAAGCCAGTTGGACAGCGCATTTACAACGGATGCACCAACGCCGTGCAGACCGCCGGATACCTTGTACCCTCCGCCGCCGAACTTTCCGCCTGCGTGCAGCACCGTAAAGACAACCTCAACGGCCGGAAGGCCCGACTTATGATTGATGCCGACCGGAATACCACGGCCGTCGTCGATGACGGTGATGGAGTTGTCCGGGTTAATCGTAACGTCAATATTTTTGCAGTATCCTGCCAGTGCCTCGTCTACCGAGTTGTCGACAATCTCATAGACCAGATGGTGAAGTCCCCGTGCGGAGGTACTGCCGATATACATACCTGGGCGCTTCCGTACGGCTTCCAGACCCTCCAGAATCTGAATCTGGTCTGCACCATACTCTGTCTTTTCCATGTTCTCTGTACTCATTTAGATTCCTCCTGTTTCTTTGTGAAACACAGATCCCTCGACCACCTGGAATACGCTGTTTGCCTCAAAATGATTTTCGACAAACTCGTCCAGTCCGGTACAGGTAATCAGTGTCTGTATGCTGTGAATGCTCTGCAGAAGATAATTCTGCCGGCTGCCGTCCAGCTCCGACAAAACATCATCCAGCAGTAAAACCGGTGTATCGTGAATTTCCTCCTCGACCAGACGGATCTCCGCCAGTTTCAGCGAAAGCGCCGCCGTCCTCTGCTGCCCCTGGGAACCGTATTTACGGATATCAATGTCGTTGACCCGCACACAGAAATCGTCCCGGTGCGGCCCGGTGTAGGACTGTCCGAAACGCAGATCACGCTCTCTTCCGGCTTTTAACTCTTCGGAAAACGCTTCCTCGGACACATTCGGTTCATAGGTAATCAGAATCTGCTCCTTTCCTCCGGTCAGATTCTGATGGATCTCGGATAAAATATCATTCAGGCGGCTGATAAACTTTTTCCGCTCGGAAATAATGCTTGTTCCATAGCGGACCATCTGCTCATCCCAGATCTCGAGCGTATCCGCCATTCTGCCGGAAAACGAAATCTCTTTAAGCAGCTTGTTTCTCTGCGCCACCACTTTATTATAATTGGCAAGCTCGATCATGTATAGTCTTGACAATTGACAAATTTCGCTATCCAGGAAACGCCGGCGCTCCGCAGGACCGTTTTTGATGATATTCAGGTCCTCCGGAGAGAAAAACACAATATTTACAATGCCAAAAAGTTCCGACGCTTTGCGGATCGGAACTCCATCGATGGCGATTCCCTTGGATTTATTTTTTTTCAGATGCATATCGATTTTATGCGTGCTGCCGTTCCGCTCCACCATCATCCGGATATGGGCTTCCTCCCGGTCAAACTGGATGATTTCGCGGTCCTTGCTGCCGCGGTGCGATTTTGTCGTACCCGCGAGATATAAAGCCTCGAGAATATTCGTCTTTCCCTGGGCATTGTCGCCGTAGAGAATATTCGTTCCGGGGCTGATATTTATGCATAAACTCTCATAATTCCGATAGTTCTTCAGTTCTAAAGATTTGATATACATGAGCACTCGTCCGTGAAAAATCAGCTTAAGTTTTTAAGCCTTATTTTTTAATTTGTATCTCATTTCCATTGTAGCAGACAACATCTCCGTCATAGAGCTTGCGGCCGCGGCGGGTATCTACTTCACCGTTTACGGTCACTTCGCCATCTTTGATGACGAGCTTTGCTTCCACGCCGTCTTCTACCAGAGCCGCAGCTTTTAATGCCTGGCCCAGTTTGATGTAATCTTCACGCAGCGTAATAATTTCCATTTTTTCCTCCTGCACTGCCGTGCCTTTTCCTCACGTAAGTTCGCAGTTTTCAACCTGTGTGGCTGTAAAACCGCTGAAAGTTCTTTCAGAAAAGGTTCCGGCAGATTTCAAACTTATGTGACTTATCTCACGGAATTGAAGTTTACCGGCAGAATCAGATAGATATAGCTCTCTTCTTCGTTCCGGATAAAACATGGAGCCTTCGGGTTGACCAGATAAATCGAAATCTCCTCGTCATCAATAACACGAAGTGCATCGATCAGGAATTTCGGGTTAAAACCGATCATAATATCCTTGCCTTCTTTGTTGATATCGATCTCTTCTTTCATGGAACCCATCGCGGAGTTGATCTGCAGTTCCATCGCTCCATCCTGGATGTCGATGATGATCGGTTTTTTGTCGCCTTCTTTGACAAGAAGCGTCGCACGGTCGATACAGCTTAAGAATTCTTTTTTGTTGATCGTCACTTTTGTCTCGTAATCACTCGAAAGCATCTGGTCGATGCGGAAATATTCACCGTCGATCAGTCTGGAAACGACCGTTGTATCATCGAACTTGAACATAATGTGGTTTTCCGAGAAGTAAATATCAATCTGATCATCCATCTCACCGGACAGAATTTTGCTGATTTCGTTCAGGGTTTTTCCCGGAACAACGACTTTTCGGTCCGGATACGAATCTTTCAGCTCAATTCTGCGGATCGCAATACGGTGTCCGTCCAGAGATACGACGCGAAGTGTGTTATCTTTGATTTCAAAAAGCTCACCGGTCATCAGTTTGTTGTTCTCATTGGCTGCAATGGAGAAAATGGTCTGACGGATCAGTTCTTTTAAGGTGAACTGGGAAATGGAAACACAATCGGAAGTTTCGAGAATCGGCAGATAGGAAAAATCTTCTCCTGACTGTCCCGGAATGTTGAATTTTGCTTTTTCACATGTAATCGTGGTTACCAGATTTTCATCTGTTTCTATTGTAACCTGATTATCCGGAAGTTTTCTTACAATCTCAGAAAAAATCTTTGCATCCAGAGCAACAATACCGCGTTCCAGAATCATACCTGTGACGATGGTTTCGATTCCGAGTTCCATATCGTTGGAGGTAAATTTGATCACGTTGGAAGATGCATCAATCAGAATGCATTCCAGAATCGGCATGGTTGTTTTACCGGAGACAGCTTTCATAGCGATACCAACGCTTTTTACAAGGTCTGCTTTGTCAAACACTAATTTCATAATTGTGGATAACTCTCCTTTCCTCACTGCTTGGTGAGTCTGCTTATAAAGAAAAAATATAGTAAAAATCCGTAGTCTTAGTCGTAGAGGCTGTGGATATGTGGAAAACCCCGTCAAGAATGCGGAAATACTGGAAAAATCGATCTGTATAACTCTGTGAATAATCGAACGTGAACCTGTGTATGAAATGTTGATAACTTCAGGCCCCAAATTTGTCCACAATTCATCCACAGGCTTTCCACATCGGTTTGTGTATAAATAAGGGCCTGTCAACCGATGAGTTTCTTCTTATATAAATGTAAATCGTTTTTAACCGTTTTGACAGAGTTACAAAGGCTCCGCCTATTTCGACGGGTTGATCTTCTTCTTTAAGATGTCTACCGTGTTGCGGACACTGTCTTTAGCACTCATTTCCTTTTCGATCTTCTCAATGCCGTGCATGACAGTGGTATGATCGCGGTCGCCCATCATTTTTCCGATTCCGGTCAGCGGGGCATCGAGCATTTCGCGGCACAGATACATTGCGATCTGGCGCGGGAATACGATTTTGCTGCTCCGCTTGCTGCCGACAATGTCGGACGGCGTAATATCGAAGTGATCTGCAACGGTGTCGATGATAAATTCCGGCGTGATCACCTTCTTCTCGTTCGGGGAGATGATGTCGCGCAGCACCTGCTCTGCAAGATCAATGTTGATTTCACGTTTTTCAAGGTTTGCGTATGCAATGATTTTGTTGAGAGCGCCTTCCAACTCACGGATGTTCGATTTAATATTGGAAGCGATGTATTCGATCACATCGTCGCTGACGGAATAGCCGTCTAATTCCTGTTTCTTTCGGAGAATGGCGATTCGCGTCTCATAATCCGGGCTCTGGATATCGGCAAGGAGTCCCCATTCGAAACGGGAACGGATGCGGTCTTCCAGGATATCCATGTCTTTCGGGGGACGATCCGAAGAAAGGATGATCTGTTTGTTGGCGCCGTGCAGCGTATTGAAGGTATGGAAAAACTCTTCCTGCGTGGATTCCTTTCCTATAATAAACTGCACATCATCGATGAGAAGTACGTCGATATTGCGGTATTTCTCACGGAATTTGGTCATTGCGGTGTTGTTGCTGTTTCGGATAGCCTCGATGACTTCATTGGTAAATTCTTCACTCGTTACGTAGAGAATCCGCGAAGACGGGTTCTTCTGAAGAATAAAATGTGCGATCGAGTGCATCAGATGGGTTTTGCCCAGTCCAACACCACCGTATAAAAACAGCGGATTGTAGATTTCTCCCGGGGATTCGGCCACGGCGAGAGAAGCTGCATGGGCAAATTTGTTATTGCTGCCGACCACGAAGGTATCAAAGGTATACTTTGGATTCAGGTTCGGCACATAGAGATTTTTCTGGACGGGAGCAGGCGCTTTTTCCTGTTTCACTTCTTCCGGAAGAATAAAGCGGATCTCATAGTTGACACCTGTGATTTCCGCGATTGCCACTTTAATAGGAAGAGTATATTTTTTGCTCACGTAATCGAGACCCATTTTTTCGGATGGAACCAGGATTGTGATCAGATTGTCCTCAACCGAATGGATCGTAAGTGGTTCAATCCATGTAGTAAAGGAGATCTCAGATAATTCGTGCTCGTCCCGCACTCTCTGCAGTATTTCTTTCCATTTATCTTGTACGATTTCCATGCTTTTTCTGTCGCTCCGCTTCTATAATCATTGCTTTTTGGGGATAACTTCTGTCTGGAAAACGAAATTTTCCCCGAATAGTCGCATTTTTACTTCTATATGATATAATAAAATGCCGTTTTATTCAACCCAAAAATGTGGATAATTATTTTTTTATCCACAGAATGTGTAAAAAATTTTCCTGTTGATGAAATGGAGGATAGTTTGTGGATAACAGGGAATCTTATGTTGATAAAATTGTGGATAGAGGGCTGGAAAAACCGAAATGTGTAAAGTCTGGAAAACTTATATACACATTATACATGGCGTAAATACTGGAAAAATTGGAAATGCCCACAGGTTGTACACAGCAAAACCGAAAGTTATCCACAAGGTTATCCACAGATTGTGGATAATGTTGATTACGGTTACAAGATATCGTGTGGAAAGCACAAAAATCGAACTGGTATTTGTACGCGTGCGGCGGACAGTGTGGATAAGTTGTGGATAAACCGAAAATCAGCACACGGAAGGCACGGGCAGCGGCAGACCGGAAAACCGCGTCAGAGCGGCATTTTTCCCGAAAAAAACTGCGAAAATTATTGATTTTAGGGTTGACGAAATGGGGGTTTATGAATATAATTGAAATGATGTTTTCTGTCATACATGTAGTGAAATACTGCCTTGCAGGCAGTTATTGATTAGAATTTAAAGGAGGTGCCTTATCTTATGAAAATGACATTTCAGCCGAAAAAAAGATCCAGAGCTAAAGTTCACGGATTCAGAGCAAGAATGAGCACAAAAGGTGGAAGAAAAGTTTTAGCTGCAAGAAGATTAAAAGGAAGAAAAAAATTATCAGCATAAAACCAAAGGCCGCATAAAATTTATGTGGTCTTTTCTTCTATCTAAAGCTATTCAATGAAAAGAAAATTTAGACAAATCATGAAGGAAAGAATGGATTCATGAAATATTCGGAAAGCCTGAAAAAAAACAGAGATTTTCAGCTGGTTTATAAGCAGGGAACATCGTTTGCAAACCGATTTCTGGTCATGTATGTGAAGAAAAATCAGCTGGGACGGAACCGGATTGGAATTTCAGTAAGTAAAAAGGTGGGAAACAGCGTTGTGCGCCACCATCTGGCGAGACTGATCCGGGAGAGTTATCGTCTGCATGAAGAGGAATTTCAGTGTGGAATGGATGTAGTTGTGATCGCAAGAGTTAATGCAAAAAACTGTACGTATTTCGAGATAGAGGGAGCACTTTTGCATCTGGGAAAACTACATCATATATTAAAGGAAACAGAAAAATGAAGACGGTATTGATAAAAGGTATCCGGTTTTATCAGAAGTACCTGTCTCCTCTGAAGAGGGTGCACTGCCCTTATACGCCGACCTGCTCGCAGTACGGGCTGGAAGCGATTCAGAAATATGGTGCTTTCAAAGGAAGTCTGCTGGCATTATGGAGAATACTGAGATGTAACCCGTTTTCACACGGAGGTTACGACCCTGTGCCGTAGATAAATAAGGAGGAAAAGACGTTTTGGATATCGTACTGAGTAAGTCAACGTGGCCGATTATCGGGTGGGTATGCCAGATCCTCGGCTGGCTGATCAATGGAATTTATTTTTGCCTGGAAAAAATTGGAATTCCGAACATCGGTATTGCGATTATTCTGTATACGATTATCATTTATCTCGTTCTGACGCCGCTTCAGATCAAGCAGCAGAAGATGTCGAAGATGATGAGCGTAATGCAGCCGGATCTGCAGAGAATTGAAAAGAAATATCAGAACAAAAAAGACCAGGCTTCTCAGATGAAAAAATCTGAAGAAACCATGGCAGTTTATCAGAAATACGGTGTCTCCCCGACAGGAAGCTGCAGTACACTGCTGGTTCAGATGCCGATTCTGCTTGCACTGTACCAGGTTATCTATCATATTCCGGGATATATCGGAAGTGTCCGCAATGTATTCCAGGGACTGACAACACAGATGATGGGTG
>UMHH01054005.1_pt1 | contig 12111 bp, 9 predicted proteins | sample 1965491 | NCBI WGS metagenome assembly UMHH01 (sample SAMEA4836094, study PRJEB28245) | human gut metagenome | biome: gut microbiome; material: fecal sample | place: Denmark | collected 2008
GGCAGATTGAAAACATAATTCAGTTTTTGTCTTTACTGAAAGAACATTTCATGGGAATAAAACAAAAATACAGGCTGGCGCAAATCGCACCAGCCTGTTTCGGAAAAAGCTTTTCAGTTTCGTTTCTAAATTATGAATATTATGGAGAAAACGCTCACTCCCGATTTCCGCACTGGAAAGGTGGGTTCAGCGGGCTTTAGCGAATCTGACCATTGCCGTGGATGATATACTTGTAGCTGCACAGCTCGGCCAGTCCCATGGGGCCGCGGGCGTGGAGTTTCTGGGTGGAAATGCCCATTTCGCACCCAAGGCCGAATTCACCGCCATCCGTAAAGCGAGTGGAACAGTTCACATACACGGCGGCGCTGTCCACTGCGGCAGTGAACAGGTCGGCATGGGCCTGTGTCTGGGTCAGGATGGCCTCGCTGTGGCCGGTGGAGTGCTCAGCAATATGCCCGATGGCCTCCTCTACGCTGTCCACGACCTTGACCGCGAGGATGTAGTCCAGAAATTCGGTGTCAAAGTCTTTTTCTCCGGCAGGGGTGCCGGAGATGATGGCGGCTGCGCGCTTATCCAGCCGCAGCTCCACCGGGTGCAGGCCCTTTGCCGCGCGATCCGGGCCAAGCCGCTGGGCCAGACGGGGCAGAAACTGCCCGGCAATGGCAGAGTGCACAAGGCACACTTCCTCGGCGTTGCACACGCTGGGGCGGCTGGCCTTGGCGTTCTCGATGATGTCCAGCGCTTTGGAAAGGTCGGCGGTGTCGTCTACGTACACATGGCAGATGCCGGTGCCGGTCTGGATGCAGGGAACCTTGGCGTTCTGAACGCAGGCACGGATCAACCCGGCACCGCCGCGCGGGATCAGCAGATCCACATAGCCTACAGCGGTCATCAGAGCATTGGCAGAAGCGTGGGTGGTGTCCTCGATCAGGCAGACCGCTGTCTCGGGCAGACCGGCTTTTTTCAGGCCCTGCCGCAGAACGGTGACGATAGCGTTGGCACTGCGCCAGGCCTCCTTGCCGCAGCGCAGGATACAGGCGTTGCCGCTCTTGATGGCAAGGGCAGTGGCATCGCTGGTCACATTGGGGCGGCTCTCGTAGATAATGGCGATCACGCCCATGGGCACAGCCGTCTTTTCAATGACAAGCCCGTTGGGGCGCTCCACCCGGTTCAGCACCCGGCCCACCGGGTCGGGCAGAGCGGCAACCTCGCGGATGCCCTGCGCCATGGCTTCAATGCGCGGTGCGGTCAGGGCCAGACGGTCCAGCATCACATCGCTGATGTGCCCCTTGGCCGCAGCCATGTCCTCAGCGTTGGCGGCAAGGATGGCCGCCTGATCGTCTGCGCTGCACAGCGCATCTGCCATGCCCAGCAGGGCCGCGTTGCGGGCGGTGTTATCGGCCAGCGCAAGGGCACTTTTGGCGCTGCGGGCGGCTTCCAGAATTTCCTGTGTGGTCATGTGTTCAGTCCTCCTTGCGGGCCGCAAAGCGGGTGCCTGCGGATCTGCCTGCGGCAATGTCGTACAAAAGCTCCGGGTGTGCGCCGTTGGCAATGACCATATCGGCACCGCTGCCCGTTACCATGCGGGCAGCGCGCAGCTTGGTGGCCATGCCGCCGGTGCCAAGGGCCGAACCGGCACCATCGGCCAGAGCCATCACCTCGGGGGTGATCTCCTCCACCAGCGGGATGAGTTTTGCATCCGTGTGGGTGTGGGGATTGGCGGTGTACAGGCCGTCGATGTCACTCAGCAGCACCAACAGGTCAGCCTTGGCGCAGCAGGCCACGATGGCCGCCAGCGTGTCGTTGTCGCCAATGGAGGTGATCTCATCGGTGGCAACGGTGTCGTTTTCGTTGATGATGGGCAGGGCACCCAGCTCCAGCAGGCGGGACAGGGTGTTCTGAAAGTTCACGCGGCGTTCGGTGTGCTCCACGTCCACGCCGGTGAGCAGGATCTGCGCCACGGTGTGATTGTAGGCGTTGAACAGCCGGTCGTAGGTGTACATCAGCTCACACTGGCCCACAGCGGCGCAGGCCTGCTTGGTGGTGGTGTCCTTTGGGCGGGTTGGCAGTGAGAGCTTGCCCACGCCCATGCCAATGGCACCGGAGGACACCAGAATGACCTCATGGCCCTCGTTTTTCAGGTCGCTGAGCACCTTGACCAGCTGTTCCGTGTGGCGGATGTTCAGCCGTCCGGTGGCGTATGCCAGAGTAGAAGTGCCTACTTTTACAACGATGCGCATGATATCCTTAACCCTTTCCCATTTCCTTTGTCTTATTGTACGAGGCGATCACGGCATCCATCACCGCACCGCGCAGGCCGTGCTCTTCCAGCACGCGCACGCCCTGAATGGTGCTGCCGCCGGGGCTGCATACAGCATCCTTGAGTTCGCCGGGATGCTTTCCGCTTTCCAGCACCAGCTTTGCGCTGCCCAGAACCATCTGCGCGGCATATTCCTGCGCTTTGGCGCGGGGCAGCCCGCAGGCCACGCCGCCATCAGCCAGAGCCTCAATAAACTGGTACACCCATGCCGGGCCGCAGCCGGAAACGCAGCTGGCGGCATCGATCAGACTTTCCGGCACGGCATCCAGACGGCCCGCAGGAGCCATGATCTTGAGGAAGGCTTCTTCTTCCTCAGCGGTGACATTGCTGGAACAGTACTGGATCATACCCTCGCCCACCGAAGCCGGGGTGTTAGGCATGATGCGGATCACAGGAAAGTCCTCACCGGCCATCTCCTGAATGCGGGCGATCGAAAGGCCCGCTGCCATGCTGCACAGCACAAAACGGCTGGGGCGCTCGTCAAAGGTGAATTTGAGCGGCTGGAGCAGAGCTTCCATCATCTGGGGCTTTACTGCCAGAAAAATCAGGTCGCAGTCACCGGCCACCTCGGCATTGGTGGCTGTTTTGCAGCCCAGTTCTTTGGCCAGTGCCTGTGCCTTGGCCGCAGTGCGGTTTGCCAGAAAAACCTTCTTAGGGTCAACAGCTTTGCAAACGGCACGGGCGATGGCTCCACCCATGTTGCCGCAGCCCAGAAAACCAATGGTATCCATCATAGTTTGTACCCTCCCTCAAAACGGCACTTCAATCACAGCCGTCTGCTCCCATTCTAAGCGTAGAGGAATATAAAATCAAGGGCCTTTTCCGCTTTTTTGCCGGAAGAAGCCGCTTTTGCAGGCATTGCACACCGCCGGAAGGGTCTTTTGAGGGCAGAGAAATAGCTTTTGAAGCGAGAAACTGCCGGAGTGAAACACAGGAGGTCATTCTTTGTTTACAAAATGGACAGAATTAACGCTTGCAATCGGGACGGCTTTTGCGGTATTATAATGTATAAAGCTGCCAATCGCCGTACGCAGCAGGAAAAATTTCTACGGTCGGGAAAGGAAGGTCTTTGTGTCACAAACAACGAAGCGGGCACTGGAAGCATCGCTGAAAAAGTTGCTGCTGGAAAAGCCCCTCAATAAAATCACAATCAACGATATCACCGAGGACTGCGGCGTGAACCGCATGACCTTCTACTACCACTTTAAGGATATTTACGATCTGGTGGACTGGATCCTGATGGAAGATGCGGCCAAGACGATGGAAGGCCGCCAGAGCTTTGATACATGGACCGAAGCATTTCTGGACATCCTGCACCAGATCCGGGATAACAAAGCACTGGTACTGAACGTATACCGCTCTGTGGGTCGTGAACAGGTGGAGCAGTATCTGTACAAACTTCTGGACTCCATGCTGAAGGAATTTGCGGATCGCGAATGCCGCGACATCACCGTGCAGGACGATGACAAGCAGTTTGTGGTGGATTTTTACAAATATGCGCTGGTGGGCGTGGTGCTGGAATGGATCCGCCGGGATATGAAGACCGAGCCTGCTGTGATGGTAGAACGTATGGGACGGATGCTGCAGGGCGATCTGCGCCGCGCGTTATGCCGCCTTGCCAGCAATAAGATCCATCTGGAACAGGACGGTTGAACCGGAAGAACGACAAAATTTTATCATAATCCGCGCCGTGATGGGTTTTCTATCACGGCGCTTTTTCTGTTTATGGCAACTTGTGGGATAGAATGGTAGAGTAATGGCATAGAAATAGAAAAAGAGACTTCCGAAAAATACCGTTTGGAGGAAAAGGATAATGAATACTTCTGTTGAGAGCCTGACTCATAAAATGCAGCGTGCTGCCGTTGGTAAAATGGTGGACGTGGTGCTTTCTCATGCCGATAAAGACCGTCAGAAAACCGTGGGACAGCTGGTGGATATTGCAAAGCAGTTCTATGGCAGTTCGTTCAGCGATGAAGCCTACGAACACGCCAGACAGACCCTGACCGACCCCGACAGCAAGTGGTCCAAGCTCATCAACTGTGTGCTGGATCAGACCGACCCCAACGTGGCCCGCACCATGGCGCTGAATCTGGGCTACGAGGCTTTCTTCCGCGGCACCAAGACCATCCGCGAGAACCGCGTGAAGTATCAGTGCAACATTCCGTGGCTGATCCTGTTCGACCCCACTTCTGCCTGCAACATGCATTGCGTGGGCTGCTGGGCTGGCGAGTATGGCAACAAGAACAACCTCAGCTTTGAGGATATGGACAAGATCGTTACCGAGGGCAAGGAGCTGGGCGTATACCTGTACATGCTGACCGGCGGCGAGCCGCTGGTGCGCAAGGCTGATATCCTCAAGCTGGCCGAGAAGCACAATGATGTGCAGTTTGCCATCTACACAAACTCCACCCTCATCGATGAGCCCTTCTGCAAAGAGGTGGTGCGTCTGGGCAACATTGCCTTCATGCTGTCCATCGAGGGCACCCCGGAGACCAACGATGCCCGCCGCGGTGAGGGGCACTATGCCGCTGTTATGCATGCTATGGATCTGCTCAAGGAGCACGGCATCGTGTTCGGCACGTCCATCTGCTACACCCGCGATAATATCGAAGCTGTTACCAACGATGAGTTCATGCGTTTCCTGTGCGAGAAGGGCGCACACTTCGGCTTCTACTTCCACTACATGCCCGTGGGCAACGAGGCAGCACCGGAACTGATGCCTACCCCGGAGCAGCGCAAATATATGATCGACCGCATCCGCTATCTGCGCTCGGAAGAGTGCGATATCCCGTTCTACCCGATGGATTTCCAGAACGATGGCGAGTTTGTGGGCGGCTGCATTGCCGGCGGACGCAACTACTTCCACATCAACTCTGCCGGTGACGCAGAGCCGTGCGTGTTCATCCACTACTCCAATGCCAATATCCACGACCAGAGCATTCTGGAAATTCTGCACAGTCCGCTGTTCATGGCTTATCACAACGGCCAGCCCTTCAACAAGAACCATCTGCGTCCCTGCCCGATGCTGGAAAACCCCGAACTGCTGCAGAAGATGGTGCACGAGACCGGTGCCCACAGCACCGACCTGCAGTCGCCGGAGAGCGTGGAGCACCTGTGCGAGAAGTGCAAGAACTATGCGGCCAACTGGCAGCCCACGGCGGACGAGATCTGGTCCCACACCAAGATCCGCGAGAGCCGCTACGAGAACTACAAGGACTGGAAGCCCTCGCAGCCCATTGAAAAGTAACGAAGGCAGACATCATAATGCAAACAAAGCCCAGGCGTTCCATTGAAGTGCGCTCCGTCAGGTAGACAGAGAAATAATATAAGTTTTTGTTCGCCGTTTCCACAAGGAGACGGCGAATTTTTTGTGCAAAAGTGATTGTTCTTTCTTGACATAAAAATACCCCCAGAGTACGCAGAGTTTTTGTTTTACTCTGTCTACTCTAGGGGGAGCATATCACACGCAGAGAGGGTCTTACTGTTTCATGAAAGAGTGGTTTTGAAAATTACCAGAACCAGTAGCGCTTTTTCAGCACAACATATGCAATGCCGATCAGAACCACTACAACACCACCGGCAATGAAGAAGGTCCAGTTGATATTGGCAAATTTCAGGTTCTGGTTGGTCAGCAGATAACGGCCTGCAGTATCGGCAGTGATGATGCCGTCGGTGTAGCTGTTCAGGTACTGCCACTTGTTGGAGACGGCGTTGTACAGATACAGGCGGGTATAGGTGCTCACATCCAGATCGATGCGCACCGAGCAGGGAAGAGCCTTGCCCTTGTCCAGCTCAAACTCGATGCCCTGATCGGACTCAGTCAGGATGAGCATGGTGTCCAGCTCACTGGTGGTGCTCTTGACACCGCTGCCTGCAATCTGCATGGTGTAGCCATCACCCACCACGCACAGGGTCTTGCCGGTGGTGCGCAGCGCATTGAGGATATCACCGGTCACGGTAGGCACCTCGGCCTGTGTGAAAACGATCTCGTTGTCCTCACTGTCCTGAATGGCCTGCACAACGGGATCGATCTCGATGGGAGTATCGTTATCCGATTCGGTGGAGCTGCTGTCCGAAGAATTATCGGAAGAAGATGCAGCCGAACGGTTGACGATGACCGTGACCATGGCGGATGCAGTGCCGTTGGAAACGGTAATGGAAGTAGCGCCGGTGCCCACAGCCGTGATCACGCCGCTGGGGCTGACCGTGGCAATGTTGCTGTTGGCGGACTTATAGGTGAACTTCTGGGAAGCGGAAGAAGGCTTGACACTGGCGGTCAGGGTGCGGGTGGCACCGGGCTTGAGCACAACGTAGGAAGGATTCACCGTGACGACCTGACCGCTGTTGGAAGAACCAGTGCTGGCGGTGCCAGTGCTGGAGTTGGGAATACTCATGACCGTGACATTGGTGGTAGCAGTCACCGAACCGCAGGTAGCGGTAATGGTGGCGGTGCCGGGGGCAATGCCGGTAACACGGCCGAAATTGTTCACCGTGGCGACCTTCTCATTGGAAGAGGTCAGGGTGACGGTGGCATAGTTGGAAGCCGAAGTGGGCCGCACCTGCAGCTGTGCCGAGACCGAATTGCCAACATAGATGGTGTTGGAGGAAAGGGAAAGGTCCATCTCGGTAACGATCATGGAAGAATCCATGGAGACAACGATGGTGTAGGCACAGATCTGGTTGCCTGCGGCAGCGGTGATGCGGGTGGTGCCTACGCCCACAGCCTGCACGACACCGGAGTTGCTCACGGTCAGAATGGAAGTATCGTCCGAGATAAAGACAACCGAGTCGGTAGAGTTGCGCGGACGCACCACAGGAGACAGCTGCTGAGAGGAACCCAGCAGCATGTTGGCGGTATAGCTGCCGGCCTCAATGCTTTCGGCAGGCACGTCCTGATCCCACGGCATGGCAACGCCGCTCAGGGCAAGGCCGGAGACAGGGCTTGCTGCGGCCGCAGACACAGCTGTGCCGCAGGCCAGCAGGCAGAGCGCTGCCGCACAGACGGCCAGTTTTTTTGCGGTTGATTTCATAGTAAGTGTACCTCTTTGGGTGATATAACGGCGGCTGGCAGTCAGCACAGCTCCGGTTTAGCGGAACAGAACGCCCAGGGCTTCCATTGCGTACTCGAAATAGGTGACCTGATCGTACTCCACGCGGGCAGTAACGCTCATGCCGTTGGAAAGATCCACCTTGTCGCCGCTGCGGCTCACCACATAAGTGGCATCGGGCTTAATGGTCATCTTATAGTAGGAAGCGTTGGAGCTGGCCGTCACGTCACTGTCAATGGCCGTTACAGTGCCGGTCAGGGTGCCATAGGAATACTCCGAAAGGCCGGTAATGGCGATCTTGCACGGGTCACCCACATGAAGCAGCGGGCGGTCATTCACGGTGACCATGGCAACGATCTCCAGATCGTCGTTCTCGCTGGCAACAGTGGCCAGCGGGGAGCCTGCGCTCAGCACCATGCCCTCTTTGTAAGGAGTATCCATGTGGATCACACCGGAGGTGGGGGCATAGATGTAGTAATCGTTGGCACCGGTGTTCAAGGAATCGATCTGAGCCTGAATGTTGTCCACGTTGCTCTGTGCGCTGGTAATGCTCTGGGAGATGGACTGCATGGTGGAGTAGTACAGAGCTTCTACTTCGCTCTGGCTCTGCTCCATCATGGTCTTGATCTGAGCATCGGAGTAACCGGCAGCCTGATAGGCCGTGGCATCAAAGGTCTTCTGAGAGACCTGGCTCTTGTAGGTCTCGTACTGATAGTAGTAGGGCTGATCTTCGGGGTTTGTCTCGCTGAAGTAGTTGGTATCATCCTGCACGCACTGCAGCAGCTTGTTGTACTGGTCCAGCTGGGTCTGGTAGATCTTGAGCTGGCTTTCCAGGTTATCCTGCTGCATGTCGATATCCGTGCTCTTGATGTGGGCCACGAGGTCGCCCTCGTTCACATAGCTGCCCTCCGAAATATACATCTCGGTAATGGAGCCGGAATAACTGGACATGATATAGGTCTTATTGCTGGCCTGAACGGTGCCTGCGTTCTGGCTGACATAAATGCGGTTGGTATGGGTGCTCCACACCACCAGAAACAGCATGAAGATGCCCACCAGAATGACAAAAGCGTAGCCATAAGGCGGCAGCTTTTTTTCCATCATGATGCGGCGGTCCTGCAGATCCGAAAGGTTCTGAACTTTAATCGTCATAATTACTTGGTCTCCATAAAGACATCGACCACGGCATCATCCTCATCCTGATTGACATAGATGGTATAGGAGGTGCCGGTCAGTTTCTGCTCATTCTCAAAAGCGTGGACCTGCAGCTTGTAGGAAGCCAGCTGGCTTTCGGGCATAGGGCCGGTGTAGTGGGCATACAGGCAGTTCTTCACGCGCAGAACAGCATCCATATGGTAGTCCTGCTCCATCTGGCCGATGAACTGGGTAGCCTGCTGCATCATGTACAGGTGCATCTGACGATCCTCACCAACCACCATGGCCTGCACAATGGGGCCAATGGGCTGTGCGTTGTTGCTCTTGATAAAGTTGTGCATCTGGGTCAGCACCACGGGCAGACTGGCCATCTCTTCCGGATGGATCTCACGGGAGAGCACATTGGTGAGCTTCAGGGTCTTGTTCTCGGCTACTTTGATCTCTTTCATGTTGAATACCTCGGTTCCTTTTCAGATTTACCTCAGAAGAGGCAGTAATAGGCAATCGAGAAAGGGGAGAAAACCGCTGCAGAGAGCAGCTTCCTCTCCGCTCCCGATCGCCTACTACTTATAAAAGTAATAGGGATCTTGCAAATAAAATGTGCCCGGAGGCATTTTGCCTCCGGGCACACCATAGTGAGGCATAGTTACCTGAGCAGGCGGGGCCTGTTCAGGATAACACCATCTACTTCTACTAAACAGAAAGTCTTTCTAGCTCTTTTTATCTGACACAGCAAAACTATGTCAAATCAAGCTATCCATCATGAATGACTCCCTTTCATATGTAACCGGGTACGCACCCGGCTGCAACACATCAATAGGTGATCGACTCACCGTCGTCATCCTCTTCCACCACGGCCTGCATGACAGACTGCTTGGGCTCTGCCTTTTTGCTGCGGTAGATACCCTGCTGCATGTTCCACAGCTCGTAGTACTTGCCTTCCTTGGCAAGCAGCTCATCGTGCGTGCCGCGTTCCACGATCTTGCCGTGATCCATCACAAGGATCAGATCACAGTCACGAACGGTGGACAGGCGGTGAGCTACGATCAGCATGGAACGATCTGCAAGCTGATCGTAGATCATGTTGAAGATCAGATTTTCCGTAGCAAAGTCCAGATTACTGGTGGATTCATCCAGAATGTAGAGGTTGGAATCTTTCAGGAAAGCGCGTGCCAGCGCAATGCGCTGCTTTTCACCGCCGGACAGGCCGTTGCCTGCTTCTTCCAGATAGGTGTTATACTGCAGGGGCAGATGACGGATAAAGTCGTGAGCATCTGCCTTCTTGGCAGCTTCCTTGACTTCGTCCATCGTAGCGTCCATACGGGAAACGCGGATGTTATCATAAATGGTCTTGCTGAACAGCTCAACGTTCTGCGGCACATAAGAAATTGCGCGGCGGACAGAATCATTGGTGTATTCAGCCAGATTCACACCGTTCAAGTCGATCTCGCCATCTTCCGGCTCATAATACTTGAGCAGAAGCTTGGTGATCGTGGATTTGCCGCTGCCGCTGCTGCCCACCAGCGCGACCTTTTTACCGGCCGGAATGGTAAAACTGATGTGATCCAGTGCAGGGGCGCGGTTGCCATAACGGAAAGTGACATCCTTAAACTCGATATCGCCCTCCACCTTGTCCAGATCGGTGCGGTCTTCGTCGCCGACCGTCTCGGAGGGATAATCCATGATCTCGCCCAGACGCTTCATGGAAATGCTGGCCTCCTGAATCTGCATCTGCAGACCGATCAAGTTGCTCAGCGGGGAAGTAAAGTAAGAGGACAGCGTGCTGAAGGCCATGAATCCGCCCAGTGTCATCTCCCCCTTCAGAACCTGACTGATACCCACATAGGTGGTCAGCATGCTGAAACCGGTGGAAATGAAGGAGGAAATCAGGCCCTGCGTGGTGCTGATCTTGCTGGAGCGCAGGCTGATCTTCAGGCTCTTGATGTACTCACGCTCGAGGTTCTCCATTTCGGTATCCTCGTTGGCGTTGCACTTGACCGTCTCAATGCCGCGCAGGCTTTCGATCATCTGGCTGTTCAGTGCAGCGGACTGCACCATGGTCTCTTCGTTGATCTTTTTGTAAGGCTGCTTGTAGATCAGCACCAGCAGAATGCTGACCAGAGCCATGAACAGCGAGATCGAGAAGAGCATCGCATTCATGCGGAACAGGATGATACCGGTAATAATGGCCATCGAGATATCCATGATCAGGCTCAGCGCAATGCTGGTAAAGATGGATTTGATGGTGTTTGCATCCGAATAACGGGTGGTGATATCACCAGTCTTGCGGGTGGCAAAGAACTTCATGGGCAGACGGAAGATATGCCCGAAGTAACCCAGCATCAGCGGAATATCGATCTTGATGGATAGGTGGATCAGAACCCACTGCCGGACAAAGCCCACCAGCGTATTGGTGATGCTGACCATGCTGAACACAAGGATCAGCGTAACCAGCAGATTGTCTAGACCATATGGCAAGACCTCGTCCATCAGGATCTTGTTGAACATGGAGGAGGCAATGCCCAGGATCGTAACGATCAGAGAACTCAGGATCGCATAGGCAAAGAGCTTTTTCTGGGGCAGCAACAGGTCGACGTAACGCTTGAACATGCCGCCCTTTTCGATCTTACCACCCTTGAACTCCGAGGTAGGGTTCATCAGCAGCAGAACACCGGTAAAATTCTTGTAGAACTCATCCAGAGAGATCTTTTTCAGCTCACTGCCGGGGTCGCCGATCACGACATAATCCTTGCACTTGTGTTTTTTGCCGTTCTTCTCATCTTCCTTGGCGGCTTCGGCTTCTTTCAGCATGTGCCGACGACGCTCACCGTCATCTTTGATGGTGGTCTTTTTAAAGACGACCACAAAGTGGGCCAGACCCTGATCGGTGATGACCTGCGCAATGCAGGGCAGCGAGAAATCGCTGAGGAAATTTTCACGGTCTACGCGAACCGCTGCAGTGGTGAAACCCAACTCATTAGCGGCTTTCTGCAAACCAACAAGGTTCGTGCCTTTCAGGTCGGTACCCATCATATCGCGCAGGCGGGTGATGGTAACTTCCTTTTTGTAATGGAGGCACACCATTGCGAGGCAGGCAGCCGCACAGTCAGTGGTGTCGTGCTGCCGGACATAGGTATAACGCATAGATGCTTCCTTTGATCATATACAAATTTATTCAAACAGCGGCAGGCGTTTTGAAGAAGCGGCCTGCCGCAGATCTGACAACGTGAAAAGAGCCGGAGCCTGAAACAACAGCACAGAGACCGGTGCTTTGTCCTGTCCTGCGGAGAACCATGACAAAACACCGGTCGGCTGCTATCAAAAGAAGGGAGCACCTACCCTTTGATCTGTGTGCCGGACTTTGGAAAAACAGATACAAATTCCCAAAGCTTATAAGCAGTATACCACAATGTGACATCTTCTTCAAGTAGTCAAATTTTAAGAAATCATTATGCTTGATGCTTTTTTCGCATGAATGCTGTGCTTTTTGGACAGAGAAGCCCAAAAAACAGAGGAGAAACACGACTGCATGGCTGTACAGAAAAAGGGTGTAGTGTGGGACAAACAAAAAAGGCAATGTTCTGTGGA
>UMHH01040053.1_pt1 | contig 12056 bp, 9 predicted proteins | sample 1965491 | NCBI WGS metagenome assembly UMHH01 (sample SAMEA4836094, study PRJEB28245) | human gut metagenome | biome: gut microbiome; material: fecal sample | place: Denmark | collected 2008
CCGTTTTTTTCAATTCTGGTCACATTAATGTGATCGTATTTGATCTCCAGACAGACAGTATCTTCTCCTGCACACATTTCAATTACAATATGAAGTACAACCGGGGTGTCCAGAAGTTCCACTTTACAGATATCCGCATCCAGAAGTTCCCGGCAACGTTTTCTTCCCTCGTCTGTTACTTTTGAGAGAACCTCCATATCAAGCGATGCATCGCCTGCCACCGCACCAAGAACCACTCCTGCGGGAATCCCCTTTAATCCTCCGGAGTTTGGAATGATGACACAGCGCACATTCTTTATAATATTTCCGGAGCATTTTGCCACAATATGCTCCGGTTCTCTTCCAAGAACTTCTCTTGCCCTTGCCGCACCGTAAGCCAGAGCAATCGGCTCCGTGCAGCCCATGGCAGGAACCATTTCTTCCCTCAGAATGGCCAGATAATTATCATATATATTTTTTTCCACCTTTTTCTTTTCCCTTCTCATATTGTCCGAAATTCCTGATATCAGTATTTATGGCAGGCCACCAGATGTCCTGGCTCTGCTTCCCGAAGCAGTGGAACTTCCTGTCTGCATCGTTCTTCGCACCATGGACAGCGGTTATGAAACCTGCATCCGCCAATGGAACGTGACTGCACGCCGTTATCTGTTACGATCTGATCCAGTGTTTTTACTCTCGGGTCCGGTACCGGAATGGAAGAAATCAGCATTTTTGTATAGGGATGCAGCGGATTGGAATATAGTTTGTCTGCATCTGCGATTTCCATAAGATTTCCCAGATAAAGAACTCCGATCTCATCACAGATCTTCTGTACCACCTGCAGCTGATGGCTGATAAACAGGTAAGTAAGTCCGTATTTTTCCTGAAGATCCTGAAGCATCTGAACGATCTGTGCCTGGAGAGAAACATCCAGCGCGGAAATGGGCTCATCGCAGACTACAAACTCCGGCTGTACGGAAAGTGCCCTGGCAATGGAAATTCTCTGTCTCTGTCCTCCGGAGAATTCATGTGGATATTTCAAAAGATCCTGTTCTTTAAGGCCAACAACCCGGATCAGTTCTTTTGCACGTTCTTTCCGCTCTTTTGGAGTATACAGCTTATGGATTTCCATAGGCTCGCAGATAATATCCTGCACGGTATGGCTTGGATCTAGGGATGAATACGGGTCCTGAAAAACAGACTGCATTTTTTTGCGGTATGGAAGAAGCTCTTTTTCTCCCATAGCTCCAATTTCCGCTTCTCCGTAAAAAATCTCCCCTCCTGTAGGCTTATGATAGCGGAGGATCGCTTTTCCAATGGTAGACTTTCCACTTCCGGACTCTCCTACCAGCCCGAAAGTTTTTCCCTTTTCAATGGAAAAGCTCACCTGATCTACAGCTTTCAGGATACCCGGCTTGAAAGACAGAAGTTTCGGAGATTTCTGTTTAAAATATACTTTCAGATCTTTTACTTCAATTAAAGAATTACTCATTTTTCCTCCTCCCTTCTGTGACAGAGAATCTTATGATTTTCCGAAGATTCATAATATTTCGGAAGACAGGCCTCGCAGGTTTTATCCGCATACTTGCAGCGGTTCAGAAACGGACATAAATTTCCGCTTCCGTCAGAAAGATCTCTTTCCAGAAACTGTTCAAAGGTTCCTCCCACACGTGGCATACTTGCGATCAGTGCCTGGGTATACGGGTGACCCGGATTAAGAAAAATCTCCTCTACGGTTCCCTCCTCTACCACGTAACCACCGCACATAACAGCCACCCGCTTACATGTCTGCGCCACAACACCCAGATCATGAGTGATCAGAATGATACTCATATTGTTTTTTTTCTGAAGTTCCAGAAGAAGATGAAGGATCTGTGCCTGAATGGTTACATCCAGAGCTGTTGTCGGTTCATCGGCAATGAGAACTTTCGGATTGCTGCTCATAGCCATGGCGATCATTACACGCTGGCGCATACCTCCCGAAAGCTCATGAGGATAACTACGCATGGCTTTTTCAGGATCTGTGATCCCTACTGCTGTCAGCAGCTCAAGCACCCGGACCTTTGCCTCTTTTTTTGTCATGGAAGTATGGCGGCGGATCAGCTCCACCATCTTGTTTCCTACGGTATAGACCGGATTCAGTGCAGAAAGAGAATCCTGAAAAATCATGGCAATCTCACCACCACGGATTTCCCGGAGCTCTGCCTCACTTTTTTTCAGAATATCCTCACCCTGAAAAAGGATTTCTCCTCCCATAATCCTGCAGTTGGACGGGCCAAGACGGAGAATGGATTTCGTTGTTACACTTTTTCCACTTCCGGATTCACCTACAATTCCGAAAAAATCTCCCTCTTCAATGGCAAACCCGGCATCTTTTACTGCCTGTGTTTCTCCAAGATCCGTAAAGAAAGACACTTTCAGATCTTTTACTTCCAGTAATTTTTCCATTTGTGCATGTCCTCCTTACTTGGGCTCAAATACTTTTCTCAACACTTCTCCCAGATAGTTGAAACTGATAACCGTGATCAGGATCAGAATACCCGGAAAGATGGCAAGGTACGGAGCCTGCTGGATATAACGCTGTGCATTGCTGAGCATGCTTCCCCAGGAAGCTGTGGGCGGCTGGATGCCCAGGCCGAAAAAGCTCAGTGCGGACTCCATCAGGATCGCGTTTGCAATATTCATAGTTGCGGCAACAATAATGGTCGGCATGATATTCGGAAGAATATGATGCACAATTGTAGAAAGCTTTTTCTGTCCGGAAATCTTTGCATAGATAACATATTCTCTCTCATTCAGGGAAATCGTCTCACCGCGGACGATCCTGGCAATGTTCATCCAGGTCAGAAATCCAATGATCAGGACAATATTCTGTAAACCCGGTTTCAGAAAAGCGTTCATAACGATCATGATCAGGAATGTAGGAAGGCTCATCAGTGCATCTACCAGACGCATCAGTACCGCATCCACGGTTCCTCCTACAAATCCACTGATGGAGCCCACAATCACTCCAAGGGCTGTAGAAAGGATCATGGACAGAAATCCAACCAGAAGAGAAGCTCTTCCGCCATAAATACAACGTGCCAAATAATCCCTTCCCATATCGTCGGTTCCAAAGAGATGTGACATAGAAGGGGCGTTCAGTCTCTCTGTAGCGCTGATGGCATTGGGGTCCACCGGATACAGAAAGGCAAAAATAGAGATCAGTGCCAGAAGAAGGATAGCCACTGCTCCTGCAACTGCCAATTTATTTGTCTTAAAACCAAGTTTAATGTTTTTCCAGATATTTTCTCTCATGACCCTTCACCTCCTAACATCCGGCCTTGCGGATTCTCGGATCAAAGACAGCGTACAGAACATCTGCCAAAAGATTTCCGAGCACCACAAGAAGTGCTGTAAACATGGTAATGCCCATGATCAGGGGATAGTCATACTGCATAACGGCAGTAACCGCCAGCTGTCCGATTCCCGGCCATGCAAAAACCTGCTCTGTAATAATGGCTCCGGAAACCAGTGACTGCAAACTCATTCCAAGAACTGTGATCATGGGAAGCATGGCATTTTTCAGTACATGGCGGAACAGAATCCCGGACTCTTTCATTCCATAGGCTTTCTGCACCATAACATAATCTGAGGACATCTCCGTAATGGTACTGCTTCTCAGATACCGGATATACTGGGATGCATTGGCAAAAGTCAGCACCGCACAGGGCATCACCATGTGAAGCACCAGATCTCCAAAAGAGCGGTCCCCGTCTGAATGCATACCAATACTTGGAAGGATATGAAGATGCACACTGAACAGGTAGATCAGCATGATACCGAACCAGAAAGTGGGGATGGAAATTCCCACATAGCAGAAAAGACTGGTGATTTTATCCAGAATTCCGTTCTTATTCTTACCGGAATACAATCCCAACACAATGGCAATGAGAAATCCCAGTAACATACTGGTTCCCATCAGGATCACTGTTGCGGGAAGACGCTCCAGCATCTGTGTCAGTACCGGACGGTTATTCATCAGGGAATTTCCGAAATTCCCGTGAAAAATCCTTCCCAGCCACAGAAAATACTGTTCATAAAGAGGCTTGGTAAGACCCAGGCTTTCCCTTAAATTCTGAATGTATTCTTCACTCATATTCGGCTCCACATAAGTCAGGACCGGATCTCCGGGCGCTGCTTTTGTCAGTGCAAAACAGAGAACGGAGACAATAAACAGTGTCAGAATACACTGCACCAGACGGTTTGCGATTTTCTTCAAAATGTACCTCCTTTATTTTCCCCGAAAACAGGAAATCGGCTGGCGCGAAAAACGCGTCAGCCACTTCCTTTCCGTGATTATCTTTTATAAATTTGTGTTTTATTTCTCCAGTGTGTAGATCTTCGAATAATCATAATAAATCGTCTTTAACAGACATTCATCAAATCCGCCGAAATCTTTATTTACCGCATAGAATCCATTGGAATACGCAATCGGATAAATATACATATTATCGTTGATAGTATTCTGAATTTCTTTATATATGTCGCTGCGCTCTGTCTCATCCGCTATACTGTTTCCTTTTTCCCACAGTGCATCCAGATCCGTATCTTTGATTCTGGAGTAGTTGGAACGGCTGTCGGAAGAGCACATATCCGCATAAAGACTCGGTTCCTCACCTAAAGTATAAAAGCTTAATACCAGGTCATAATCTGTACATTCCGGATCCTTGGTTTTATTCTTGAATGTTGATTCGTCTGTCGGAACAAGATTTACCGTGATTCCCACATTTGCAAGTGCAGACTGTACATACAGGGCCTCACTCTCCATAGTCTTGTCTGTGGAGATATACATCAGATTCAGAGAAAGAGATGTCTTTCCTGCTTCGGAAAGAAGCTGCTGTGCCTTGGCCGGATCATTGTCATAAGTATTGTCCGGTTTTGCATAATAAAGGGTATCCGGTGTAAACAGGGAATCCGCCGGTTCTGCATAATCTTCGGAAATGAATGCAAACTGACAGAATTCCTCTTTATTCAGTGCGTATGCAATAGCCTGACGTACCTTTACATCCTGAAGATCTTCATTCAGCTCATTCATGAACATGGCATTAACACGTCCGGAATTGTAGGTATTGATATTTACGTTGTCGTATGCACTGACTGTATCGTAATCATCCGCGCTGATCAGACGTGCATCCAGATCACCGCTTGCAAGTGCCGCATTGGCGGAACTGGAATCTTTAACGATCTTGAAAGTGATGGAATCCAGATTTACATCTTCATAATAATCATCGAATTTTGTTACTTTAAGGTACTCACCGGATTTGTACTCCTCGAACTTAAACGGTCCGTTTCCTACCGGCTTATTGTTCAGATCGCTCTCTCCGATATTCTCCACACCTTCATAAATGTGTTTCGGAATACAGTAAACCTGGCTTAAACCGCCAAGAAATCCTGCGGAAGAAGATCCAAGGGAAAGTTTTACAGTAAGATCATCAATTTTTTCTGCCTCTACTGCCTTATCATTCACATATCCGTAAGAAGAATATGGCACATTCTGTTTCTCATCTACCAGAACCTGCATGGTAAATACCACATCATCAGCAGTAAGCGGCTCACCGTCATGCCATTTCAGTCCGTCCTTCAGCTTCAGAGTAAACTCGCTGGCATCCTCATTGGCTGTCACGCTCTCACAAAGTCCGTTTCCGTAATACATCTCTCCGTTCACGATCTCAAAAAACGGGCTGTACAGTGCCTGCATCATATCAAAACTTGTCTGATCCACAACATACAGTGGATTGATATTCTGAGGATCTGTGGTTTCTGCAATTGTAATATTACCGCCGGCAGCCTTGGCTCCTTCGGTGTTCTCTGCCGCAAATACTGCTGTTCCTGCCATAACAGTCGTTCCTGCTACTGCAGCTGCCAGAAGCGCTGCCAGTACTTTTTTTCTCATCTCTTTGTTCCTCCTCTGGCTCAGCGGGTATTCCCGTTTTCCCACTGAGTTACTATGATATATGTACGATGGTACTATATCCTCATATTTTTGTCAAGCTTATCCTGAAATTCTATCCGGAATTTCCCTTTCGCACATAAAACCTTATCTTTTATTCTACCTACAGGGAGGACAGGCGTCAAGAAATATTTGTCATGGTTTTGATCCAGTGCCCGTAATTGCATTTCAGAAATGCGGGTACACACTTAAAAATCTGATCTGCGTTAAGGCAGCACACCACAATGGCCGGTGATGCTTTGACCACAAATGCCATAAACATAGATAATGGGATCACAATCGCCCAGGTACTGATCAGATCCACCTTCATGGAATAGGCAATACTGCCACTTCCCCGAATAATGCCTCCATTGGTAGGCATCTGATAAGACATTCCCAACATCACCACGCTTAAGATAATAAGAAATGTATTCGCCATTTCTCTGGTTTCCGGAGAAAGCTGGTAAAGGCTTAAGACCGGAATACGGATAAAGAAAAGCAGCACGCCGCAGATAATTCCCATGAATACAAAAAGTTTCTGAAGTTTTTTGGAATAGAGCTTTGCAAGCTTCAGGTCGCCGGAACCTATGGTTTTTCCCATGGTGACCGATGCTGCAGTTAATTATCAGAGTCATGACAGAAAGCCCGAAAGCGATCCCCGCGATTTCCACACAGCGCAGCGTAGCCAGCAAAATCTGTGTCACTGCAAAGAAAAAGTAGGTAAAACGGATGATCGCAAGATAGGAAAGACCGGCTTCAATAATTGTCTGATCTGTTGTGAAAAGCCCCAGCAGCCGACACGGAAAAAAGCTTGCCAGAAGAAACAGGATGAGAGCAATAAAAATGCCTGTGCGCATGGCCCAGGCACTGATCTTTCTCACCGGTTCTGTCTCTTTCTTTCCCCAGTACTGGCTTCCGAATATGACAAGTCCGTCTCCCAGCGCCATGAGCAGCTGCTGAAAGACGAACTGTACCTGATTTACAGTGGTTACTCCGGATAATGCAGTCTCGCTGAATGCACCAAGCATAATGTTGTCAGCAAGGTTGACACTTAAAGTTACTACATTCTGCAAAACCAGTATGGAGCATAATTTCAGAAAATTACGGTAAAAATTCTTCATCAGTCTTTTACAATGGCAATAATATCATCCGCATTGATAACCAGATATTTCTCACCTTCGTATTTGATCTCTGTTCCTGTGTATTTTCCGTAGATTACACGGTCGCCAGGTTTTACCTGTACCGGAACTTCTTTTCCGTCTACAATCTTACCGAAACCAACAGCAATAACTTCTGCCTGCTGTGTCTTCTCCTTGGAGCTGTCCGGAAGAACGATACCGGATGCTGTCTTGTCCTCTGTCTCAAAATATTTCACGATTACTCTGTCTGCAACTGGTTTTAATGCCATGTTTATTTCCTTCTTTCTGTATTTATTAGCACTCTTTTAATACGAGTGCTACTCTTTTCTTATCATACTACAAATCCGGAAATTGTCAAGATATTTACCGCAATCCACACAGTTTCATCAGGATCCTATCGTTTTTATTTTTTGTCGCTGATTTCTATAGGTTCTGTCTCATAAATAAATTTCACACTGCCCTCCATATCGTCTGAACGCTGTGTAAAACTGTCATAGGAAACATCTTCCGCCTTCAGAGCTTTAAAACGGTCAATAACATTCTTCAGATCTTTGTTCACACCGTCATCCAGTTTTTTCACACCTTCTTTATAGAACTTTGTCTGTCCGTCACTTAAAGTCTTTGCACCTTCACTCAGCTTGCTGATTCCTTCCTGCACCTGACCGCTTGCATCTTTCAGCTTATCCGCGCCGTCAGACAAAGTTCCCACTCCAGATGACAGTGTCTGCATTCCGCTCTTCAAAGCCTGAGTTCCGGACGCAAGACTTCCGGCACCAGATGCAAGCTGGCTGGCACCATCGTTCAGTTGTTTTCCTGACGAAACAAGCTGATCCGCTCCCGATGTCAGAGTACTGCTGTTTGAAGAAAGTGCCAGAACGCCGCTCTGAAGCTGTGCAAGGGCTTCTTCAATCTGTTTACTTCCTGCTGTCAGTGTTTTTCCTGTCTTTTCCAGAGAGGAAGCTCCATTTATCAGCGAATCTGCGGTTTTATTTTTTTTGCCCTGCAGATCGGTAATTCCTGAATTCACAGCATTTCCCAGTGTATCCAGCGTATCTGCGTTCTTTTCGAACTGCTCTCCTGCTGCCGAAAGATTACTCTGATAGCCAGACTGAATTTTCTTATTTTTCTGAGACAGTGTATCTGCCGTATCTTTTAATGTACTGATCTCTGTCTGAATTCCCGGAAGCTGCTTTCCAAGATCCGAAAGGGCATTATCCATAGTTTTTACCGTATCAGAAAGCTGTTTTCCAAGATCATCCAGTGAACTTCCGGTATTTTTAAGCTTCTGGCCATCTCCTGCCAGATCCTGTACCTCCTGTTCAAGTTTATTGACCGCATCATGAAGCTCTGTGATCGCCCCTCCTGTTGAATCCACGGTATCTGCCAGTGCATTCAGACTCTGAACAGCACCCTGCGTTTTCTGTGCGGCAGTACTTGTGGAAGATGCAGTACTTTTCAATGTATCTGCTGCATTTTTTAATGGTGAAGTATCTGACGGCTGTCCTTTCAGAGAGGAAGTATCAATTCCGTCCGCACTGCTTCTGGCGGCCTGGACTGCTTCAAGTGCAGCCTGCACCGCCGCCCTGGTTCCCTCATCCATGGTACTGTAATCAATCCCGGAAAGCGAAGACTCCGTCATAGGAAAAAGTCACTGGAAGATCTTTCTCTGTTTTTCCTTCATAATGAATATCTCTTCCATCTGTTTCCCAGGTAAGCGTTTTTCCATCCTGGGTAAAACCTTCATCACCTTTTGTATTTTTGATATCACTTAAATCTGAAATATCCGTGATTGTCGAATCAGATAATGTCTTTGCGTTTTTAAGCCATTCTGACACGGTAATCTCTTTTATTGTCCCGTCTGCCTCTGTATTAACATAAACAGTTTCTTCCTTGCGGATACTGTTATCTGCATCTGTCTGCTCCGTGGCACCTGTGATCGTACCTGCTCCCAGTAATACAGACATACCCGCGGCCAATACTGCAGCTGATCTTCGTTTTCTGTTTTTCATACCGAATAACTCCCTCTGCCATGATATTAGTTAATTATCTATAACTTTGTTATACAATAACGAGTTAGTTTCGTCAATCTTTTTTGCCAATTTTTACTTTTTCTGTAGAAATTCAGATATAAAACAGCCTTCCACAGATAGCTGTGAAAGGCCGCTCTCTCATTCTTATTTATGATATGGCTCTCCGTTGATGATCCGGTAACTGCGGTAGATCTGTTCCAGAAGGATCACACGCATCAGCTGATGTGGAAAAGTCATCTTCGAAAAACTCAGCGCATAATCTGATCTCGCAAGAACTTCTTTTCCAAGGCCGATGGAACCTCCGATCACAAACTGGATATGGCTGACTCCACGGATGCCGAGGGTATTGATCTTTTTTGCAAACTTCTCCGAAGTAAGCTGTTCCCCGGCAATCTCCAATGTGATCACAAAAGCATCATCACGGATATATTTCAGAAGGCGTTCTCCTTCTTTTTTACGGATAGCCTCCTCCACTGTTTCACTTGCATTATCCGGTGTCTTCTCATCGGATACTTCTATGATCTCCAACTTACAGTAACGGCCAAGGCGCTTGGAATACTCTGCGATCGCATCTCTTAAATATTTCTCTTTTATCTTTCCTACTGTCAGGATACTGATCTTCATCCGCCGTTCTCCTCCAGATAATTTTCAAATTCTTCTGCTGACATAAGAACCTTTCTGGGTTTCGTTCCTTCTTCCGATCCCACGACACCGGCATCGCAAAGCTGATCCATGATTCTTGCCGCACGATTAAAGCCGATCTTAAACATACGCTGGAGCATACCGATAGAAGCTTTTTCTTTCTCAATAATAAACTTGCCTGCTTCTGTAAAATACACATCCCGGTCGCCGCCGCCTGCTCCTCCGGGAGCACTGACTGTGTTCACCTGTTTTTCAATTGCAGTATCATAAACTGCACCCTGATTTTTGTCAGAGACATATTCCACAACAGCGCTGACTTCTTCGTCGGAAACAAAAGCGCCCTGCAGTCTGGCCGGCTTCTGATATCCCTGAGGATAAAACAGCATATCGCCCTTTCCAAGAAGTTTTTCTGCACCATTCATATCCAGAATGGTTCTGGAATCCACACCTGAAGATACCGAAAATGCGATCCTTGACGGCATATTAGCCTTGATAAGTCCTGTAATAACATTAACAGACGGTCTCTGAGTCGCAATGATCAGATGGATTCCCGCCGCACGTGCAAGCTGAGCCAGACGGCAGATCGCATCCTCAACCTCTCCGGGTGCAACCATCATAAGATCTGCAAGCTCGTCCACGATGATCACGATCTGTGGCATTTTTTCCGGAGCTTTCTCGCCTTCCGGCACTCGCATATTGGCAACTTTCTTGTTATATTCACCCAGATTACGTACTCCATATTCCGCAAAAGCATTGTAACGGCTGGTCATCTCGGAAACGGCCCAGTTCAATGCGCCTGCAGCTTTCTTCGGATCTGTGACAACCGGAATGAACAGATGTGGGATTCCATTGTATACACTCAGCTCTACCACCTTCGGATCGATCATGATCAAACGCACTTCATCCGGCGTTGCCTTGTAAAGAATGCTGATGATCAGGGTATTGATACATACCGATTTACCGGAACCCGTAGCTCCCGCGATCAGAAGATGCGGCATCTTGGCAATATCCGCTACAACCGGTTTACCGGCAATATCCTTACCTGCTGCAAAGGAAAGTTTGGATTTTGCATTTTTGAATTCGTCGGACTGCAGAAGATCCCGAAGCATAACCGGACTGTTTTCTTTATTTGGGACTTCGATTCCCACAGCCGCTTTTCCCGGAATCGGCGCTTCAATACGGATATCCGGCGTTGCCAGGTTCAGTTTAATATCATCGGAAAGTCCGACGATCTTGCTGACTTTCACACCCATTTCCGGCTGAAGTTCATAGCGGGTTACCGTAGGTCCGCAGCTGACATTGGTAATTGTTACATTTACTCCGAAATTATGAAGTGTCTCCTGAAGTTTCTGGGCTGTTTTTCTTAAATGCGCATCAGAATCCCCCTGGGCTTTTCCATCTCCACGTTTCAGCAGTTTCAGAGGCGGATACTGATATGGTTTTTTCTCCGGTATTTCCGTGCTGCTGATCTCATGCTGGATATTTTTAATTCCATGCTCAATCTCCGCCTGGGAAGATTTCGGATTTCTGGTGGACGAATGAGAAATCCTCTCTGTTTCTTCCGGCTGCGCTGCTGTCTCATCGTCGATATCCGGAACGGATGTCTTTTCTGTTTTTGCTGACGATTTTCCGGTCCTGGATTTCTGCTTCTGGGATGATATCTGACTCATCTGAGGAATATCCGCATCCTCGTATCCATCATAGTCATCCTCTTGCGCTTCCTGCATATCCCGTTCAAAATCCGGCTCTTCTGTTTCTTCCCGTGGTGTCTGCGGCTGCGAACGATGGATCTGAAATTCCAGAGGTTTCTGCTTGGGAGGTTTTATTTCTCCTTCTTCCGCCTCCTCCGTCAGATCTGTATCTTCAGTTGGAAGCGCAGCTTTTTCTTCATCAAGAAAAGAAGGAAGATTGAACTCACCTTTACGGTTGGCTCTTACTGCCTCCTGTCTCTCTTTCTCAGCTTTTTTGGATTTTGTTTTACGCTTTCCGGATTTTTTTGCCGGATTTTCTTCCGAAAGAGCCAGTTCCTCCTCTTCCAGTTCTTCCTCCAGCTGTCGGATCTTCTCTGCCCTTTTCTCCGCCCGGATCTTTCTGCGGAGTTCTTTCTGTTTCTCTCTGTCCGGCTGTGCCTCCAGATATGCCTCACGTCCCTCTCTTGCAGCATCCGCGAACAGATCCAGAATTTTATTCATAAATCCAAAAAAGGATCTCTGCGTAATGATGATCATAGACACCAGCAATACCAGAACAATGATCACTACACCCCCAACTGTGCCAAATGCAGATGCTGTTGAA
>UMHH01024999.1_pt1 | contig 11985 bp, 8 predicted proteins | sample 1965491 | NCBI WGS metagenome assembly UMHH01 (sample SAMEA4836094, study PRJEB28245) | human gut metagenome | biome: gut microbiome; material: fecal sample | place: Denmark | collected 2008
CAAGCTCAAGGAAGACAAGGTGCAGGCCAAAGAACACCTCACGGCGCACGAACTGGAACTGCTGACCCGCAAGGCGCTCGACCGCCAGCCGGCCAGCATCCGCGACGTATTCGTCTTCTGCTGCCTGACGGGGCTGGCCTTCGCCGATGCCGACCACCTGCGGCGCGAACACCTTTCGCAGGACAACGAGGGGCGCTGGTGGATACACAAACCCCGCGAGAAGACATCCGTGATGAGCCGCATCCCGCTGCTCCCGGCCGCGCTCGAAATCCTGCGCCGCTACGAGCACGACGAGGCGTGCCTCGCCCGCTCCCGGGTGCTCCCTACGCCGAGCAACCAGAAGATGAACGCTTACATGAAGGAGATCGCGGCCGTGTGCGGCATCGACAAGGTGCTGACCACCCACTGTGCCCGCCACACCTTCGCCTGCATGGCCGTCGAATACGGAATGCCGATCGACGTGCTGGCCAAGATTCTCGGGCACTCGAACACCAACATGACGCGACACTACGCCAAGTTCTCCGAGACGGTCATCGGCCGCGCGATGGAGGCTTTCGGCGAACGGCTGGCATCGGCGGCTTCGGCCGAGTAGCGAGACGACGGTCTATGGAAGCAAGTTTATGTTTCGGGCGACCCGAAACTCCATCGAACGCATCCCTGCGGTCTGTATGAAAGAGAAATCCAAAGGCGGACGCCCGCCCAAACCCGCAGGCGAAAAGCTCAAGGAGCGGCTGACCGTGAAAATGGCCGCAGCAGACTACTACACCCTGCGCGGCAAGGCGCGGGCGGCAGGTCTCACCTGGGCCGAATACGCCCGGACGGCACTCTCAAGGAGCGTCGTCCGCCAGCGCCTCACGGCAGAACAGATGACCCTGCTGCGGCAAATAGCCGGTATGGCCAACAACCTCAATCAGCTCGCCCGCCGAGCAAATGCCGCGGGGTACGCCCGGGCCGCCGCGGAGTGCACGGCACTGATCGAAAAGATAGATACGCTAATAGATCAAATCAATGAATAACCATGATAGCCAAAATATCGAAAGGCGGTTCGTTCGGCGGAGCCGTCGATTACGTCCTCGACAAAGGGAAAAACGCCGAGCTACTCGCCGGACTGGGCGTCCGGATGAGGGACAACAAATCCATCACCCGCAGTCTCGAGATGCACGCGGCGCTGAATCCGCATCTTTCGAAGCCCGTCGGCCACGTCGTCCTCGCCTTTTCAGCACAGGACGCCGCACGGCTCGACAACCGGCGGATGGTCGGAATCGCCGCGGAGTATCTCTCCGGCATGGGCATCCGAAACACGCAGTTCATCATCGCCCGCCACCGCGACCGGGAACATCCCCACCTGCATATCCTTTTCAACCGGGTGAACAACGACGGCCGTACCGTCTCCGACCGCAACGACCGCTACCGTTCGGAGCGACTCTGCAAGGAGCTGACCGTCCGGCACGGGCTCTACTTCGCATCGGGCAAAGAGAATGTCAAGGAGCACCGCCTGCGCGAACCGGACAAGACGAAATACGAGATTTTCCACGCGCTGCACAACGCCGTACCCCGCTGCCACGACTGACCGGAGCTGACGGCAGCGCTACGGCGCGAAGGGATCGCCACCGAGTTCCGGATGCGCGGAGGAACTTCCGCCCCACAAGGCGTCGTTTTCGCCAAGAACGGCTACCCGTTCAACGGTTCGAAAATCGACCGGCAGTTCAGTTTCTCCAAAATCGACCATGCGCTGAGCCTGAACCGCCGACAAGCACTCTCCGCAAACGAACGCGGCCCCGCAAGCAATCCGGCCGCATCGTTCAGTCACCTGCTCGAAGATCTTCTGCAACCGGCCTACGATACGGACGAAGAACGGCGCCGTCAGGAGCGACTGCGCAAAAAGAAAAGACGCCAACGACTTTAAATTTCATTACCTATGGAGACAACCACCGTCATCGAGCTCTTCGAAGAACTGAAAAAGCAGATCGCCGCGCTCGCCCGCAGGCTGGACGACCGCAACCCGCCGGCCCCGCCGGTGTCTTCGATACCGACTGAACCGGATAATCGGCTCGACCGGCTGCTGGAAATGGCGCGGCACACACATGAACGTCGAACGGGCCCGCATGGAACTGACGGACCGGATCTCGGCACTGGAAAAGAAACTCGGGCAGGAGCGCGAAAGATGCGGTGCCGAGGCGGCCCGTGCCGCTCTGCCTTCGCTGCAGCGGCATATCCACACCATCGACTTCAAATCCTCGAAATCGACGCTCTGCATGTTCGGGCTCTCGCTCGCCGTCGTTTGCTGCGGCGTATATATCCATCGGCTGCACACCCGCATCGGCAGCATCTGCGACGCCGAACTGAAATACCGATACATCAGGATGAAAGGAGAAGCCTCCTCCGAGCGGATCGCAGAATTGGAGGATATTTTCGAATGGAACAGGGACGACGACAAAATCCGCCAGATGAAAAAGAATGTCGAACAATACGAACGAACTATTCAGCAGAGAATAGCTCTCGACGAACAAATAAGATTAAAGGGACAGGAGGCCGAACAATTGGATGAAAAAGCAAAAAAATCAAGAGGAAAGTAAATCTTTCCTCTTTTTTCGTGTGGCCCCATGGTTTCTTCGTATATTTGTAAACAAGTAGTAGCATAAACAAACTCCATTATGATGACTTTCGCCGACATTCTACGAAAATTCCGTAAAGAATCATTATCTCAAAGAGACAAAGGATTTCGTTTTGAGCGACTTATGCAGGGCTATTTGAAAACCACTTCATTATATGCCAACCGTCTCGAGGAAGTATGGCTTTGGATGGAATTCCCCTTCCACGACCAGTTCGGCGGCAAGGACACCGGCATCGACCTTGTGGCCCGCACCGTCGAGGGCGAATATTGGGCCATTCAATGCAAATGTTATGCGGCGGATACCTTCATCAACAAACCCGACGTAGATACATTCCTCGCCACCTCGGGCAAGCGCTTCGAAACCGAATTCGGCATGACGGGATTCGCACAGCGGCTGTGGATCTCAACGACGAACAAATGGAACTCCACGGCCGAGCAGACGATCCGCAATCAGAATCCTCCGGTAACGCGACTGAACCTTATCGACCTCGAAAACGACGACGTCAACTGGAGCAGCCTCGAACAGGGCCTCTTCGGCGTGGCCTCCCGGCCCAAACCCTTTGCCATACGGGAGCACCAGCAGGAGGCCATCGACCAGGCCCACGCCTATTTCAAGATCGACGAAGCCACCGGCCAACCCGCCCATACGCGCGGCAAGCTCATCATGGCCTGCGGCACAGGCAAAACCTTCACCTCGCTGCGAATCGCCGAGAACGAAACCGGAGGCCGCGGTCTGGTGCTGTTCCTCGTCCCCTCGATTGCCCTGCTGGGACAAACCCTGCGGTCGTGGCTGCAACAGTCCCAGGAGCCGATGACGGCTGTCTGCATCTGCTCCGACCCGCAGGTCTCGAAACAGACCGAAAAGAAGGACAACGACACGACGAGTGTCATCGACCTGGCACTTCCGGCCTCGACCGACGTCCCCTCCATCGTCAAGCAACTGCAACACGCCCGTCGGCACAATGCCGAAGGACTGACTGTCGTCTTCTCGACCTACCAGTCCATCGACGTCATTTCGCGGGCCCAGCAGCAGCTGCTCGCAGAGACCGGCGGCGCCTTCGGCACATTCGATCTCATCATCTGCGACGAGGCGCACCGCACCACGGGCGTTACGCTCAAGGACGAGACCGAGAGCGCCTTTGTCCGGGTTCACAACAACGACTTCCTGCGGGCCGTGCGCCGTATCTACATGACCGCCACGCCGCGCCTCTATACCGACGAGACGAAGAAACGCGCCGAAGAGAACTCCGCCGTCCTCTGCTCGATGGACGACCGCTCGATGTACGGCGACGAGATCTACCGCATCGGCTTCGGCAAGGCCGTCAAACAGGAACTGCTCTCCGACTACAAGGTCCTCATCCTCGCCGTGGGCGAAAAGGACATTACCCCCACGCTGCAAAACGCACTGACCCGCGAGGACGGAACCATCGACGCGGATGATCCCTCGAAACTCATCGGCTGCATCAATGCCCTCTCGAAAAAGGTGCTCGGCGCCGATGAAGAGTTCGTCAAGGGCTCCGACCCGCTGCCGATGCGCCGTGCCGTGGCCTTCTGTTCGAGCATCAAGGCCTCGAAAGCAATCGCCAATGCCTTTACCGACTACAAGGACCTCTACATGGAGGACATCCGCGAGGAGGACCGCGCCACGATGGTCGATGTCGTCGCCCACCACGTTGACGGTTCGATGTCGGCTACCAAACGCGACGAGGAGCTGATGTGGCTCAAGGAGCAGCCCGAAAACGAACGCGAATGCCGAATGCTGACCAACGCCCGCTGCCTTTCGGAGGGTGTCGATGTTCCGTCGCTCGACGCCGTGGTCTTCATTTCACCGAAGAACTCGCAGGTCGATGTCGTGCAGTCGGTCGGTCGCGTCATGCGCCGCAGCGAGGGCAAGAAATACGGATACATCATCATTCCGGTCGTGGTTCCGGCCGATGCCGAGGGCGACAAGGTTCTCGAAAACCACCCCAATTTCAAGGTGGTCTGGACTGTGCTGAACGCCTTGCGGGCTCACGACGACCGCTTCAATGCCGAAGTCAACAAGATCGAACTGTCGAAAAAGAAGCCCAAAAACATCCTCTTCGGCGGAGTCGGCGCCTCGCGCAAGGACGAAGACCAGCACAGCGACGGCGACAGCAAGCCTCGCGCCGAGAGTGCCGCCGAGCAGCTCGCCACCCAGCTCTCGATGAGTTTCAACGACCTGCAGAACGTCTTCTACGCCAAACTGGTGACCAAGGTCGGCACCAAACGCTACTGGGAACTCTGGGCCAAGGACATCGCCCAGATTGCCGAACAGCACATCGCGCGCATCAAGGCTCTCATCGCCGACAACGGCAAACACCGCCGGGCCTTCGACCAGCTCATGCGGGGTCTGCACCGCAACATCAATCCCGGACTTTCGGAACAGGATGCCATCGAAATGCTCTCGCAGCACATCATCTCGCGCCCCGTGTTCGAGGCCCTCTTCGAAAACTACCAGTTTGCCGCCAGCAACCCCATCTCGCGGTCGATGCAGAAGATGCTCGACCTGCTCGACGACGAGACCAAAACCGAGGAGGAGCACCAGAAACTCCAAAAATTCTACGACTATGTCCGCGACACGGTCGGCGACATCCACGAAGCCGATGCCCGGCAGCGCATCATCGTCGAGCTGTACGACAAGTTCTTCAAGGTGGCCTCGCCCCGCACGGTCGAGAAACTGGGCATCGTCTATACACCGGTCGAGGTGGTCGACTTCATCATCCGCTCGGTCGGTTACATCCTCCAGCGGGAGTTCGGACGGTCGCTCTCCGACGAGAACGTCCACATCCTCGACCCCTTCACCGGAACGGGCACCTTCATCACACGCCTGCTCCAGAGCGGGCTCATCTCGCGCGAGGCCCTGGAGCGCAAATACGGCCGGGAGATCCACGCCAACGAGATCGTACTGATGGCCTACTACATCGCCTCGGTCAACATCGAAAATGTCTTCCACGACCTGATGGGCCCTGATACGGAGTACCGGCCCTTCGGCGGCATCTGCCTGACCGACACCTTCCAGTTGGGCGAGGAGGCTGCGGACGAGAACCTCTATTCCGAGCAGTTCCCGACCAACTCGCGGCGCGTCATTGAGCAGAAGAAACGGCGCATCACCGTCATCGTCGGCAACCCGCCCTATTCCATCGGGCAGAAGTCGGCCAACGACAATGCACAGAACGAATCCTATCCCACGCTCGAAAGCCGTATCGAAAACACCTACGTTGCCCAATCTGAGGCCGCCCTCAACAAATCGGCTTACGACAGTTATATCAAGGCTTTCCGCTGGGCTTCGGACCGACTTAACGAAAAGGAAGGCGGTGTCATCGGCTTCGTTACCAACGGCGCATGGCTCGATGCCAACGGGCTCGACGGCATGCGCAAATGCCTCGAACGCGAATTTTCGGCCATCTATGTCTTCAACCTGCGCGGCAACTGCCGCACAAGCGGTGAAATCCGCCGCAAAGAGGCCGGTAATGTCTTCGGTCTGGGCTCCCGCACTCCGATTGCTATTACGATTCTGGTCAAGAAACCGAAGGTATCCGACGAGGCGGCCCGCATCTGCTACCACGACATCGGCGACTACCTCTCGCGCGAGGAGAAACTGCGTATCATTCACAATATGGGCGACATCAGCAACCCGCTGATGCAATGGATCACCATTACCCCCAACGAACATGGCGACTGGCTCAACAAGCGCAGCGAGCAGTTCAAACTCTTTACCCCGCTGGAGCCCGAAAAGAAGTTCAAGAAAGGAAATAAATCGTTCTTTGAAGGATATTCATTAGGACCAGTATCTGCTCGCGATAGTTGGGTTTATAATTTCTCTTTAGAAAAACTAAAAGTAAATATTTGCAAAACGATCTCTCACTATGAGGAACAGCGAATTTTATTACTAAACAAAAAAATATCAGAACCCGAACGTAACCCTTTGTTAGGATCTTGGTCCAGAGACTGGTTAAATCAAATTAAAAAGAATAAAGTTATTGTTGAGAATCCGCAACAATACCGAATATCAGCATATCGCCCATTTACTCGAACCAACAATTACTTTGATGATGATTTAAATCAAGAAAGATATCAAATACCAAAAATTTTTCCAACAAAAAATCATAACAATATAGTAATATGCGTCTCTGGAATAGGTTCTAATAAAGATTTTTCTTCTATTATAACAGATTGTATTCCTGACTACCAATTACAATTCAACGGGCAATGTTTTCCGCTTTATTGGTATGATGACAGCACGGCGGATATCGCCGACCTCTTCTCGGCTCAGCAGAGCGATGCAGACCGTTACGTCCGCCGCGACGGCGTGACCGACTGGATCCTCTCCACGGCCCGCAAGCAGTACGGAAGCCGCGTAACCAAGGAGGACATCTTCTATTATGTCTATGGCATCCTCCACGCCCCGGACTACCGCACGACCTTCGCCGCCGACCTCAAGAAGTCGCTGCCCCGACTGCCGCTGGTCGAGTCGCCCGACGACTTCTGGGCCTTCAGCCGTGCCGGCCGTAGCCTGGCCGAACTCCACCTCGGATACGAGCATGTGGAGCCCTACGCCGGATGCCACACGGTAAACTCGACCACTTCGGAAGATGACGCCATCAACTACCGTGTAGAGAAGATGCGCTTCGGCAAGCTCGACAGCAAGACGGCCGACAAGAGCATAATACATTACAATGCGGGCATCACGATCGAAAGCATTCCGCTGGAGGCCTACGACTATGTGGTGAACGGCAAGTCGGCGATCGAGTGGGTGATGGAGCGCTATGCGGTGAAGACCGACTCGACGAGTCTCATCACCAACGACCCCAACGACTGGTGCCGAGAGCACGACGACCCGAAATACATCTACAACCTGCTGCTGCGCATCATCACCGTCTCGCTCGAAACGATGAAGATCGTCCGCTCGCTCCCGAAACTCAAACTGGAAGAATAAAACGAGGGCTATGAATAATCTTATCAAGCAAATAGAAATAACGAACTTTCGGTCGATTAAACATACAATAATTGACTGCTCTTCGTACAACCTTTTTTGCGGACAGAATGATGTCGGTAAGTCGAATGTATTGAAAGCGCTCAATTTATTTTTCAATCAGGAAACCGATTTCCAAACTCCGTTTAATTTCTTTACGGATTATAATAAATATGCCTTAGCGGAAGCTCAATCGTCAAAAAAAGGGAAACAATTTATTCGGATAAAAGTAACATTCAATACTCCTCGTTCCTATAAATCAATCCCCAATCAGACATTTTACATTGAGAAAACATACGACCGCAATGACCGCAGCGGAAGTGGCACAACCAGATATTCAGAGGATTCCACTATTGCACGAACTTCGATTTCGCGCCTATACAATCAAATTCGTTATGTATATATCCCCGCATTAAAAGGGAAAGAGGTTGTTCAATATTTGTTAGGATTGTTAGGAGAACAACAGCTAATTGGGCAAAAGCAAATTGACGATCTGAATCAACATATTAACGAAAAAACTCGAAATCTGACAGGGTTACTTAACGAATCAAATATTGGCATCAATGTTACATTTGGATTACCAACTCTTCTGAGAGATTTTTGGCAACAACTTTCTGTCGGCACCAACTATGAATATATAGAAAAGATTACTCAACAAATTTCAAAGAAAAAAGGTGCTGAAGTAGATCTAAATCCGAAATTGTATCAGATTCCACTAACCATGCGTGGTGATGGAGTCAAATCGAAATTCCTTCCGCCAATTTTGAAATGGTTACAGAATAATAATCAATCCATGATTTTTATTTGGGGAATCGACGAACCTGAAAATTCCCTCGAGTTTCGTGCGGCCGAAGCTCTCAGTACGCTATTTTGTGATGAATATGCAAAGACCACACAAATTTTTGCGACTTCTCATTCTATGGCATTTATAAATCCTCGTGAATCGGCCAAAGTCAAACCCACCATATTCAGGACAATGAGATCAAATTATGGTGAGACAGAATTCCGCAATATTGATGATTTATTTAAAGATTCCCAAAGCACCGAATTATTGGAAGAGATAGGAGCTTTGGAAATACAACAAAAGCTGATATCAACTTTTAGAGAACAAATTGATGCCCAAATAAAAGTTAAACAAACATTTGAGGCCCAAGTAAAAGATTTGCAGGACAAGATTGAGAAGTTAAAAAAGCCATTGGTCATTACAGAAGGAAAGACCGACATAAAGCACATAAAAAAAGCCCAAGAAAAACTTGGAATCATAGATATAGATTTTGAACAAATAGAAGAGAATAATCAACCCTCAGGAGAAGATGATTTAAAAAAATTATTGGCACACTTAAGCAAAATACCTCATGCTCATAAAATAATTGGTCTATTTGATCGAGATCATGATCCAATTATTAAAGATATTGAAAAAGATCGCCAAGTATACAAAGATTATGGTAATAATGTATATGCATTCTGTATTCCCGTACCTCAGTTTCGCATAGACAAAAATCAAACCAAAATATCTATTGAATATTTATATACAGACGATGAAATTAAAACTCCATTAGAAAATGGCTGCAGATTATTCTTTGGAACTGAATTTACCAAGCATTCCTTACGACACAATACCGAGAACCTAATATTGAGGTACCCTAACGGTAAAGGGGAAGATAAAATAATCGAAAATAACGGTGGGCAAGCAGTATTTGATAAAGATGAACAAAATGTATTAGCGAAAAAGGACGATTTTGCAGAGGCAATTTTACATGATAAAATTCAAATAAGCGCCCAAAGTTGGGAAAATTTCAGACCAATCTTTGATAAGATCAAAAAAATCGGTGAATTGTAAATGTGATTTATGGCCATCATCGACGATTTCACCCGCGAGGTAGAGTGTATCTACAAGGATGAACGATACGCAGTCCGCGATAATGGTGCTGTCTTCCGCTATCCGCGTGATGGAAAGCGTCCGCGCAAATACGACAACTTCTGGACATTCGGGAAACCCAATATCGTACATGGCTATATGGAAATCGCATCTGTCCGAATCCATGCCATTGTCGCAACTGCATTCTTCGGCCCCAAGCCCACCAAAGAACACGTTGTTGATCATATCGACACGAATCGTCGGAATAACCGGGTGGAGAATCTCCGTTGGATTACGCGGGTGGAAAATATACTCGACAACCCCATTACACGGAAAAGAATCATATTGCGCTGCGGCAGCATCGAAGCATTTCTGGCGAATCCTGCTATACTACAGGAAAATGAATTGCCGCCCGATCTCAAATGGATGAGAACCGTAACCAATGCAGAGGCGCAAGTAAGTAAAAAACGATTGCTGGAGTGGGCTGAAAGCGATAAAGAGCCCTCTGGAGGCTCCTTGGGTGCATGGGTTTTCAATCCATCCGAGAAATCCACCGCATATTCCCGGCAACCCCAAGTTTCAACACTCAATCCTCAAGCAGATTTACTTACAGGAGAAGGTCAATTAGGCGTTTGGGGATACAGGCAACCAGGATTCCAAGAACATGACCAATCCAACACGCTTCAAGACGAAGAAGACAGAACCCCTAATCTCGTATTGTCTCTGACTCCCGGAGCTGCTCAGGTCAGAGTGTTTTTTGACGACAAGCCTTGCGAATATCCATGTACTCCACAACATTTCGACGAAAATCCCTTGGCGGCGTATGCAGCCAATCTGACTGACGATGCCATTTTTTGGCGCAATCAAAATGGGGATCGTGCATATTCAGTAGCAAAATACGGCTATTCAAGCGATGGAGATTCTTTGATTGTAATGTCTCAAGCCGCCTATGTATGGAAAAAACAAACAGTCGGCGATTCTAAACCCGTTTCAGTAACGCAACTCAGGCCTGACGAGTATAACAAAAACGATTTGCCATGTTCGCTTACCGAAATAACATACGAACAAAAGCTGTTTGTTCATAAGAGAATCGAGACTGGATTCCACTCCAAAGAATATTTGGAAGAGATATTTAATCAATGTATAAAAGAAACTTAATCATTTTAGAAATCGATGAGTACAAGAGTCTGAAGAACTCGTAACCCTTATAATTAATCGTAGTAAAGTACCTCAAATCTCCTTTAAAGAATAGTCATAACCCATATCCGTGAAACAGCACAAATTGCTATGCGTACCTGATAGACATAGTTTTTGCGGTTCAATATTGGTCATTGGGAAGTGAGAATAAGGGCAAGATTAGTTGTTCTTATTTATCAGATTCACCACCACCTTCGTCATCACGTCCTTCTCCTCGGTGCGGCTCTCGGCGATCATCAGCGTCAGGGCGACCAATGTGTTGTTGTCCAAAAGGCGCGAGCCGTCGGAACGGTAGAGGATGCGGTTGTTCTCCAGAAACCACAGGAACAGAAACGCCGCGATGCGTTTGTTACCGTCGCTGAACAAGTGGTTCTAGACTGTCAGGTAGAGCAGATTGGCCGCTTTATCCTCGACGCTTGGACAGCCGAAGGTCTGGTAAATCGCACCCATCGTGCTCTTGAACGACTCGTCCTTCTCGCGGGCGAACAGTGCGCTGCCGCCAAACTTGTCACGCAACACCTGCAACGCCTCCATCGCATTCTCATAGGTCGCGCGGAACGGCTCCTCGGCGGTAGTGGCCGATACCTCCAACTGCTGATAATCGTAGCGGTCGAGCGTATCGAGGCCGTAGGTGTAATCCATAATCACGCGCAACAGTCCGACCGCCTCGGATTTCGTAACATCCTTTGCAGCCAGAACATTGGAGAGCAGACGGACGGTCTTTTTCAGCTCCTCCAATTGCTCGGCTTTCGCCTGGTTATTGACGGCATACCCCTTTATAAGGTACTCTTTCAGCACCTTGTTCGCCCAGATGCGGAACTGCGTGGCGTTTTTGGAGTTGACACGATAACCTATCGACAAAATCATATCGAGGTTATAATATGGAATCATACGCCGCACTTGCCGTCGCCCCTCATGCTGAACTTGTGCAATTTTTGCACATGTTGCTTCCCGCTCCAATTCGGACGACTTATAAATATTGTTGACATGTCTGACAATAACCGTTCTGTCAACTCCGAACAATTGCGCAATCTGCGCCTGCGTCAGCCACACGCTGTCATCCTCCATGCGAACGTCCAGACGGGTCTCGCCGTCGGCTGTCTGATAAATGATAATCTCGCCCCTGTCCATACGAACAAAGATAGAATAAACCTAAAAAGTCGATAACCTTTCGCTCTCAACCGATTCGCCCGTCCTTTTCAAATAAAAACATCAGCGGCCGTGATATTCCTTATCTGGCTCTCCGGAGTACCACCATCCCTTACCTCGATCCGTATAAACGATTTTTTCTTGCCCCGTGACAGCATCTTTTTCCACACTGTA
>UMHH01025125.1_pt1 | contig 11936 bp, 10 predicted proteins | sample 1965491 | NCBI WGS metagenome assembly UMHH01 (sample SAMEA4836094, study PRJEB28245) | human gut metagenome | biome: gut microbiome; material: fecal sample | place: Denmark | collected 2008
AAGGTGGGAGTCTTCTCGACTGAGATAAAATAAGCCGGACAGATTGTCTTTTGTGCAATGAAGATGAGACTTAAAAATTATGGAAGCCATTGCTGACATAATTTCGCATTCGGAGGCTCATCGGAATGCCCTGCACAACTAAATCTGTCCGGTTTATTTTATTAAAAGCGCGTCCGTCTTCTATTTTCCCGCAGACCGCCCGTCCTGCAATCTAAAGCTCAAACACCTCAAGATCATCCGGTACAAACAACTTCCCGTGATAGTACTCCCGTCCTTCCCGCGTATAAAGCTCTTTCCTCTCCTTAAGATGCATCTCTTCCGTATGATACAAGATCAGATGCGGAATCTGAAGCTCCTCGGCAAGCTGACATGCTTCTTTCACAGTACTGTGGTGTTTTTCATAAGGCTTGAACTTATCTGCTTCTCCATACAGGCAGAACGCCTCATGGGTCAGCCAGTCGCTGCCTTTCACAAATTCATAATCTTTCTCATTGTACGGTTCGTCACCGCAGCAGGTAAACTTCACTCCGTTCGGAAGCAGCATCGTAAACCCGAACTGCTTTGCCTTCGTGGAAAAAATATCGAAAAAGGTGACCGGACAGCCAAGGATTTCCTTTGTCTCTCCGTGATGCACCGGCACAAAAAGAATCCGGTCATCAAAATATTTCGTCACCTTTTTCTGGATTGTAAGCTCTGCGATCATGCGGATTGATCTTGCCAGCTCTTCATGGCAGTAGATCCGCAGATTCCCCTCATATTTTCCCTGGCCGATCTTCTTCTGCCCGATCATCCGTATCAGCCAGATCACGCCCAGAAGATGATCGATATGTTCATGGGTAATAAAAATATCGTGAATGTCTTCCAGCTGGATCCCGGTGTCTTTTAACACCTTTAAAATACGGTTTCCGCCGCCGGTATCCACCAGAAAATGCCTGTTTCCATCCGAGAGGGCAAAACATGTATTATAGCATTCCGTTACTGTTGCATTTCCCGTTCCAAGTATTGTAAGCTTCATCCGACATTACTCCTGTCTCATTTCAACTACTTCACCTGCACATTTGTAAATACTTCCTCCCGGCACAAATCCTCTCACCGAAGAAAGTGGATAAATATTGGTATGCGGTCCTACTACACTTCCCGGGTTCAGAATGGTTCCACATCCAACTTCTACATGGTCACCCAGCATCGCGCCGAACTTTTTCATACCGGTCTCGATATTTCCTTCCGGCGTCTTTACAACCACCAGTTTTTTATCGGATTTCACATTAGATGTGATAGAACCTGCTCCCATATGTGACTTGTATCCAAGGATTGAATCCCCCACATAATTATAATGTGGAACCTGTACTTTATTGAAGAGGACCACATTTTTCAGCTCGGTAGAATTTCCGACAACTGCCCCTTCTCCTACGATCGCATTTCCACGGATAAACGCACAGTGTCTTACCTCTGCGTCCTTTCCGATGATCGCCGGACCGCCGATAAATGCAGTCGGTGCAACCTTTGCGGATCTGGCAACCCACACATTTTCTCCACGTTTTTCATACTCTTCTTCCGGAAGAGACGCACCCAGTTCCAGGATAAAACTGCTGATTTTCGGAAGTACTTCCCACGGGTAGGTCACTCCTTCAAACAAATCCTTTGCGATCGTCTCTTCCAGCGTATACATTTCTTTAACCGTCATTTCTTTCATTCTTTCTTTCCTTTCGATGCTCTGCCTTTGGTTTCTTTTTTATAAAATGCTGCTGCCCTGTCATAGCAGCTTCTTAACTGATACTGGTTATTCAGTCCCAGTACTCCGTTGGTTCTGCTAACAATAAAATGATCCAGTTTTGTCATATATTCATCCGATGTAATTTCTCCCTCTGCCACATAGTTAAGCCCCTTTTCCCAGCTTGCCGTCAGCTCCGGATTCAGAAGTGAACGGATAGAATTCAACACCACATCATAGATCATTTCTCCAAGAAGCGTCGGTGTGATCACCTGCGTCTTTTTATTCAATGCCAGATATTTGATATTGAAGAGCTTTTTCAGGATCTCCGCCCTGGTCGCACTGGTTCCGATCCCGCTTCCTTTGATCTGCGCACGAAGTTCCTCATCCTCGATCAGCTGACCTGCATTTTCCATCGCAAGGATCATGGAACCGGAATTGTATCTCTTCGGCGGTGAAGTTTCTCCCTCTTTAATATCCAGTGATTTCACATCCAGGATATCACCTTTTTTTAACTTCTGGATGGATGCAAAAAATGCGGCATCCAGATCCACATTGTTATCACTTCCATCTCCTTCCGCGTCATTTCCATTTGCATTTTTCTTTGGTGCAGGGACCCCTGCCACCTTCAGATATCCTTCTTCCGCAAGTACACGGAAATTGGAGAAAAACTGTTCTTTTCCGATCTGTGTTACCAACGCCACTTTCTGATAAACTGCAGAAGGATAGAAGATACTCAGAAACCTCCGGACGATCACATCATACACATGATGAGCCGTTGCAGATACCGAATTCAATGCGGAAAGTCCCTGTCCTGTCGGGATGATCGCATAATGATCCGTGATCTGCTTGTCATTGACATAACGCGTCTTTGCCAGATTTTTATATGCTCCGTAATGCAGAATATCCTGCATATATGGTGCAGCCATCTGGTATTTACTCAGCCCGTTCAGGTTCTTTGTGATCTCCTTTGATACTGCCGTCGAAAGCACTCTGGCGTCTGTTCTCGGATAGGTGACAAGCTTCTTCTCGTAAAGCTCCTGCACAATGCGGAGCGTTTCATCCGGACTGATCTTGAACCGTTTGGAGCATTCGTTCTGAAGTTCTGCAAGGTTAAACAGAAGTGGCGGATTCTTTTTCTCTTTTTTCTTTTCGATGGATACAATCCGGCAGGTAAGAGGGGATGTTCCCTCTTTCAAAACAGCTATCAGCTTTTGGGCCTCCTCTTTCTCTTTAAATCCATTCTCTTTGTAGAGCTTTGGAGACTCAAAATAAGCTGAACCTTTCACTGCACGCCACTCACCGGTAAAAGTATGTCCGTCTACATTTACCGATTCGATCACACGATAGAACGGCGTTTTAACAAATTCACGGATCTCCCGTTCCCGCCTTACGACCATTCCAAGGACACAGGTCATCACACGTCCGACAGATACAACCGTGTATTTATTCCCAAGATAATTTGAAATGCTGTTTCCATATTTCAGTGTCAGAAGTCTGGAAAAGTTGATTCCCATCAGATAATCTTCCTTCGCACGGAGATAAGCCGAAGCTGACAGATTATCGTATTCTGACAGATCCTTCGCCTCACGGATTCCTCTGAGGATCTCTTCCTCCGTCTGGGAATCGATCCACACACGCCGGCGTTCTTTCCCTTTTACGCCTGCCATCTGTTCCACCAGACGGTAAATGTATTCTCCTTCCCTTCCCGAGTCGGTACAGACATAAATCCGGTCTACGTCCTTCCTGGTCAGTATTCCTTTTACGATCTCAAACTGCTTCTTTACTCCCGGTATCACCTCATAGAGAAATTCCTGCGGAATGAATGGCAATGTCTGCAAAGACCATCTCTTATACTTTTCATCATATACTTCCGGATAACTCATCGTGACAAGATGACCAACACACCAGGTTACGATCGCCTCATCTGATTCCAGATATCCGTCTTTTCTTTTCAAATTCAAATGCAGTGCCTTGGCAAATTCCTGTGCCACACTCGGCTTTTCTGCAATATATACCGATTTACCCATATAATAATTTTGTACTCCTGTATTTTCACGCTATAGCAACTCTCACAGCGTTTAAAAAGTGAAGCTGATACCAGCTCCACTTTTTTATCATATCATATTCAGAACATAAAACAAATTATTTTCTTCGAAAAATCTTCCGGATTTTATCAACGAAGCTTTGTTTTGTCCGTCCTTCCGGATGTCTGACGGTGATTGCTTCACGCATAAAATATTCCTGGGAATTGACTTTTGAAGTTCCTTTTTCTTTCATGTAGTAATTGCCGTCACTCTTTAATTCACGCGCTTTTACATTGTCCGCAAGCATGATCTTCAGCATATGTGTCAGCTGTTTCCTGATAGTTTCATCGTAAACCGGACATGCCACTTCCACGCGTTTTTCCGTATTACGCGTCATCATATCTGCGGAACCGATATAGATTTTCTGATCCGCTCCGGTTCCAAAAAGGAAAATACGCGGATGCTCAAGATAACGTCCGACAATACTGGTCACACGGAGATTCTCTGTGTACCCTTTGACTCCCGGAAGAATACAGCAGATCCCACGGACGATCAGATCCACCTTCACCCCTGCATTTGATGCCTCGGAAACCTTCTGGATAAAATCTACATCCGTCACAGAATTCATCTTCATGATGATCCGTCCGTTCGTTCCCTTTTTGATCTCCTCGTCCATCAGTGAAAGCACCTTTGGTTTCAGACTGGTCGGTGAAACAATAATGTGCTGATAGCTTCCATTGAGATTGCCAATGGACATATTCTTGAAGAAGACGGCTGCATCCTCTCCGATTCCCTTATCCGCTGTGATCAGCGACACATCCGTATACATCGTCGCTGTCTTTTCATTATAGTTTCCGGTTCCCACCTGCGTAATGTATTCGATATTGTTGCGGTTCCGGTAAGTGATCAGACAGATCTTGGAATGCACCTTATAACCTTCAAATCCGTAAATCACACGGCATCCTGCTTCTTCCAGCCGCTCGGACCAGTCAATATTATTCTGTTCATCGAATCTGGCTCTCAGCTCGATCAAAACCGTAACCTCTTTGCCGTTCTCGGCCGCTGCACATAAGTACTCTACCAGCCGTGCCTTCTTTGCCAGACGGTAGATTGTGATCCTGATCGTAAGAACGGTCGGATCATAAGCCGCTTCCTTGATCATACGCAGAAACGGATCCATACTCTCATACGGATAAGAAAGAAGTATATCTTTTTTCTTTACCTGCGGAATCACTTTTCCATCCGTCAGATAGCGGGACGGCTGCGGAGTAAACGGTTCGTCGATCAGAGAACGTTTCAGCGATGCCGGAACCTTATCCATAATCGAAAAAATATAATCCAGCTTCATCGGCATCTTGGTCCGGTAGATCTGTGCCGGTGTGATCTTAAATTTGTCACAGAAATACTTTTCCAGTTCCTTATCCAGCGGCTCCGCTGTCTCCATGCGGACCACTGCCATTCTACGGCGCTTGTGAAGGGTTTCCTGCATCAGCAGGCGGAAATCATCATTGATCTCCAGTGCCTCATCGTCCGGCGACACATCTGCATTCCTTGTCACGCAGATATAATTCTTGCTCGATACCTCGTATTTGTCGAACACCACATCCAGATATTCCATGATCACCTTTTCCATACGGATATAACGGATATCATGGCCCGGAAGATATAAAATATCTGACACAAACTGTGGAACCGGTACGATTCCAATCATGGAAGTTCCATTCTGCTTCAGACTTGCGATCACATACAGTTCCTTATTGAGCAGATGTGGGAATGGATGATTGGCATCCACGATCTGTGGAGACAGGATCGGTAGGATCTGGTCTTTGAAGTACTTTTTCACATACTTCTTTTCCTGCTGCTCCAGCTCTTTTATCGATAGTCCACAGACACCGTATGGATTCAGCAGCTTCTTGATCTCCGAGTAAGTCTTGTCCCGCTCTTTATACAATGGTGCTACAGCCGCAAAGATTGCATCCAGCTGCTCTTTCGGATTCATCCCCGAACGGCTGTCGATCGTGCTGTTATCCGTAAGCGACATATCATACAGGCTTCCTACGCGGATCATAAAAAATTCATCCAGGTTGCTTGTAAAAATGGATACAAACTTCATTCTTTCAAGAAGGGGTACTGAAGAATCCTTTGCTTCCTCCAGTACCCTCTGATTGAACTTCAGCCAGGACAGTTCTCTGTTCTGTGTATAGTTCTGCATTTCTTTTTTCATATTAGCCCACCTTCACTCTTCCTTTACACTGGTATAATTTCATTCTACCACTGAATCAGAAGAAAGAAAAGTTAACTTCTTTTAAACTTTCCTGCAAAAGCTATTTCTTTGTGATAAAACCTTTTGCAGTCAGTGTCTCAGCACAGAGAACAGCTCCTCCTGCCGCACCGCGGACTGTGTTGTGGGAAAGTCCGATAAATTTATAATCGTAAAGGGAATCTTCTCTGAGTCGTCCGATAGAAATTCCCATTCCGTTCTCATAATCTACATCCAGTTTCACCTGCGGACGGTTGTCTTCTGTCATATAGCGGATGAACTGCTTCGGTGCACTCGGAAGCTCTGCTTCCTGCGGGAAGCCTTTAAAACTTTCCAGTTTTTCGATCAGCTGCTCTTTGGTTGGTTTCTTTTCAAAATTGATAAATACGGCAGCGGTATGTCCGTTAAGAACCGGTACACGTACACACTGGCATGTGATCTTCGGAGAATCTGCTTTTACGATCTGTCCATTTTCAACTCTACCGAGAACACGAAGCGGTTCCTGCTCGCTCTTTTCTTCTTCTCCACCAATGAATGGAATGATATTTTCTACCATTTCCGGCCAGTCTTTAAAGGTCTTTCCTGCACCTGAAATTGCCTGGTAGGTTGTAACAACCAGTTCTTTCGGTCCGAATTCTTTCCATGCTGCAAGGCAAGGCGCATAGCTCTGGATCGAACAGTTTGGTTTTACTGCGATAAATCCTCTTGTAGTTCCAAGACGCTTTTTCTGGTCTTCGATGACTGCAAAATGTTCCGGGTTTACTTCCGGGATTACCATCGGTACATCCGGTGTCCATCTGTGGGCACTGTTATTAGATACAACCGGTGTCTCTGTCTTTGCGTATGCTTCCTCGATCGCCCGAATCTCATCTTTTGACATATCAACTGCACTGAATACAAAGTCAACTGTCTTTGCAACTTCTTCTATTTCGTTGACATTATGTACAACGATCTTCTTGACTGCTTCCGGCATCGGAGTGTCCATTTTCCAGCGGTCTCCGACTGCTTCTTCATATGTCTTTCCTGCGGAACGCGGGCTTGCAGCCAGTGTTACTACCTCAAACCACGGATGATTTTCCAGCAGAGAGATAAATCTCTGTCCTACCATTCCTGTTGCACCAAGAATACCTACTCTTAATTTCTGATCCATTTTTATGTCCTCATTTCCTGTTTTGTCTTTTTGATGCGCACATTTGTGCGCGTGATTTGTATATCATAGCGCATTTTCCGACATTTTTCAACCCTGACAATTGAAAAACTATGTCTACTTATTAACGCTCATGTTACTGTTCCCAGTACCTGTGACCAGCAATGCTCATTTTCCTTATAACGATTAGCACTCTTCCAGATACGCTTCGTGAAGCGCGATCACCTTTTTCATAGCTTCCGGTCCAGGTGCACCGATCGTATTTCTCTTATTGACACAGGTCTCCATGCTGATCGCATCATAAATATCTTCTTCAAATACCGGAGAGATCTCCTTATATTCTTCCAGTGACATATCATCTAACGCAATCTTCTTATCGATGCAATAAAGTACCAGCTTTCCTACGATTCCATGTGCATCGCGGAACGGTACCCCGTGATTTACCAGATAGTCAGCTGCATCTGTTGCATTGGTAAATCCGTGTCTGCAGCTTTCCAGCATACGTTCTTTGTTGAACTTCATGGTTGCGAGCATTCCGGTAAATAAAGCCAGGCATCCTTTCACGGTATCGATGGCATCAAATACCAGCTCTTTGTCCTCCTGCATATCTTTATTGTAAGCAAGCGGAATTCCTTTCATTGTAGTCAGGATCGAAGTCAGTGCACCGTATACACGTCCTGTCTTTCCACGAACAAGTTCCGCAATATCCGGATTCTTCTTCTGTGGCATGATACTGCTTCCGGTGCTGTAGCTGTCATCGATATCGACAAACTGGTATTCATTGGAATTCCAGATGATCACTTCTTCTGAGAAGCGGCTTAAATGCATCATAATCGTAGATAGAGCACTCATCAGCTCGATCAGATAATCACGGTCCGATACCGAATCCATACTGTTCAGTGTCGGTCCGTCAAATCCGAGAAGCTCTGCGGTGTATGCTCTGTCCAGATCATAAGTGGTTCCTGCAAGTGCTCCGGATCCAAGCGGACAGGTATTCATTCTTTTGTAAATATCTTTCAGACGCATATGGTCTCTTTTGAACATTTCAAAATAAGCACCCATATGGTGTGCCAGTGTGATCGGCTGCGCTTTCTGCAGATGGGTAAATCCAGGCATGATCGTCTCGGTGTTGTCCTTCATGATCGCAAGAAGTTCGCGGAGCATATCCACAACCAGTCCCTGCAGTGCGGTGATCTCACTTCTTGTATAAAGCTTCATATCCAGTGCAACCTGGTCATTACGGCTTCTTCCGGTATGCAGCTTCTTTCCTGCATCCCCGATCCGGTCGATCAGATTTGCCTCTACAAAACTGTGGATATCTTCGTATTCCTCTGTAATCTCAAGCTTTCCGCTCTCTACATCCTTGCGGATGCTTTCCAGTCCGTCCAGAATCTGCTGCTTCTCATCGTCTGTCAGGATCCCCTGCTTTGCAAGCATCATAACATGCGCCTTGCTGCCCTGGATATCCTGCTCATAAAATCGTTTATCAAATGAAATGGACGCATTGAAATTATAAACCAGTTTGTCGGTTTCTTTTGTAAAACGTCCTCCCCATAACTGTGCCATAGCTTTCCCTCTTTTCTTCAACGTAATTCTGTGCTTTAGTGTACCATAGAATGTCGGATTCTGTAAAGTTCCCCTCTTAATTTTTCACAGAACTTTCCTCTTCCTCCCGAAGTTTCTTTTCCCGTTCTCTCTGATTTTTGGAATAAATACAGCCACAATAGTCCTGGCGGTAAAGTCCGTAAATCTTTGACAGCTCGGTTGAACGCTTATATCCATTTCTCTTTTTAAAATCCGAAACCAGATAAGATACTCCGTATTCGCCGGCAAGTCTTTCTCCGATCTCATTTAACTTCTGCGCATTTTTCAGCGGACTGATGGAAAGGGTTGTGGTGAAATAATCATATCTGCCTTCTTTTGCAAATCTCGCAGCTTCCCGGAGTCTGAGCTCATAACACCTGAAGCACCGCTCTCCACCTTCCGGAATCATCTCCAGTCCCTTCGCCATCTCGTAAAATTTTTCACTGTCATAATTTCCCGCCTGAAAATGGATCGTATGTTTCGCCGGAAGCTCACGGATCAGCTTCTCCTGTTCGTGGATCCGTTTTTCAAATTCGGATTCCGGAAAAATATTCGGATTGTAATAAAAAACCGTAATCTCAAAATATTCCGACAGATATTCCAGCACATAACTGCTGCATGGTGCACAACAGCTGTGAAGGAACAGACGTGGAACCTTCTTTTCCGATACAATCAGTTCTATCTTTTTATCCAGTTCTTTCTGGTAATTCTTTTTCTGCATCTGTTCATCTCTCCTCATATTGCAGATTTGTTTCTTATTATAGTGCAGCTGTTCTCTTCGCACAATATCTTTTCTGCTCTGTTTTTCTTTTTCCGCTCCATTCCAGCCAGATGCACACACGCTTTTTTTAATTTCTCATAAACTGTAAGTAAAAGACTTATGATCGTTTCTGTATCTGGAGGATTATCATGCAATATGCACTGGAACTGAAAAACGTTCATTATGCTTACCATACACTGGAAGGAGAAACCTACGCCCTGAAAGACATCACCTTTTCGGTCCGCGAAGGGGAATTTATTGCTCTGGTCGGTCCCTCCGGGTGCGGAAAATCTACACTGCTCCACCTGATTGCAGGTCTTCTCACCCCGGAAAAAGGCCTCATCAAAATAAACGGCAGCTATCATCCGGACAATACTTCCGGCATCGGATATATGCTGCAAAAGGATGAACTTCTTGAGTGGCGTACCATCTATCAGAACGTTCTTCTCGGTCTCGAGATCCAGCATGCACTGACTGCCCGTTCCCGCGCACTGGCAAGAGCCCTTCTTACACAATACGGCCTGAATGCCTTTGCAAATGCAAAACCATCCGAACTTTCCGGAGGAATGCGCCAGAGAGCCGCGCTGATCCGCACGCTGGTCCTGAAGCCGGATATCATGCTTTTGGATGAACCCTTTTCTGCCTTGGATTATCAGACCCGATTAAATGTCAGTGATGATATCGGGCAGATTATCAAAAAAGAGAAAAAAACAGCGATCCTTGTCACCCATGACCTTGCCGAAGCGATCAGTCTTGCTGACCGGATCCTTGTTCTCACAAGCCGTCCGGCAACCATCGGGCAAACGGTCAATGTTTCCTTTTCTGATCCGGGACTTTCCCCGCTTGCCCGCCGCAATGCCCCGGAATTTAAGACTTATTTCAAGCTGATCTGGAAGGAGCTGAACCCGGATGAATGAACTTTCAAAAAACCAGCTGCATTACCTGAATATGCGGCGCCGACATAAACAGATCGTTGCTGTTTCCAGAGTCTCCATCTTGCTGACATTCCTCTTTCTCTGGGAATTCTCGGCAAATACAGGACTGATCGACTCTTTCATTTTCAGCAGTCCTTCCCGGATTGCCCTGTGTTTTCTGGAAATGACCGGTGACGGCAGTATTTTCCGTCATATCGGAGTGACTCTTTACGAAACCCTGGTCAGTTTTATCCTGGTAATCTTCTTCAGCCTTTTTGTCACCGTCCTTCTCTGGCTCTTTCGGAAGCTTTCGGAAATCCTGGAGCCTTATCTGGTCGTCCTGAACAGTCTGCCAAAATCTGCGCTTGCTCCGCTTCTCATTGTCTGGCTCGGCGCAAACCGCACAACAATTATCATTGCCGGAATGTCTGTTGCAATCTTCGGGAGCATACTGAACCTCTATTCCGAATTTTCCGAAGTAGACCCAGATAAAATCATGCTCATCTACACTCTTCACGGAAACCGGCTCCATGCCCTCTCCAAGGTAGTGATCCCAAGCTGCATTCCGGCGATCATCAGCACCATGAAGGTCAATATCGGGCTCTGTCTGGTGGGTGTGATCATCGGAGAATTTATCGGCGGCAGGGAAGGACTTGGCTATATGATCATCTACGGCAGTCAGGTCTTCAAGCTCGACTGGCTGCTGATGAGCATCTGCATCCTCTGCGTGATCGCCATGCTGCTCTATGCTCTGATCGGACTGATCGAGAAGTGGTATCTTTGCCGGTGTAAGATTTCCTGATATTTATCAGAAACTTCACAGGGAAAGTCTCTTCTTTCTCCCTCGCTTTTTCAAAAAGGAACCATACTTTTCAGATCATTTCTGGTATGCTCCCCGTCAAGAGGACAATAAAAAATAATAAATTTTTGTATCGTCAGCCATGCTATGGCTGGCGATATTTTATCTGTTACTATTTTTAATCTCTCATCGAGTGTAGTGTTCTTTGCTTTTTTCATGTAAGCACCTCCAGTGGATGTTTTTAATATTCCACCAGAATTATACACCTTAATCCAATCAGAAAGCTGTCTGTGTGAACGAATTCCGTATTTTGTGCAAATATCCTGAAGAGATCCTTCTCCGTTAAGATAATCATTTATAGCAGATATTTTTAAATCTTTTGAATAAGATCTGTTTTTCGGTTGATTGAGTAATCCAGTTGGTCCATCATACTGATAAATAGAAATCCAATTTCGAATACTATGATGATCAACTCCCAATTCTTTTCCTGCTTTCCGTATGCCAATTTCTCCTGCAAAGTAGCGTTCGACTATTTTTACTTTTTCTACTGGTTCTATCTTACTCTTTCTGAACATGAAAATACCCCCATATAGGACTTTTATATTTCATTGTCCTATATGAGGGTAGCATATCATTTTCTGCCTATACCGCCCCAAACTGCAGATACCACACTGCCATCTTATCTCCCAAAAAAATTGCAGTTGCAAGTCCAAACGCAAGAAATGGTCCAAACG
>UMHH01045504.1_pt1 | contig 11743 bp, 7 predicted proteins | sample 1965491 | NCBI WGS metagenome assembly UMHH01 (sample SAMEA4836094, study PRJEB28245) | human gut metagenome | biome: gut microbiome; material: fecal sample | place: Denmark | collected 2008
TTTTCTTATGGAAAGAAATTGTATTTTTCAAGTGCTGACGATGAAACTTCTGATATACCATGGGTAATTTTCGAACATTTTTTGGGGATGTAAAAAAACTCAATCGAGTTTTTTCACATCCCCTTTTATTTCATATATACCATATAATCAACAGGCTGTATACACTACAACCTGCCTTCATAACACTTTCTAAAATATTCGATACTTACTTGTTTTATCTGTATGCCTGTAATGTAGGTGTTGTGCGAATCTTAAGTGGTGTATCAACGCCTTCTGCTGTTGTTACTGTATACTTTATTACCTGTGGTGAACCTGCTTCTACTACAAGATCAACATTATAACCAACTTCAAGATTATCATACTCATCAGTTGTTATCTTAAGGCCATTATTAGTCTCAAAGTTACCTATAGTACCACCTGCTGGTGCAAATAAATGAACAAATCCTCTTATTCCACCATCGAATCCACCAAGAATATAACCACCTGCTCTTGTTATATTGCTTCTTTTAATTGTATTAGTTAATGTCACAGTAATATCATAGCTTCTTGTTCCATCTGCATTAATAACAGGCTCACTCATCTCTGTATCAATATTTAAGAACCAGCCTAATTTACAAGGCTCATATAAGCTGAAGAATACTCCTGCTTCTGGATTAGCCGGGTCATCATTAAGATTTCCTGAACAACCTGCGTCCTTAGCATACTGCTCTTCCTGCTCATCTACGAACCAGAGCATAATTGTGTTCTCCTCAACACCCTCATTAAACATATCTACATATTCATTAATTCTCTTAAAATCAAAGCCTGATACCAATACTGCCATTGCCTGCTTGGCTGTCTCTGCAAAAAGACCATCGACATATTCATTAGCTTCATTATAATCAACATTAGTACCTCTGTCGCTAAGATATTTATAATAAAGCTCATACTGTAATACTGATACGGCATTATCACCATTAAGCTCTGTTCCATCAGGAAGTGTAATTGGTCCTGATATTCTAAGAACCTTCTGTATAATAGTCGGTGTAAGTGAAAGCACACCATCAACGCTCTCACCGTGCTTAGCTTCATAAGCCAAAGCCCATATCTGAGCAGCTCTTTCAAAATCAGGGTTAAAACTTGCATCTCTTGAATAGATTAACGTATCATTAAATATCTTTAATTCTTTTCTTGTAACATTAGCTTCATCTGGTGGATATGTTGCCAATACATCATTAACAGGATTAAAATCTCCAATTGACATTACACCATCTTCAACCCTTATTGTTCCGATTGAACCTGGGAAACCACCTGCAGCTCTTATCTCTGCTGTATTCTGTGCAGCAAGAAGATATACCTTATCACTTCCATCGCCGATAAATGCTTTCATTAATGGAATGTAATCTTCATAATCTGTGTACATACTCATAAGTGATGTTATCTTATCACTATAAGAAGATATCATTGTTCCCATACTTCCCGGAAGTTCAACCTTGTTCATCTTAGCAGTCATATTATTAACCACTGGCTGTATCTGCTCTAAAAGATCAAGATAGGCATTAATTGTTGTTACACTAAAACCATCACCTACTTTAAGACCTGACATAGGGTATTCTGATATTGTTGCTACTGCCGGCTTTATAATATCATCTGATGCATCTTCAACAAGTCCTATAAGTGTATCTACTGACTTAACATACTTTCCTGCAACCGGAATGTGGCTTGCCATCTTCCACAATGGGCTTGATAATGTCTTGCTTATCTTATAAGTTGTATTGTCAAGCTTTAATACTGCTGTATTAGCTGCCTCAGCATCCTGGGCTTTTACAGCTCCAAGCATATCATTCATCTCTGTCTTTAATTCATTAGCATTCTTTAACATTCCCTTGGCATCAGATAAGCCTTTAACACCCATAATTCCTATAATAACAACAACCGCAGCTACTATTGAAACAATTGTTATAGTACGTTTCTTTTTCTGCTGTTTTGTTAATCTCTTCTTACCACTGTGGCTGTGATGTTCCCCACTGCTATGGTGGCTGTGGTGTCCTTCACTACTATTGCTGCTGTGATGTTCTGAATTATTGTTACTTCCCTCTCTTACATTGTGACGGCTGTTATTGTTAGCTGTATTACTGCCAGTATGCTGGACATTGCTTCTTCTATGACCACTGTTCTGGCTGCTTTTATTATCCACAGTGTTCTCACTGTTTAAGTTCTCATTGTTATCTTTATAATCATTATTGTTCATTACTATCCATCCATTTCCTATTATAAAAAAGAATGTGCTAAGCACATTCTCGCGACGAGTGCTGTCGCTTGCGACAAACTACAGCTTCACGCGAGTGCGCATAACTGGCACATAGTGCCTTTTATTTAATAGGAAATTATATTGGAATTTCCTATTAAATAAAAAAATATGAGCAGTACTATAAGCCGGGTTATGTCCAGCCAGGCTTTGACCTGACTACTGATGATCATCTATCTAGACCTGCTGTTACCAGCAGGCTCAAGCAACCTACCTAAAAGCACGACGGGCAGCCGTATCGCTTTATATTTGGTCTTGCTTCGAATGGGGTTTACATAGCCAGTATTGTTACCAATACCACGGTAGTCTCTTACACTGCCTTTCCACCCTTACCAATAAGCTCAACACTAAGTGTTAAGCACTGGCGGTATATTTCTGTTGCACTAGCCTTGGAGTCACCTCCACCGGACGTTATCCGGCATCCTGCCCTGCGAAGCCCGGACTTTCCTCACCTGCGGTCTTTCGACACTTGCAGCCGCGATCATCTGTACTACTCACATTTATTAGTATTATTAAGTTAATTGTAACTTTGTAAACATCTAACGCCTACTTAATGAACATAGCATCCCCAAAACTAAAGAATCTGTAACGTTCTTTTACTGCAACTTCATAAGCATTAAGAACATTTTCTCTTCCTGCAAGTGCTGACACAAGCATTACAAGAGTTGATTCTGGGAGATGGAAATTAGTTATAAGACAATCTATTGCCTTAAACTTATAACCTGGATATATAAATATTTCTGTCCAGCCACTCTTAACTGGTATATGTCCATTTTCATCAGCTACTGATTCAAGAGTTCTTGTGCTTGTAGTTCCTACAGCAATAACTCTTCCACCATTAGCCTTGGTATTATTAATTATATCTGCTGCTTCTTTATCAACCTGATAGAATTCTGAGTGCATATGATGATCAAGTATATTCTCAACCTTAACTGGTCTGAATGTTCCAAGACCTACGTGAAGAGTAACTCTTGCAATCTTCACTCCCATATCTTCTATCTGTTTAAGCAGTTCTTTTGTAAAATGTAGTCCTGCCGTAGGTGCTGCTGCTGAACCCTCGTGCTTGGCATATACTGTCTGATAGCGGTTCTTATCTTCAAGCTTATGTGTGATATATGGTGGAAGCGGCATCTGTCCTAGTTCATCAAGAATTTCCTCAAATATGCCATCATAACTAAACTGTATAAGTCTGTTACCTTCCTCAACTATATCAATAATCTCACCTGTAAGCTTTCCGCCACCAAATACTATCCTTGCACCAACCTTGCATTTCTTTCCTGGCTTAACAAGGACTTCCCACGTATCCTGTCTGTCTTCGAGTCTTTTTAACAAAAGCACTTCAATGGCAGCACCTGTTCCTTCTTTCTCACCGATAAGTCTTGCAGGTATAACCTTAGTATCATTAATTACAAGGCAGTCACCCGGCTTAAGATATTCTGTTATATCCCTAAATATCTTGTGTTCTATAGCTCCTGTGTTCTTATCAAGAACCATCAATCTGGAGCTTGAACGGTCTGACAGAGGGTCTTGTGCTATAAGTTCCTCTGGCAGATCATAATAAAAATCATGTAAATCCATAATAATCCTCTATTCAGATTGTGCACTCTATATTCACTACATACGAAGTTCGATTCCATTATCACTTAAGTCTTTATATATCTTCTCCATTACTGGTGTGATATCCTTATCCTCAAGTGTTCTGTCCTTAGCTCTGAAAGATATTGAATATGCTACTGACTTGTAGCCCTCTTTAATCTGGGCACCTTCATATATATCAAATAACTTGTAACTCTCAAGTATGCTTCCGCCGCGTTTCTCGATTATCTTCTCAATCTTTCCTACAAGAACTGACTTAGGCATAACCATACTTATATCCCTTGTAACTGCTGGGAACTTGGCAATACCCTCAAACTTTCTGTCAAAGCTTGCCATCTTAGTTACAATTGAAAGGTCAATAACAACAATATATGTTCTGTCGCCTAATGAATAAGTATCTGCTACATCTGGATGTAATTCACCCATATAGCCAATCTTTGTTCCATCATAGATAATCTCTGCCTGACGTCCTGGGTGAAGGAATGTAATTCCTGCCTCTGGATTGTATTCCGGCTTAACTCTCATTCCAATTCTTTCAAGGAATTCTTCAACTACACCCTTCATCTGGAAGAAATCAACATCTCCAAATGCTCCAAGCGTGAACATAACTCTCTCATCTGGAAGCTCGTTAACATCATCTGCTGCAAGATATACCTTTGCAAGCTCATATAACTTAACATTCTTATTACGTCTGTTATAGTTAGTTGATAATGATGTAAGCATACCATTAACAGGAAGTGTTCTCATTATTGAGAAATCTTCTCCTAATGGATTAGAGATAACCACTGTCTTTCTGTATTCTGAGTCGGCCGCAAGCTTAAGCTTATCAAATACCTTAGGGCTTTCAAATGAATATGTCATAGCCTGTGAGAATCCACAGAACTGTGCAACTTCACCTGCTACATCTTCAATACTTCTCTCAAATGGTATCTTACCCATTGTTGTAGAACCCTTTGGAAGTGTTGTAGGAATATTATCATATCCGAAGAATCTTGCTACTTCCTCTGCAATATCTGCATCTCTGTTAAGATCCTGTCTAAATGTAGGAATAATAAGCTCATTAGAAGCTTCATCATATTCTACTTCAAGTCTCTTGAAATATGAAAGCATATCTTCCTTTGATACATTTGTTCCAAGAAGTGCATTATACTTATCTGGTTCAAATGATATTCTCTTCTTAGATACCGGCTCATCATATATATCAACAACACCGCCAACTACTTCACCTGCACCTAACTGTTCTATAAGGTCACAGGCCCTGTTCATAGCTTCAAGTGCAAGCTCTGGATCTAAGCCCTTCTCAAACTTACCAGAAGCATCTGTTCTTAAACCAATCTTCTTAGTTGACTTTCTTATATTAGTTCCATCAAATGTTGCAGCTTCAAAAAGCATTGTCTTAACATCATCTGTTATCATTGAGTTCTCGCCACCCATAATACCAGCAAGACCAATAGCCTTTTCTCCATCACATATAAGAAGTGCTTCTGAATCAAGTGTTCTTTCCTGTCCATCAAGTGTAACGAACTTCTCATTCTCAGCAGCAGTTCTTACAATAATCTTCTTACCAGCGATTGTATCATAATCATAAGCGTGCATTGGCTGGCCATATTCTGTCATAACATAGTTAGTAATATCTACTATGTTATTAATAGGTCTGATGCCTGCTGTCATAAGTCTGTGCTGCATCCACTTTGGTGATGGAGCAAGCTTTATATTCTTAACAACTCTTGCTGTATATCTCTTGCAAAGCTGCTTAGCTTCTACTTCAATCTTAATATAGTCATTAACATCTTCGCTATTGCCTGTAGCATTAACAACTGGAGGATTGAATGGCTTTCTGAATGTAGCTGCTGCCTCTCTTGCGATACCAAGGATACTATAGCAGTCTACACGGTTGTTAGTAATCTCATATTCAAATACTGTATCATCAAGTCCAAGATATTCTACAGCACTCTCTCCTACTTTGGCATCATCACCAAATATATAAATACCATTTTCTGCTGCATCTGGATAGAATTCTCTTGATGAACCAAGTTCTTCAATTGAACACATCATTCCATAAGACTCAACGCCTCTTAACTTGCCTTTTTTAATCTTAATTCCATCTTCTGGAAGTGGACTTCCATCGTGTCCGCCAGCCACACGTCCGCCGTCAAGAACAACTGGAACTTTCTGTCCACTTGTTCCTGGTTCAATATTAGGAGCACCTGTAACTATCTGAACAGTTTCATTTCCTACATTCACCTGACATACTACAAGCTTGTCTGCATCTGGATGTCTTTCTACTGAAACAATCTGTCCTACAATAATTTTATCCAGATTTTTATCAAGCTCATTAAAACATTCTACCTTAGTACCTGAAAGAGTCATAGCATCTCTGAATTCCTGATTTGTACACTCTAAACCTGGAACAAGGTCCTTTATCCATTTAATAGATGTATCCATACTTATCCTCCACTTATTATTAATTAGAACTGCTTTAAGAATCTTGTATCATTCTCGTATAACAATCTCATATCATCGATTTCGTATTTAAGAAGGGCAACTCTTTCAAGACCTACGCCAAACGCAAAACCTGTATATTTATCTTTATCAATTCCGCACATTTCAAATACATGTGGGTGAACCATTCCGCAGCCAAGTATTTCAATCCAGCCCTCACCCTTACAAAAACGGCATCCCTTGCCGCCACATTTAAAGCAGCTTACATCCATCTCGGCACTAGGCTCTGTGAATGGGAAATGATGTGGTCTGAACTTAACCTTAGTATCTTCACCGAATAACTCCTTAGCGAATTCTGCAAGTGTTCCCTTAAGGTCAGCAAATGTTATGTTCTCATCAATTACAAGACCTTCAACCTGATGGAAGCAAGGTGAATGGGTTGCATCAACTTCATCTGCTCTGTATACACGTCCAGGTGAAATCATTCTTATTGGAAGTCTGCCTTTTTCCATAACTCTTGCCTGAACAGGTGATGTCTGTGTTCTAAGAACAACTTTATCATTGATATAGAATGTATCCTGTTCATCTTTTGCTGGATGGTTAGCTGGAATATTAAGTGCCTCAAAGTTGTAATAATCATATTCTACCTCTGGACCTTCTACAACTTCGTATCCCATTCCTATAAATATCTTTTCTATTTCTTCACGCGCAAGCATATTAGGATGTTTATGTCCAAGTTCAGCTTTCTTGGCTGGAAGTGTTACATCAATTACCTCTGCCTTCATCTGAAGCTCTCTCTTCTTGGCAGCAAGCTCTTTCTTGGCAGCCTCTAATACTTCTTCAATTGCCTGTCTTGTTTCGTTGACAATCTGTCCAACCTTAGGTCTGTCCTCAGGAGCTACCTCCTTCATACCCTTTAAAACTTCAGTAAGCTCGCCTTTTTTACCAAGAAAAGCAACTCTGATATCATTTAACTTATCAAGAGAATCTGTTGCCTTTATCTGTGACAACGCATTTTCTTTGATTGCATCAAGTCTTTCTTTCATCTTATCCTCCTTCTTGCGCTATTTACACATTGTTAATCATTTCGCAAAAAACCACTCTCAATTGTAACACAATGCTCATATTTCGCAAGTATTATTTTAATTATTCTTATGTCTTTTCTCATAAATCTCAAGAACCTGCATAGCTTCCTTGGCATGCACCTTATTCTTTTTAGTCACATTTTTAATATTATTTCTTGCATCTTCTATTCTTGATTCATTATATTCTATCTGTTCTCTTAACTTCTGGCGTCTTATGGAAAGATTATGTCTTACCTCTACCATTTCTTTAGGATTAAGTATCGCCTTAACTTGTCCTATCCATATATGTGTATCAATTACACCAAGCTGTCTTAATATATCTGTAAGCTCCGCTTCTGCCTCATTAAGATTACTTGTTATCTCAAGTATTTTACGTTGTTCATCTTTCATCTCAACATATGCCTGAAACTTCTGCTCAAGCTCAAATGCACTCTTTACCGCATATTTGCTATATTCATATTCAAGCACATTTACAGCATTTACATACTTTATCTTGTACTTATTAAGAAGTGCTGTTGCTTTATTAAGCTTTACCTCTGTCACATACACTTTTCGTTCTGTTGATTTAAGATAAGCAAACAGACCAAGCGAAAGCGTAAGTGCAAGTATTACAACTGTTATGAACATTCCAATGTGTTCATCATCTGGTGAAGCCGCTGATATAAGAAGAAATATAACAAACACCCCTACAAGAAGTGCCAGCATAAGTACTGAATACTTCTTAATTCTAAGCTGTTTTTTCACAAGGTCATTTGCCTCTATACGATACATTGACCTCTCACCCTTAATCATTCTTACATTCTTTAATACTGTATTGTAATCTTCTTCATCGTGCCTCAGCTTTACAAGTGCCTCTGGAAAATCTTCCTCATAAGATTCCATCATACGGTACACTTTGTTGGAAAGCTTGTTCTCCGGTGATTTAAAAATACGCCTGTCAACCGACAGATTATCAACACGGTCTGCCGCATACATAAGCTTAAGCTTTATATCTTCCGGTGCATTCTCGATTCTTTGTATATCCTCATAATAATCAGTTACACTGTCATATTCTACCTTGGCATTCTCTATATATCTTGAAGCTTCCTCCATAATATCACACTGGCTTTTAACAAAGCTCCCAACCTCTGAGCCTGTAAATCCTGCCGTGTCAACCTCTTCAAGATTATCCTGCGTATTATTGACCGCTCCGCCAAGATTAACCTTATCAACTGTTCTTATAAGCGTCTGTGCCTGTATACTGTTAAGCAGGTGGTCATATTTTTCTTCTTCCTTTAACACATCTGCCTGCTGTTTCTTAGTCTTTTCTGTCAGCCCTCTGGATTCATCAGCAGATGCATCACTGCCAGCCGTCTTATATAATTCTTCTTCCAGATCATCATTATGATTACTGCCAGTATACGAACCCACCTGATAGCTGTGTATCATATCATTAATAGAACGTTTATTTCTAAATCCATTCTCATCTTCATACACAAGCTCCTCAAGGTCTTTTAAATCCTCATCACTGTCATAATTATTTTTTAAGAATTTGAATAATCCCACTTGTCTTATCACCTCGCAGTATATTTATAATAATCCTGTTTCCAATTGGTAAGAATATCATCTAATACTTTATGATACCCTGCCACATCTCCTGCATTTTTATACTTCTCTGTGTCATTAAGCTTTCTAATCTCGTCCTGATAAGCTGCATTATCCATAAGCTGTTCTATCTTTCTTCTTATGATATACTCCTCCTCTGGCACATCTTCATTAATAACACTTCCGTCTTTATCCATAAACCACTTTGCCGCAAGGTAACACTTGTATGAATTCTTATGCTGTCCTATCTCATATGCTTTCATAAAGCTGTATGAAGCCTCATTATATAAGAACATTCTTGCAAGTGCAACACCCATATTATGGTACACACCTGCTAAGAACGCTGCCGGGGCAGCATTGCTGTATTCATCTATAATCTGCTTATAACAGTCAACCGCCTTATAGAAGCACTCATTAGAAAGAAAACTGTCCCCTCTTAATCCAAGTCTTTCATAAGCATTCTGATTATCAAGCGTATTCAGTATTTCGCTTATCTTTTCAATCTGTTCCAAAGAATAATAATCAACTGATTTAAGTATTGTGACAAGCATACTTGCCAACAGCTCATTATTACTTTTCATTATGGTTAATCTCTGGGCAAGTGCTGTATTTCCCACTTCATCCCTAAGAAATGTTATAAGCTCATCATTGATAAAATCATTAGTAAGTATATATATATTATTGTAAATATAATAACACAGTTCTTCTTCTGTATACAATCTGATACCTGACTGCATTATATATAAAGGATTGTCTGCAACCTTCCCCCTGCACAAAATCATTGCACTCATACATCTGCCTCACTTAAATCCAGTTCTTCAACTATAACACTATCCGATGCCTGATATATCTCACCAAAACCAAGGTCTTTTACTGTAACAATACATTTATCCTGTGAAGATGCCTTTACATTCATTGATATTCTTGTTGTCTTTCCTTCCCTGTAAGGAATAGAGCTTATATCAACCTGCTTTTCTATATATTTTCCGTCCGGCCATATAATCTGGAAATTTATAACCGACACATCTTCAATAATAAAATCAATTGTTCTTTCTGCCATATACCAGTTAGTTCCCATTTTGACAATTCTAAACTTCATAGGACGTCCGTGTTCTGATATATCCGTTTCAATATCAGCTTTTATCCTGCCATCTGTAAGAAGGCACACATTACCAAATACCTGTGGAGATATATACTCCAACGCTGCAAAGCACGCACCTCTTACATATAAATTCTGCCCAACAAATGCTTTTCTTCCTGCAACTAATACTTTGGTGAATTCATCTGGAAGCCTGTCCACATCAAATCCCATACCTGTAAGATATACACTTGAAGCCCTGTGCTTCTTAAAATATTCTGTCATATACAAGGTAACGGAATGTGAAGCCTTTTCTATTGTACTTCCTTCAGGCTGGCTTAATGTATGCTCCTGTAATATGTACTGCATATCACCAATCTTATTGCAGTACAATCTGTATACATCAATTCCCGAAGCATTGTAATCCATAAGCACTGTACCATTCTGATAAAGTTCCTTCTTCTGGCTGTACGCATAATATGCAAAGCTTTCTATTCTGCTTATTATCTGGTACTGCTCATTTGCAACACCTGCATTGTACAGCTCCTCCTTTACAATCTCCAGTGTATCTTTGGTAAAATCAGGAACAACAACACATATAGAAGCTACACTGCTGGCATTTTTCTTATTAATAACAGCTTTTATATTCTCTGATAATGTTTTGTCTTTTTCGGTATCTGCTGCCACTGGTGCTTTTAACTCACTGTCATACACACACATCTGTATATTATCCTCAAGCAGCTCCGCTCCTATTATCAAATCTGTATCGTTCATAACTATCTCCATTCTTAGCAGGAATTTAGTCTTACTGCCTCATATTCTCTGGTACAAACAACTGCTTTGTCACATAATCTTCTACTGCATAGCTTTCCATAAGCTTCTTTAATGTAACCATATCCCTTAGCTCCTCGCTTGCAAGACATTCATTAATTGCATCAAATCTGCCCTTATTATCTCCATCATTAAGGTTATCGTACAATATGTTATATTCCTTCGTATTAGTGTCTGTTCCAATTGTATAATTATATATAACCTTGTCGTTATAGAACAATGAAAGTCTGTATGTAAATACTCCGCAGTTATCACATTTCATAACTGCACTTGCATATTCTTTAGCATCATTGACTTTATAATTAATGACAACTTTATTATCAGGATTGCCATAATACTCAATCACTGTAACACCACAGGCATTATACGGTATATTAAGAACACCATTAAAACGTTTATAATAATCATAAATTATCTCTTTTGCACATAATTCATCAAGAATCTTCTGTGCTGTGTCTTTAATATCTGGTTTATTCAATTCTTTTATATTCTCTGATACTTTTTTAAGCCACGCAGCAAGGCATATTACAGGAATACCAATCTTATCTTTGTAACATTCTTTTACAACCGTAAATGTTATGTCACTTACATTTTTTCCTTTAATAAAATATAAAAATGAATTATAAGCTATATATGCTTTGGCTATCAGCTGTGATGCACCTTTATTATAATAATCTGTAAATACCTGTGTAAGCTTATCATAATAATCTTTATCCTGAGTAAACATATACTGTGAGATAACCCTCTCAGAAAGATTTTTAATATTTACGCCAAAATCAGATGCACTCTTCCACAACCTGTACATATCCTTGTCTGAACCATTATAATTATCAACCATAT
>UMHH01040595.1_pt1 | contig 11726 bp, 8 predicted proteins | sample 1965491 | NCBI WGS metagenome assembly UMHH01 (sample SAMEA4836094, study PRJEB28245) | human gut metagenome | biome: gut microbiome; material: fecal sample | place: Denmark | collected 2008
CAAAAGGTGGTAAATCCGCTCCTCGCAGGAGACGCCCAATCGAAGGTGCGGGATACTTCCCGAAGTAAGAATCGATTTTTTCTGCGGAAGAAGTGCATTCCCGCAGGCCGGAACCCGCTAAAATACGATTTTAAAAGATTCGCTCTTCGGACAAAACCCGAAGAGCGGCAGCACGCACTCCGGAAACAGCCCTGCCGCACGGTAAAAATCCGGCCGCAAACCGATATATCGGATTAAATTCGTTACCTTTGTCGTCGGAATCGCGCACGTGCGCGACACAACCAAGTTTTACCCTGTTCGTCATCCATGATTTCGCTCGATAATCTCACGGTAAGTTACGGCGGCTGGACGCTGTTCGACAATATCTCGTTTCTGATCAATCCCAAAGACCGCATCGGCCTGGTGGGCAAAAACGGCGCGGGCAAAACCACGCTGCTCAAACTCATCGTCGGCGAGCAGCAGCCTACGTCGGGCGCGGTCTCCAAAAACGGCGAATGCACGGTGGGCTACCTGCCGCAGCAGATGAAGGTCGCCGACACGACGACGCTCGTCGAGGAGACGGCATCGGCCTTCAAGGAGGTGCTGGCGCTCGAAGCCGAAATCGCCGCCCTGACGCGCGAAATCGCCGAGCGCACCGACTACGAATCGCCCGCCTACGAAGCGTTGCTGCACCGGTTGAACGACGCGCAGGATCACTACCACATCCTCGGCGGCGAGACGCGCGACGCCGACATCGAAAAGACGCTGCTGGGACTGGGTTTCAAGCGGTCGGATTTCGGCCGCGCCACCTCCGAGTTCTCGGGCGGCTGGCGCATGCGCATCGAGCTGGCCAAACTGCTGCTGCGACGCCCCTCGATCTTCCTGCTGGACGAACCGACCAACCATCTGGACATCGAGTCGATCCAGTGGTTGGAGGAGTATCTGAAAAGCTACAACGGCGCCGTGCTCGTCATTTCGCACGACCGCGCCTTTCTGGACAACGTCACCACACGCACCGTCGAACTGTCGCTGGGCAAGATTTACGACTACAAGGTGCCCTACTCGAAATACGTCGTGCTGCGCGCCGAACGGCGTGCGCAGCAGCTGGCCGCCTACGAGAACCAGCAGCGGATGATCGAAAAGACCGAAGAGTTCATCGAGAAGTTCCGCTACAAGCCCACCAAGTCGAACCAGGTGCAGTCGCGCATCAAACAGCTCGAACGCATCGAGCGCATCGAGGTCGACGAGGAGGACGCCGCCACGCTCAACATCAAGTTTCCGCCCGCGCCCCGCTCGGGACAGATCGTGGCCGAAGTGAAGGAGGCCGGCATGTCGTTCGGGGCGAAACACGTCTTCTCGGGCGCCGACTTCACCATCGAACGCGGGCAGAAGATCGCGCTCGTGGGCCGCAACGGCGAGGGCAAGACGACCTTCGCGCGAATGCTCATCGGCCAGCTCGCGCCGACCGAAGGGTCGATCCGGCTGGGCGCCAACGTCCGCGTCGGGTACTACGCCCAGAATCAGGACGACCTGATGGAGGGTGAATTCACCGTCTACGACACACTCGACCGCGTGGCCGTGGGCGACATCCGCACCCGCCTGCGCGACATCCTGGGCGCCTTCCTCTTCCGCGGCGAAGAGGTCGACAAGAAGGTCAAGGTGCTCTCGGGCGGCGAACGCTCGCGGCTGGCCATGGCGCGCCTGATGCTCGAACCCTATAACCTGCTGGTGCTCGACGAGCCGACGAACCACATGGACATGCGCTCGAAGGACATCCTCAAACGCGCCTTGCAGAAATACGACGGCACGGTGGTGGTCGTTTCGCACGACCGCGAGTTCCTGGACGGTATCGTCGACAAGGTCTACGAGTTCCGCGACGGCGGTGTGAAGGAGTACCTGGGCGGCATCTACTACTTCCTCGAAAAGCGCAAGCTCGATTCGCTGCGCGACGTCGAGCGCAAGGAGGCGCCCGCACCCGCCGCCGCACCGAAAACCGAGGCGCCGAAGCTGACCTACGAGCAGAAAAAGGAGCAGGAGAAGCTGCTGCGCAAACTGCGCCGTGCCGTCGAAAGCATCGAGACGGAATTGGCCGAAACGGAACAGCGGATCGCCGATTACGATGCCCGCTTCGCCGCCGCGACCGCCTACGACGAAGCCGACTACAAGGCCTACGACGACCTCAAAGCGCACTACGACCACCTGATGCACGAGTGGGAGAAGGCCTCCTACGAACTCGAAATCACCGAAAACGGCTGACCTCCCCGATGAACGTACTGCTGCTCAATGCATCGCCCCGCCCCGCGGGGATCGTCTCGCAGGCGCTCGACGCAGCGGCCTCGACGGCCCGGCAGGCCGGAGCGGAAACGGTCAAGGCCGAGCTCTACCGTGCGCCGATCGCCCCCTGCACTGGATGTATGCGCTGCCGCGCGACCGGCGTCTGTCCGCTGCCGCACGATGCGGCGCACGAGTTGGGCGAAGCGATCCGCCGCGCCGACCTGCTCGTCGTCGGGACACCGACCTACTGGGGCGGAATGGCCGCGCGGCTGAAACTGCTCTTCGAACGGCTCGTGCCGGTCTTCATGGGCGAATCCCCGCGCGGAATTCCGCAGCCTCGTCTCAAAGGGCGGCAGGCCGTCGTCATCGCCGCCTGCACCACGCCGTGGCCCTTCAATCTGCTCTTCCGCCAGAGCCGGGGTGCCGTGCGCAGCGTACGCGAAGTGCTCTCGACGGGAGGCATGCGCATCCGCTCGGTCGAGATCGCAGGCACCAAAGCGCTCGACGGTCATCTGCCCGAAGCCGCCAGACGCAAAATCGAACGGCTCGTGGAGCGGGCCCTGAAAACGAAATGACATTACGCTATGGATAACAACCTGATTTTCGGCATCCGCCCCGTGGTGGAGGCCATCGAAGCTGGACGGGAGATCGAAAAACTCTACATCCGCAAAGGCGCCGAAGGGCAGCTGATGACCGAGCTGCGCGACCTCTGCCTGCGCCACCGCGTGCACGTGCAGGAGGTGCCCGTCGAGAAGCTCAACCGGCTCGTACGCGGCAATCACCAGGGCGTCGTGGCGCAGATCGCCGCGATCGCATACGTGCAGCTCGACGATATCCTCGAACGTGTCCCCGACGACGAGACGCCGCTGGTGGTGGTCTTCGACGGCGTGACCGACGTGCGCAACTTCGGCGCGATCGCCCGCTCGGCCGAGTGCGCAGGCGCGCACGGGCTCATCGCGCCGCTCAAAAATTCCGCGCCGGTCAACGCCGAAGCGATCCGAGCATCGGCCGGCGCGCTCACGACGATCCCCGTCTGCCGCGTCGGCTCGATCCGCAACACGATCAAAACGTTGCAGGCCGAAGGGTTCCAGGTGGTCGCCGCCACCGAAAAGAGCCGCAAACTGCTCTACGACGCCGACCTGCGTCGGCCGACAGCGCTCGTAATGGGCGCCGAGGAGACCGGTATCTCGAAGGAGGTGCTCAAACTCTGCGACGAACGACTGGCCATTCCGCTCATCGGCCGCATCGAATCGCTCAACGTCTCGGCCGCTGCGGCCGTAATGCTGTTCGAAGTCGTCCGCCAACGCATCGGCGCAGCGACCGAGTGAACCCTCGTCCGGAAACACCCCTAAATCCGCAATAACCATGAACCGCCTGAAAAAATTCCTGACCGACACGGCCGACTCGCTGCTGCGGGTCGCCCTGCGCTATCCCGTCGAGGCGGCGCTCTGCATCTACGCCTGCATCCTCGGTGCGATCCAGATCGAATGGAGTTTCGACTACCATATGCTGCTCGCGGCCGACGGCGCCGCCACCGAAATGCGGCAGTTGCCCGACGGCGTCTTCACGATGCTGCCGCTAACGATGCTCGCGACGCTCATTGTCCACACGCTCGTCGGCCGGGCCTCGCGGGCATGGCGCACGCTCTACCTGCTGGTACCGCTGCTGCTGACGATCGCCTCGTGGCTGCTGGGCAAGGAGTGGTTCGGAACGAGCCGGTTCTTCATCACCTCGGCCGTTCTCGCGCCGCTCGGACTGCTCATGGCCCGCCGCACCCTGCCCAACGGCCCGTTCGTACGACAAACGTTGGGATACATTCGCGCTGCGGCCGTCGGCGGGATCTTCGCGCTGACGGCCATGCTCTCCGCGATGGCCATCTACCACTCGGTCATCTACATCTTCAATATCCCGGCGTCATGGGAAGTCCATAATCTCGTCGACTCCTACATCGTCCTCTTCTCGTGGGCACTGCTCTGGCCCCTGACCGCATTGGCTCGACTCGACGGCTACCTGTCGGATGAACCGCAGGGCACGAAAACGACCGACACGCTGCTCAACTGGATTCTCGCGCCGGCGCTGCTCGTCTACGCGGCGATCCTCTACCTCTACTGCCTGCAAATCCTCTTCACGTGGTCGCTGCCCAAAGGGGGCGTCGCCTATCTGGTCTTCGGCTTCACGATGGCCCTGTTCACGGTCAAGGCATTGCAGGAACTCGTCGTGCCGCGGCGCTACGACTGGTTTTTCGACCGCATCAGCATCTTCGCGCTGCCGCCGCTCGTGCTCTTCTGGGCCGGCGTCATGCAGCGCGTCGGCGACTACGGTCTGACCGACTGGCGCGTCTACCTCATCGTCTGCGGCGCGATCATGACCGCAGCCGTCGCACTCTTCGCCGCACGCCGCACCGGACGTTACTACTACATCGCCGCAACGGCCTTCGTCCTCTTCTTCCTGACGGCCTACATTCCCCGCTTCTCGGCCACGGCGTTCTCGCTGCGGTCGCAGACCGCGCGCGCCGAGCGGCTGGCCGGCCAAACGGGGCTGCTCGACGAATCCGGCCGACTCGATCTGTCCCGCATCGACGAACGCGACACGGCGCAGCTCAAACGTTATCGCGAGCTCTACGCCTCGCTCGACTACCTCGACGACCACGATACGCTGCTGCTGGCCGACCGCTTCGGCATCGCCCGCTCCCGCGAACTCCTCGGCTGCTTCCATAGCGACCGGATCAGAGACTATATCCAGTGGGGCTACGAACTCGATACCGCCGAAGCGGCAGCCCTCACAAGCTCCTACTCGAACTCGGAACTCCGTGCACCGCTCCGCATCGACGGCTACCGGTACTGCTACGCCCCCGTCTCCTTCTCCTACAACAACGGAAGCTCGCGTTATACAACCTCGGGCGACACGCTGCGGCTCTACCTGCCCGACGGACGGGAGCTTTTCCGCCGTTCGTTCGACGAGCTGTTCACGGAGCGTTGCGACCAGCTACTCTACTGGCCCGACGACGAGCCGCTCTACACGGCCGACAACCTCTTGTTCTACCGCACCGATTCGCTGCTCATCTCGTTCAGCTGGGCCGAGGTATCGCGCGGGAAGCACCGTTATGTCGCTCTGAACGTCGACAAATTCTATACGAAATAGCCCGTATTGGAAACCAAACTGCAACACCCCCTGCTGGGTGAAATCGTCCTCTGCCAGACCCGCCTTGCACGCCGCATCTCGCTTTCGGTGCGCAGCACAGGAGGCGTGCGGCTGAGTTTTCCCTGCAACGTACCGCGCGCACGCGCGCTGGCCTTTCTGGAATCGAAAACCGACTGGGTGATCCGGACGCGCGACCGGCTCGCGGCACGCGCTGCGGCGCATCCGGCACCCGCCCCGTGCGACATCGAGGCATTGCGCAGCGCCGCCAAGGCCGAACTGCCCCCGCGCGTCGAAGAACTGGCACGGCTGCACGGGTTCCGCTACGGACGGGTGACGATCCGTGCGTCGCGCACCAAATGGGGCTGCTGCACGGGCGACAACAACCTGTCGCTGAGTCTCTTCCTGATGACCTTACCCCCGCATCTGCGCGACTTCGTACTGCTGCACGAACTCTGCCACACCGTCCACCACGACCACTCGTCCCATTTCCACGCACTGCTCGACCGGCTTACCGGCGGCAACGAAAAACTCCTCAGCCGTGAGCTGAGGAGCTATTCGATACCGGCTCGGTAGCCGCGCTATTCGTACTGGCCGCTTTTGAGACGCATCACCTCCTCCTTGGTCAGGAAGCGCCATGCGCCGCGTTTGAGATTCTTCTTCGTAAGGCCGGCGTAGTAAACGCGGTCGAGTTTGCGCACCGAGTAACCCAGCGACTCGAAGATGCGCCGCACGATGCGGTTGCGCCCCGAGTGGATCTCGATGCCGATCTCGCTCTTGTCCTCCTTGACGTAGGCGATCTCGTCGGCGTGGATCTCGCCGTCCTCGAGCGTGATGCCCTCCGCGATACGATCCATGTCGGCCCGCGTGAGCGGCTTGTCGAGCGACACCTGATAGATCTTCTTCTTGCGGTACGACGGGTGCGTCAACTGGCGCGTCATGTCGCCGTCGTTGGTGAAGAGCAGCAGCCCCAGCGAATTCTTGTCGAGCCGCCCCACCGGATAGATGCGCTCCTCGCAGGCGCCCTTCACCAGATCCATCACCGTCTTGTCGGCGTGGGGATCTTCGAGCGAAGTGACATAGCCCTTGGGCTTGTTGAGCACCAGATAGACCTTCTTTTCCCCCTCGATGCGGCTGTCGTTGAACTTCACCTCGTCGGTCGGCTTCACCTTCGATCCCAATTCGGTCACGATCACGCCGTTGACCGAAACCAGTCCGGCCTGGATATAGTCGTCGGCCTCGCGGCGCGAGCAGAGTCCCGACTGGGCGATGAAACGGTTCAGGCGGATTTCGCCCGTCTGCACGTTGGGATTATAGCGGGGATAGCTCTTGGGCCGCACCTCGCCGCGGCGATCGTCGCGCTTGAATCCGCCCGCGGACTTCGGACCGTAACGTTTCGGCGCCCCCGCACGTTCGCCGTGACGGAAATCCCCCTCCTGCTCGCCGTAGGGGCGCTTGGGCCCGAACTTGCCGGCGGATTCACGGCCGTAGGCAGGCTTGTCGCCGTATTTCGGCGCACCGAAGGGTTTCTTCCCGTAGGGACGCGGACGATCCTCCGCCGCGGAACGCTCGCCGCCGTAGCCGCCCGAACGATCCGAACGGGGCCCGTCCGGACGGCCCCGGTAAGGCCCCGAAGGCCGGCCTTCGCCATATCTGGAACCGCCGGACGGACGGCGCGGGCGCTCGTCGATGGGTCGGTTGTCTTCCGTGAAGTGGGGATTGTACGAAGCACGCCGTGGGGCATGTTCGCGCGGGGTGTCATCGGCATCACGCCGGGGACCGGGGCGACGTTCGATACGTTCGGCGGTCGTCGTGCGCTTGCGCTTGTCGCGTGCGAAACGGTCGAGAACCACCGTCGAGTCGCTGTTGTAGTCTTTCATTTCGATTCAAATTAATTCGTGGCAAAGGTAATCTAATTTTCGCAGATTGTCCGCACAAATCGCACCAAATCAGCCGCCACGGCGAAAGATTCAGCATCCGTCCGTAAAAATGCCTCGCGCGTATCTCCGCGGGCATTCCTAAGGCCGGTCGTCCTCCGCCGGAACGGCGCGGAACCGCATGGGTTCCCACCCGCACAGCCGGCCGTAAATCCGCGGCGGGCTGCCGGCATCGCACCGTCATGCAAATATATTTGGTTCTGCCCGCGGCTTGCACTATCTTTGCGACACGTTAAACCCCTCGTTTATGAATCGGGAAATCCTGCGGCTCGCGCTTCCGAACATCGTTTCCAACATCACCGTCCCCGTCATGGGCATCGCCAGCACGATGATCGCCGGCAATCTGGGCGGCGGCGACACCACGCGCGCGATCGGATCGCTGGCCGTCGGCGTTTCGATCTTCAACTTCATCTACTGGAACTGCTCCTTCCTGCGCATGGGCACGAGCGGACTGACGGCGCAGGCCTACGGCGCGAAGAACCACCGCGAATGCACCGCTACGCTGGCGCGCACGCTGCTCGTCGCGGCCGTATTGGGCGCACTGATCCTGCTGCTGCAATACCCGCTCGGCCAAACGGCGATCTGGGCCATGAACGGCGACGAACTGGTCGCCGAATACTTCTACGCCCGCATCTGGGCCGTACCGGCAGGCATCATGCTCTTCGGCCTCAACGGCTGGTTCATCGGGATGCAGAACGCCCGCATCCCCATGTGGATCGCCATTCTGCAAAACGTCGTCCATGTCGGCTGTTCGTGGTTCTTCGCCTTCCGCTGCGGGATGGGCATCGCCGGCATCGGTTACGGCTCGGTCGTCGCCCAGTATCTCGGCGTGGCGCTGGCCGCCGTGCTGATCGTGGCCAACTATCGGGAGTTCATCACGCGCATCGACTGGTCGGCGGTCTTCGACATGCGGCCGATCCGGCGCTTTCTGGTCGTCAACCGCGACATCATCGTCCGCACGCTCTGCATCGTAGCCGTCTACACCTTCTTCACCGGCGCATCGGCCCGCATGGAGGATCGGACACTGCTGGCCGTCAACACCATCCTGTTGCAGCTGTTCACCCTCTTCTCCTACATGACCGACGGTTTCGCGCAGGCGGCCGAGGCGCTCACGGGACGGTTCATCGGCGCACGCGACGGGCGGTCGCTGCACCGCTGCATCCGCAACTCGATCTTCTGGTCGCTGGCCGTCGCGGCGGTCTTCGTCGGCATCTACCTCGTCTGGTGGCGCGACCTGCTGCACGTCTTCACCCTGAACAGCCCCGAATCATCGGCCAACATCATCGCAACGGCAGGCGATTACATCGGCTGGATCATCGCCATTCCGATCGCCAGTTCGCTCCCCTTTCTGATGGACGGCATCATGGTCGGCGCGACCCGCACGCGGGTCATGCGCGACTCGATGATTCTGTCGACGATCATCTACTTCGCCATCTTTTTCGCCTTCTCGCCGCTGATCGGCAACAACGCGTTGTGGTGCGCCTTCCTGCTCTACATGCTGCTGCGCGGCGTATTGCAATACTTCATGACCCACCGTTTGAAGGACATCTACCGGCAGGCGGACGCCGCCTGACCCATACGGAATCCGCCCCTGCGAAAGCTCGTGCATCGCAGGGGCGGACTTATCCGGACAAGAGGGGGCTATTCCCTCATGCAGCGTACCTGCGCACCGCAACTGCGAGCGGCCGATCCCAGCAGTTTCTTCTGAATCGTTTCCAGTACGAACGCACCCGCCTTCGGACTGTCCGGCGCATAAGGCGAGGCGCTCCAGACATACCAGCCGCTCTTCGTAAAGCGCGCGGCACCTGTCGTTCCGAACAACATGCCCGCAGCCGGATAATAGATCTCCTGCCCCTCGACCGTAAAGACCAATCCATCGTTGGCGGAGACGCTCGTTCCCTGCTTGTACCACTGGGAGAAAGGGGCATCGGCCGTCGGTGCGAAGGCCGTCCAGACGAAGCGATGCGACACCCGGTAACCGGGCGGACAAGGATCGTAGATGCTCTTCGCCCCGACATCGGACAGCGCACCCGTGCAACCCCACAGGTCATCTTTCAGGCGGTCGCCGGCAGCGACGTAATACCAGTTGGGATAGGATGCGCCGGTGCTTTCCGGAATTTCGGTGATGAAATTCATCGGATAACGCACCGCAGCCTCCATCGTGGCGGCTGCACCCAGCCGTTCCCCGTCGGCCAAGTGCCAGCCCGGAGAGGCATCGAACGCCGCCGAAGCCTCCGTATCATCCGCAAGTTCGGCGCCCGCCGCATCGTAGACGGCCATACGCTCCTGCGACGAACGGAACGGCACGAACGGGTCTTTGCGGCCCCACTGGTAGAACATGCCGTAGCTCGACACATTGTCTGAGCCCTGCCAGGCGGCAGCGAGCGCTCCCAGATTGCGATCCATGACCGCCGCTGCGCCGAGACCCTCATAGGGAAGCGCATACCGATGCAGCGACCCTTCCAGATCGGCCGACGTCAGCCACAGATGCCAGCTCCATAGAATCGCACCGTCGGCGTCGCAGGCCGCAACAACGGCATTGCCCTCCACGAAGGGATCGGCCGTCGTAAAACGGATGCGTCCCTCCTCGCCGAGCGAAACCTCCCCGATCAGATTCGGCGCCGTCTGCCACAGCAGCTTCGCGGTCACTGGCCGCAGCGCTTCGGGAACGATTCCGTCCGCCTTCCCGCAGGTCGAACCCGCGGTGTAGGCCGCATCGGGCGGCGTCACCGCACCGTTGCCCATCGTCGTAGCGTCGAACTCGTAACGTCCCGCCCGCGCCACGACGTAGCAGTTGGCCGTCGCCGAGGCATCGAGCGCCACGGGCGCCGGTTCGGTAGCCGCATAAGCGATCGGATTGTAGGTCTTGATATGGTTGGCCGCAAGCACGACCTCCGCCTGCGACGTCTCGCGCACCATCTGCCCGCCCTCCGTATCGGTGATCGTGAAGCGCCAGCCCCGGTAGCTGCCCGGCGGAACGACCAGACAGAAGACGACGGGATCGCCTCCGGAGAGCGCTGCGCCCCCGGCACCGCAGTCGAGCAGGATCGACGGATGTCCGGCATCGACGGAACGTATCGTCCACCCGCCGGCGGCCGTCCATTCGAACCGCATTCGTCCGGCAAGCGGCGCACCGTCGAGCGCCGTCAGACGGATCGAGCGGATCGTCGCCGTTCCGGTGAGTTGCAGCCGCACCACGCCGCAGACCGACGTGAAGCGGAGATCGTCCGCACGTGTGCTTCGGGCGGTCATCGAGCTGATGCCCGCAGCGAACGTCCCCGAACCTCCGAAGGGCTGCACCGCAGGAAGCGTCGTCGTCACGCCCGCACCTTCGGCGACAGCATCCGGACGATAGGGATAACAGGCGTAATAGACCGCGCTTTCGAAAGCCTCGCCGGTGAAATCGGCAGACGTCCCGCCCGCAAAACGGTCGTCGATCGCATAACGGCGGCACGCCGGCGAATCTTCTCCCCACAGCGCGATCGCATCGCCCGCCGACCACCGCACCTCCGTGCCGCGCGGGCCGCCCAGCGACGTCCGGGTCTCGTCGACCCGGGCATGTACCTTCATAAGCGCCGGTGTCTCCTCCGTCGGACGCAGCGGCGACTGCGCCTCGTCCGGTTCGATCCGCTCGCAACCGACCGATGCGAGCAGGATCGCAACGAGATAAAACCGTCTCATCGTCCCGACCCTATAAATCCTCCCACGGGTCTTCGACCATCGGCGTGTTACCCGATTCCGACGACGCTGCGAAACCGCGTTCCGCGACGCACTCCGTCGACCGTACTTCCGGAGGCAGATAACCCGCCGCCAACGACAAATGCTCCCGACCGGTTCCAGTACAGGTTGCCTGCAACGTATACCGAGCGCGGAAAACGACTGGTGAAAACGAATGTTCGCACATAACTTCTTTCTGTTAAAAGTTGATATTTTCTCGCTTTGTTTTCTCGCCTCGGCATAGCCCGAACAAGTTCGGCTTTGCACCGGCTTATCGAAAACGTTGATTTTCATTCTTCGTTTTCTCGCCTCGGCATAGCCTGAACAAGTTCGGCTCTGCGCTCGGCTTATCGAAAACGTTGATATTTTCTTCGTTTTCTCGCCTCGGCATAGCCCGAACAAGTTCAGCTCTGCGCTCGGCTTATCAAAAACGTTGATTTTCATTCTTCGTTTTCTCGCCTCGGCATAGCCCGAACAAGTTCGGCTCTGCGCTCGGCTTATCGAAAACGTTGAACAAAACAAAGATAATAAAATTAACAGAAAAAGTCTTTTTAAATTATAAAATAATCTTTTTATTTTATTACAAGGTGCAATACGAAAGCTCCGCTTCGGACACTCGTGGAAGCGTGTACGGGAAAAACAAGGCCCCGAAAAGCCGGAGAAGGGCTGCCGGAGCCTCGA
>UMHH01030626.1_pt1 | contig 11534 bp, 10 predicted proteins | sample 1965491 | NCBI WGS metagenome assembly UMHH01 (sample SAMEA4836094, study PRJEB28245) | human gut metagenome | biome: gut microbiome; material: fecal sample | place: Denmark | collected 2008
GCCTACGTGCGGAACCAGGGCCTTTCTGCGCTATGCTTGAAAAGCAGGAAGGGGGCCGTATCATTCCCCTGAGAAGAAAAGGGGGACAGCGGTATTTTCTGGCGGCTGCACGGGAGACCTTCTCCATACAAAATTCACAATTATGTGCTATCATCTGTTTCGGGAGTGATTCGCAGTGAAACGCATTTTGATTGTGGAGGACGAGCAGGACATCCAGGAGCTGCTGGAGGCCTACCTGGGCGACGCGGGCTATGAGACGGCAACGGCGGGGGACGGCATTGAGGCGGTGAGCCGCTTTCAGCAGGAGGCGTTCGACCTGGTCCTGCTGGACGTGATGTTGCCCAAGCTGGACGGCTTTGGGGTGTGCGAGCTTATCCGCCGCCAGTCCCGGGTGCCCATTGTCCTGCTCACCGCCCTGGACGGAGAGGCCGAGCAGCTCCGGGGCTTTGATCTGGAGATCGACGACTACATCACCAAGCCCTTCTCCATGCCCATCCTGCTGCGGAAGCTGGCGGCGGTGCTGCGGCGGGCGGGGGGCGGCGCGCCCGGACGCTGCCTGCGCTACCGGGGGCTGACCCTGGACCCCGACGCGGTGGAGGTACGCCTGGACGGCCGGGTGCTGGAGCAGCTCACCGCCCGGGAGTTCGAGCTGCTGCGGGAGCTCCTGTCCAGCCCCGGGCGGGTGTTTACCCGGGAAATCCTGCTGGCCAAGCTGTGGGGCTACGACTTTTTCGGGGACGAGCGGGTGGTGGACAGCCACATCAAGAACCTCCGCAAAAAGCTGGGGGTGGACTACATTGAGACTGTGAGGGGGGTGGGCTACCGTGTGCCGAAGGAACATCCGTGAGAGCCTGACGGCCCGTATCTTCCTGCTCACCCTGCTGCTGCTGCTGGGGGCGGGGGGACTCACCTTCGGACTGATTGCCTGGGCCACCCCCATCACCTATGTGTCCGTGGTCGGCGACCGGCTCCAGGTGCAGGTGAACGAGCTCACCGACCGGCTGGCCCTAACCAAGCTGGCCGACGCCGGGCCCATCCTGGATGTATTTGTCCGGGAGAGCGGAGCGGCGGTATCCCTGGCGAGCCCCGACGGGGAGAGTGTGGACACGGGCTCCCTCTATGTGTCCGTCACAACGGCCGTGCAGGAGTCTGATTCGGTGTCCACCTATACCTATGGCGCCGACGGCGGCCGGGCGCAGAGAGAAGGGGCCGGGCACTATGTGACCACGGCCCTCAGCGACGCCCTGATCGCGGAGGTGACCTTTGCCGACCGGGCGGAAACCTATCAACTGCTGGTTGTCCCTCCCATGCGCCTGGCCAACCAGGCGGTGGAGGCCCTTAACCGGGCGGCGCCCTGCCTGGCCCTGGCCCTGTTGGCCTTTTCCCTGCTGTGCGCGGTGGGGTACTCCCGCTATCTGGCCAGGCCCATCGTCCGCATCAGCTCCATCGCGGGGCGGATGGCGGAGCTGGACTTCCAGTGGAAATGCGGCGAGACCCGGCGGGACGAGATCGGCGCTCTGGGCCGCAGCCTGGATGAGATGGCGGAGCGCCTCTCCGCCGCCCTGGCCGAGCTGGAGGAGGCCAACGCGGCCCTGCGGGGCGACATGGAGCGGGCCAGGGAGCTGGAACGCCAGCGGCTGGCCTTCTTCTCCGCCGCCTCCCACGAGCTGAAGACCCCCGTCACCATCCTGAAGGGGCAGCTGAGCGGTATGCTGGACGGCGTGGGGGTGTACCGGGACCGGGAGAAGTATCTGGCCCGCTCCCTCCAGGTGGCGGGGCGGATGGAGGCGCTGGTGGGGGAGCTGCTGGCCGTGTCCCGCATGGAGTCGGACGGCGCCTCCCGCCGGGAGGCGGTGGAGCTGTCCGCCCTGACGGCGGAGAAGCTGGCCCAGGACGCCGAGCTGCTGGAGCAGCGGGGGATGACCGCGGTGGAGGCGCTGGAGCCGGGACTTCTGGTGGAGGGGGAGCGCGCCCTGCTGGGCCGTGCGGTGGAAAACCTGCTCTCCAACGCCGCCCTCTACTCGCCGGAGGGGGCGGAGATCCGGGTGACTGCGGCGGCCCGGGGGGCTTGGGCGGTGCTGACGGTGGAAAACACCGGGGCCCGCATCCCGGCCGAGGCCCTGCCCCACCTGTTTGAGGCCTTTTACCGGGCCGAGCCCTCCCGCAGCCGGGCCACCGGCGGCAGCGGCCTGGGGCTCTATCTGGTGCGCATGATCGTGGAGCGCCACGGCGGGACGTGCCGCATCGAGAACAGCGCCGACGGGGTGCGCTTCACCGCCCTCCTTCCGCGCCTCTCCACAGAAAACACATAAATTCTCCCTCTCTCCTCCACGGGGGGCCGGTATCCTTGGGACGAACCCAAACAAGAAAGGATGCCGAGCCATGCAAATTACCCTGCAAGAACTGAACATGACCTATCCCAACGGCAAGAAGGCCCTCCAGGGGGTGAGCGCCTCCCTGGACAGCCCCAGCCTGATCGGCCTGCTGGGCCCCAACGGCGCGGGCAAATCCACCCTGATGAAGCTGCTGGTGGCGGGCCTGCTGCCCACCGGCGGCGCCATACGGGCGGACGGCGAGCCTCTGACCAAATGCGAGCGGGCCTACAAGGCCCGCCTGGGCTATCTGCCTCAGGACTTCGGTCTGTTTGACGAGCTGACGGTGGAGCAGTTTCTGGACTACATGGGGGCGCTGAAGGGCCTGCGGAGCGGCCGGGAGAGCATTCGGGCGGTGATCGAGGCTGTCCATCTGGGGGAGAAGCGGCGGGCCAGAATCCGCACCCTCTCCGGCGGCCAGCGCCAGCGGGTGGGCATTGCCCAGGCCCTGCTGGGCGACCCGGCGTTTTTGATCTTTGACGAGCCCACGGTGGGCCTGGACCCGGAGGAGCGCATTCACTTCCGCAACCTGTTTTCCCGGCTGGCCCAGGACCGGCTGGTGCTCCTGTCCACCCACATCATCGAGGATGTGCAGTCGGTGTGCTCCCGCCTGCTGGTGCTCCACCAGGGGCGGCTGCGCTTCGACGGCACGCCGGAGGAGCTTATCCGGGCGGCAGAGGGCCACGTGGGCACCTTTGAGGCGCGGGCGGGGGGCCGGGAGGACGGCCTGCACATCACCGCCCGGGTGAACACCGCCCGGGGCGTGGCCTGCCGGGCGGTGGCGGAGACGCTGCCCCCCTATGTCCGGCCCGCCGAGCCCACCCTGGAGGACGCCTACCTCTATCTCATCTCCGGGGAGGGCGAGGCATGAACGTCTGGATTCTCTCGGTGCGGGAGCTGGCGCGGCTGCTGCGGGGCCGGCTCACCTGGCTGGCCGCCGCCCTCACCGTCCTGTCCCCCCTGGCGGGGCTGACGGTGTACCGGTCCGCCTCGGCCGACACGATGCAGTCCCTCTATGTGGCCAATCCCGCCCTGGCCGGGGGCGTGCTGGGCGGGCTGTTCTTTGCCCTGCTCACCCTCTGCGACTGCGCCCGTACCTCCCGCTGCCGGGTGGAGGTGCTCTGCGACGCGGCGGTGTCTCCCCTGACCGCTGCCCTGGCAAGGCTGATGGCCCTGCTAGGGACGGCGGCGCTGACCCTGGCCCTCACCCTTCTGACCTGGCTGCCCTGGACGGCCCATACCGTGGGCGCCGTCTTTGACGGCGGGGATTATCTGCTGGCCTACCTCATTCTCATGGGCCTGGCACTCCCCCTGTGTATCCTGCTGGCCGGGGCAGCGTGGCAGTTCACCCGCCGCTTTGACCTGTCCCTGGTGCTGGTGGCCGCTCTGGCGGCCCTGAGCCTCACCATCTGGCGGGACAACTGGCAGCTCTGCTGGCTCAACCCCTGCGTCTGGGCCCTGTCCGACGATTTCTCCAACTTCCGCATCCTCCGCTCCGCCGCCTACATGCGCCTGACCTGGCTGCTGGGCCTGGCGGGGCTGTGGGCCCTGTCCTACCTGTGCATCCGGCGGTACGGCCGGGGCCCCCTGGGCTCTCTGGCCCGCACGGCCCGGCGGGTATACCGCCCCCTGCTGGCCGCGGCCCTGCTGCTCTGCTGCGGCTGGAGCTGTGCCGCTCAGCCCTTCATCGACCACAGCAACCCGGATCTCAGCGCCATGACCTTCCTGACGATGGAACCGCTGGAGGGGGTGGCCTGCCTGCGCCGCTCCGTCCAGGTCACGCCGGACACAAGGCGGGGCACGGTGGAGGGTACGGCCTCCTACCAGCTCCAGAATACCACGGGGCAGGAGCAGACGGTGGCCCTCGGCGTCACCCCCGGCTACACCATCTCCAACGTCCGGGCCAACGGGGTGGAGGTCCCCTTCTCGGTGAGCGATTACCAGGAGTACAACGAGGCCAAACTGGAGGTCGCCATCCCGGCCGAGGAGCAGGTGGAGCTGACCCTGGAGTACGGCGGCTTCCCCCAGGAGAGCATGCCCACCATGCAAGGGAGCAAGGAGCTCAGCGGCGAATACCTCTGTCTGGAGAACGCGGCCCTCTCTCCCCGCCTGATGAACGTGATGCCAGGCGAAGACGGCTATCCCGCCACAATTGAGATCACCCTGCCCGCCGCCATGACGGTCATCCCCTTCGGCGCCAGCGAGGCGGAGGTGGTGGCCGAACATGGGGACGGCACCAAGACCTGGCGCTATGAGACCAACCGTGCCGGCGGCATCCTCTACGCCGGCGACTACGTTCGTGAGGAGATCCAGGCCGGGGGGCTCACCATCGACTTCTACTACGGCCGCAAGCACCAGGCCGTCATGGAGGCCGCCGGCGCGGCGGAGGCCGTCCTGGCGGTGATGGACTACTGCGCCGGGCACTACGGTTCTCTTGCCTTCGGGGATGGGGAGCGCCTCAAGCTGATCCAGAGCCGGGTGGCCGGCGGCGGCTACGCCGGGGACGGGGCCAGCCTGCTGGACGAGGCCGACTTCACCGCCCACAACCTGGGCGACGCAGACAAGGGCGGCGGGGCCGCCGAGGTGATGATCCACGAGCTGGTCCACCAGTGGTGGGGCTTGGGCAACATGTTTGACACCGCCGACCCCTGGTCGGCGGAGGGCCTGACGTGCTACACCACCTACCGCATCGCGAAGGAGCTCTACGGCGAGGACTACGCCAGGGAGCACTATGTGAACCAGTGGCGTGCGGAGGTGGAGGACTACTACCTCAACTTCTACGTCCGCCGCCCGGAGTACCTGGAGGCCCTGCCCGAGGCGGAGCGGCTGGCCATCTCCAACTCCCTGTCCGGCATGCGCCGGTACAGCGAGATGCCGCTGAAGATTTTGAAAGCGGAGGAGCTGGTGGGGGGCGAGGCGGCCATGGATGAGCTCCTGCACGGCCTCTTCAACCGGGAGCTGGACCCCATGTACCCCTATCTGACCTACCAGGAATTTTTGGACGCCTGCGGGCTGACGGAGGAGGACTTGACCCTTGATTAAGATATTTCGCTGCGAGTGCCGGCGGCTGCTGTGCAACAAGTTTTTCATCGGCCTGCTGGCGGTGCTGCTGTTCTATGCCGGACAGGTGTTCTACGCCGTAGCCCTCCCCGGCGTGGCCCATACGGCCCCCTTTTCGCCCTGGAGCTTCGGGGCCTACCTGGGGCGGCTGCTGCCCCTTGTGTGGGTGGGGGCCCTGTTCTTCCTCACCTTTTTCACGTCGGCCCGGGAGCGGCGGGCGGCGGTGCTCACCGCCGCCACCCCCGCCGACCCCCGGCGGTACGCCCTGGCCCGCTGCGCTGCCGCCCTGGTGGGGGTGGCTCTGCTCTGCCTGGAGGCGCTGGCCCTGGCCGCCCTGCTCTATGCCCGCCTGTTCGGCTGGACGGACTGGGGCTCCCTGGCCCTGCCTGCCCTGGTGATCCTGGCGCCCCCTCTGGTGTTCGCCCTGGGCAGCGGCTGGCTGCTGGGCCGCCTGCGGCCCTGGCTGCTCTATGTGTGGATGCTCCTCCCCTTTGCCCTGGCGGCCCTGCCTCTGCCGGAGGCCCTGGGGCTGTGGAACGGCGGCCTGTGCACGTCCTATCCCCTGACTCTGGGGATGCTGGACCCGGCTTTCTCCCTCCCGGCGGCGGCCTGGGCCGTCCAAGGGCTGCTTCTGGCTGCCGGGGTGCTCCTTTTGCTGGTGGCGGGAAAGGGGAAAAAGGTGTATAATCAGTGACAGACCGTATACCATAAGCACATAGGTTCCAGAAGGAGGCGTAACAGATGGATTCTAACGAGAGCCGGGCGCGGGCGCTGCTGGGCGACCTGTCCGCCGGGTGCAGCGCGGTGGCGTGGGAGACGGCGGACGGCGGACACCTGTGGGGGCGCAACTTCGATTTCAACCGCATTGCGGCGGACAGCAAGGTGACCTTTGTACCACGGGGACAGGTGTTCTACGCCTGCGGTACCGAGCTGGAGGGCAATCTGGAGCCGTCCACCCGCTGTACGGCGGCCTACGCTGCGGTGGGCATCGGCTCCCTGGTGCTGCGTTCCACCCCGGCCCTGTATGAGGGCCTCAACGAGAAGGGACTGATGGGCGGCCAGCTCTACTACCGCACGTTTGCCCACTTTGCCCCGGAGGCGCGGCCCGGCACCCTGCCCCTCCAGCCGCCCTTCCTGGTGACCTGGTGCCTGGCCACCTGCGCCTCGGTGGAGGAGGTGGCCCGCGCACTGGAGGAGCGGGTGTCGCTGGTGGCCATCCCCATGCTGGGGACCGTGCCGCCCATCCACTGGATGTTTTCCGACCGCACCGGGGAGAGCATCGTGGTGGAGTCCGACCGGGACGGGCTGCACATCTACCGGAACACGGTTGGAGTGATGACCAACAGCCCCGGCTACCCGTGGCACCGTACCAATCTGTTGAACCATCCCCAGCTCCGGCCCCTGGATTACGGAGAGCTGGCCTGGGGCGGGGAGCGGCTGGAGCCCTGCTTTTCCGGCAGCGGGGCGGCCGGCCTGCCCGGGGACTGGTCGTCCCCCTCCCGCTTCGTGCGGCTGGCCTTCCTCCGGGAGCACGCGGTCAAGGGCGGGGACGAAGCGGAGGGGGTGTCCCTTCTGTTCCGCCTGCTCCACAGCGCCGCCTTTCCTCTGGGTGCGGTGGAGCTCACCGGGCCGGGGGAGATCACCCCCCACGACCGGGGCGTGGTGCCCTATGACTACACGGTGTATTCCTCCGTCCTCTGCGCCGAGTCCATGCGCTTCTACTGGCTCACCTACCGGAACAGCCGGGTGCGCTATGTGGAGCTCTCACGCCTGCTGAAGGGAGACCGCCCCCTCCAGTTCGCGCTGGGGGAGGAGCCGGAGTTCTGCGACGTGACCGGTGAAGGCGTATAACACTCCAACAGGGCGCACCACGAAAAAATGCAAAAGCTCAGGTGCATGAAGTGTTTGCGCATGCGGGCCGTCCCGTAATCGCATGGCCGTGCCGCGGTAAGCGGCGCATGGCCAACTTTGCCATGCTTATGAATAGCAAAAAGTACCCCCTGCCGCATGCGGCAGGGGGTACTTTTTTATCAAACGCGCTCCGGGTCCCTGGCAATGGGCTGGAAGTATTTTGTCCGGTACTCCTGAAAGAGGTCGTCAAACTCCTGGTTGAAACCGCCGTGATGCAGCTCGTGCATATAGGCGTGGGAGTCGATGCGCACCTTGTCGTCGGGCGAGGAGGTCTGGCGCAGGATGTGCAGAGCCACGTTGGAACAGTGGTCGGACATGCGCTCCAGATTGATCAGCAGCTCCAGGAACTGGGTGCCCAGCTCGATGGTGCACTCACCGGCCTTAAGGCGCTCCACATGGCGGTTTTTCAGGGTGGCGGCGATCAGATCTACAACCTCCTCCAGCGGCTCCACCTGGACAGCCAGGGTGCGCTGGCGGCTCTGGTAGCAGGCTACCGTCTTGTCCAGCGTCTCTCCCACCGCCGCGGTGAGCCTCTCAAGCTCGGCCCGGGCCTGGGGGGAGAAGGTAATGTTCCGGTCGTGGAGGACGACCGCACTCTCCGAGACGTTGACGGCGTAATCGCCGATGCGCTCAAAGTCGGACAGGGTGTGCAGCAGCTCGGACACCCGGGTGCTCTCCTCGGCGGTCAGCGCCCGGTCGGTGAGCTTGACCAGATAGTTGTCCAGCAGACCCTCCAGCTTGTCCAGCGCCACCTCGGTTTCGTTGAGCCGCTCCAGCTTCTTGGCGTCAAATTTCCAGATGAGCTCCACAGCCAGCCGGTAGTTGTCCCGGGCGAACTCGCCCATCTGCACCACCGCATCGTGGGCCCGCTCCAGCGCCAGGGAGGGGGAGGACAGGAAACGGTCGTCCAGCACGGACAGCTCCCGCTCCTCCGCGTCGCCGGGCACCACCGCCTTGACCAGCTTGACGAGCTGGCGGTGGAAGGGAAGAAGCAGGGCAGTACAGGCAATGTTGAACGCCAGGTGGAGGTTGGCGATAGAGCCCATGTCCATGGTGTTTTCCCAGAACGGAAAGCGGAACAGGGCGTTGCCCGCGTACAGAACCAGCAGGAAAAAGACCGAGCCGATGATGTTGAAAAAGAGGTGGATCATGGCGGTCCGCTTGGCATTTTTGGAAGCGCCCACCGACGAGATGAGCGCGGTGATGCAGGTGCCGATGTTCTGGCCCATAATCAGCGGCATGGCGATGTTGAAGGAGACCACGCCGGTGGTGCTGATGGCCTGGAGTATGCCCATGGAGGCGGAGGAGCTCTGGAGCAGGGCGGTGACCGCCGCTCCCACGGCTACGCCCAGAAGGGGATTGGAGAAGGCGGTAAACACCGACTGGAACTCCGGCAGATCCTTCAGTGGCTCCACGGCGGAGGACATGGTGTTCATGCCGATGAACAGCAGGCCCAGGCCCAGCACGATCTGGCCCACAATGCGCTTGTGCCCGCCCTTGATGAACATGTAGAAGATGATGCCCACAACCGCCAGAATGGGCCCCAGGAAGGAGGGCTGCAGGAACATCATCACGATGTTGTCCGCGTCGATATCACCCAGGCGCAGCAACTGCGCGGTGACGGTAGTGCCGATGTTGGCGCCCATGATGATGCCCACTGTCTGCTCCAGCTTCATGATGCCCGCGTTGACGAAACCGACGCACATGACGGTGGTGGCGGCGGAGCTCTGGATCAGCCCGGTGACGACGGCCCCCAGAAGGACCCCTTTGAATACGTTGCTGGTAAGACGCTCCAGGATATGCTCCAGCCGGCCGCTGGAGAGCTTCTCCAGGCCGTCCGTCATGGTGGACATACCAAACAGGAACGTGGCGATGGCGCCAAACATGGCGACTATATTCGCAATATCCACAATGCTCCCCCAAATCTGACTCCGCGGTCAAATTTTCGAAAAATTTTGCTCATTTCCGACCACGATAAATTATAGCCTTCTGGCAGCGGTTCGTAAATATAGAGGGAGCGATTTTTAAAAATTTAGCAGTTCCACTAAAAGCATTGGGGGAAAAACCGTCAATTTCGTTCACGTTCCGCAGGGGAAGCCCGCATGGAACAGGATCGTTGACATAGGGACAGACGCGGGCGGAATAGAGTGGAACTATGGAGGTGTGACAAATGTTCACTGCGTGGATTTTGCTGATGCTCAACAGCCTGTTCTTCACCCTGCGCCTCTCCGGTGGGGGAAGCGGCTCCTTCCCCCGTCCGCTGAAAGCGGAGGAGGAGCGGATGTACCTGGAGCGGATGGCGCAGGGTGATCTGGAGGCCCGGAACATCCTCATCGAGCACAACCTGCGCCTGGTGGCGCACATCATGAAAAAGTACTATACACCCAACGGGGATCAGGACGATCTGATCTCCATCGGCACCATCGGACTGATCAAGGGGATCAGTACCTTCAAGCCGGACAAGAACGTGCGCCTGGCCACCTATGCCTCCCGCTGTATCGAAAACGAGATCCTGATGCACTTCCGCGCCCAGCGGAAGCTGCAGGGGGAGGTCTCCCTGTCGGATTCCATTGACGGGGATGGGGACGGCAACTCCCTGTCGCTGATGGACACCATCAGCGTGGACGACAATATGCTGGAGGAGCTGGATGCCCGTGACTCCTGCGCCAAGGTGCGCCGGTGCGTCAAGCGATGCCTGGACGAGCGGGAGGCCATGATCATCACCCTCCGGTACGGCCTGAATGCCCGCCCGCCCCTGACCCAGCGGGAGATCGCGGCCCAGTGCGGCATCTCCCGCTCCTATGTATCGCGCCGCGGCTATTGCAAGCGCGGAGGGGGATGTCTCCGGGGGCCGGGACGGCCCGGACGGAGACGCCACCCTCACTGCGGTGTCAGAGCGGGAAAAGCCAGCTTCTCGGAGGGAGGCCCGGAGTGCCGGACGTGCGGCCGACATCAACACCAGTGGTACAGTCAGCTCAGCGGATACCGGAGGTATCCGGCCACCAGGTCAATGAATACGCTGTTGGAGGGACTGCGGGTCAGGTGCCGTCCGGCCAGGGTATCCAGAAGGCTGTGGTCCTCAAGTTTCCAGCAGTCCCCGATTACGGTGCGGACAGCGCGCTCCACCGCGATTGAGGTGGTATGGAACTGCTTGGCGGTTTCCCGGTAGAGACGCTTGGTGATCAACTGGAGGGAGCTGGGATTGGCCGCCACCTGCACAGACATGTATACGGTGTAGTCAAATCCGACCAGGTTTCTGCGCACGCCCAGCCGGCGCAGGAGCAGCTCTGCCTTTTGAGAGGCATTTGCCGCGTCAAAAGTAGGTGACAGGGTGAAATTTGTCATAGGACAGACTCCTTTTTTCAAAAAGTAGATGTAAGGGAGCGTCCATGACTGGTGTGGACCGAGCCGCAAGCGACTCTCTGGTGGATGGAGCGCATCCGCTGCTTGACCTCCGATAGGCTTTCCAAAAACTATATGTACGCAAAAGAGGGAAATTGGACAAATGATTGAAAGATGGGAGAGGAATCTGCTTTTTTGTGGGGTTAATTTCCAAGGAAGTCGACAATATCCACGGAATAGGATACTTTTTTTCTTTGACAGCCGTTTGGAATGAATACATTCCGTATCTGGCGCAAATACCAAGGTAAAATCAAACGGAATCCATAGGTTCCAGGCTTGATTTTAAGGAGGTCTTCATGTCAGAGAAAATTAAGCAGGATATCTCAATTGGCAAAAACCTGCATCGCCTGCGCAAGCAGGCCGGACTGTCCCAGGAGCAGGTCGCGGTAAAGCTCCAGGTCATGGGCCTCCCTGTCAGCCGGGAAATCATCTCCCAGATGGAACTGGGCCGCTACAGTATCCGGGTCAGCGTCCTGATCGCTTTGAAGCAGATTTACGGCGTTTCTTATGAGGAGTTTTTTCAGGGCCTGCCAGACAGCCGGTAAAATGCAGGGAAGAAAAGCCGGAGCACCTGTGATAAAATAAAGAGAGAGAGAACAGGCGAGGGGGGAATGATACATGAATGAGGAACAGGGGAAATTCCTGGAGGAACTCTACCACGCGAATTTTAAGCGGATGCTCCTCGAGCTCTACCCCATATTAAAGGACATGCCCTCGGCACAGGTTGCCATTCAGGAAGCGGCGCGGATTGCGTGCCAGAAGCCGGAGGAGATGATGAGCAGCCCAAAT
>UMHH01040835.1_pt1 | contig 11533 bp, 14 predicted proteins | sample 1965491 | NCBI WGS metagenome assembly UMHH01 (sample SAMEA4836094, study PRJEB28245) | human gut metagenome | biome: gut microbiome; material: fecal sample | place: Denmark | collected 2008
GCCGGACTGTATCCTTTGATCACACTTGCCATGCCTTTTAAAGATTCAGATACTTCCACTGCACTGAGCAGATTATCCATCGTATCGCCTACAATGGTTGCCGCATCCACTACAGTCGGCACACCGATTGCAATCACCGGGATCCCGACTGTCTTTTCCGTGATTGCATTTCGGTGATTTCCCACCCCGGATCCCGGATTGATTCCCGTATCCGCAATCTGAATCGTCCGGTTCAGCCTTTTTGAATTTCTCGCTGCCAACGCATCGATCACCAGAAGGATATCCGGTTTTGTCTCTGCCACCACCCCCCGGATCACCTCCACAGTCTCCATTCCGGTCTGCCCCATAACCCCCGGTACGATCGCGCTGACTGACCAGACCTCATCTTCCCCTGTTGCATACTTTCCGTACTCTTCAATGATATGCCTTGTGATATGCAGGTTGTCTACCACATAAGGACCAAGTGCATCCGGTGTCACCTGGCGGTTGCCAAGACCGACCACCAGGATCTTTTCCATCTTTCTTTTAGGAAGCAATTCTCCAATGAATTTCCGGAGCTGCTGTGAAATCTCCTCATGATATCCTTCATCGGGAACTGCCATTTCCGGTGCCTCGATCGTGATATAGCTGCCAACCGGTTTCCCCATCACTTTTGCTCCGTTTTCGGTCTCAATCCTCACGGTCGTGATGCGGATCTCATTTTCCTCATCATACTCTTCCGTCAAGATCACACCCTGAACCTCAACATGGTCAGATTCAAACCGTTCCTTCTCTTCCAGCGCCAGATCCGTCCTGATATTATACTTTTCAACCATAGTCCTCTCCCATTTCTGTATTTTCTGTCTTATTCACTTAGTTTTTCGCAAAAAATTGGAATTATGTATTGACAAGCAATCTTTCTTCGCCTAAAATAAATAAGTGTGTTCGACGGATGTTCCGTGTCACTTTTCGTCGAATTCAATATTATGATTATATAATTTATGAAATGATAATTTGGAGGTGTCGGAAATGGCTAATATTAAATCCGCAAAAAAGAGAATTTTAGTAACTGAGACAAAGACAGCTAGAAATAAAGCAATCAAATCTAAAGTGAAAACTTATGTAAAGAAAGTTGAAACTGCTGTTGAAAAGAAAGACGTTGAAGCTGCAAAAGTTGCATTAAAAGAAGCAATCTCTGTAATCAACAAAGCAGGAAGCAAGGGTGTTTACCACAAAAATACTTGTGCAAGAAAGATCTCTCGTTTAACAAAAGCTGTTAACGAAATTGCTTAATTCCGGTTTCGAGATAAATAATGAATGATAAAAAGGCAGCCATCCCGTCAGTGGCTGTCTTTTTTGTTTTCATAAATCTTTCAAAAAAGAGTCTGTACTGAAATGCTGCTTGTATTCGGTACAGACTTTTTTTGTCTTCTGATTTTCTCTTATAATTTAGAATAACCGTAGCTGTTCACGATAGCTTCGATCCGCTGTCCTTCTCTGCACTTCGGGCAATCTTCCGGAGAATATGCTCTGTAATGCGGAAGATCACTGCTTGTGAAGATCGTATTGACTTCCATTCCTGCAATCTTGTTGACTGAACTGAAAATTGCGCTGATTCCGCAGACTCTTCCACCGTAGTAGAGAACAGACTCGATTGCTTGTTTGACAGATTTACCGGTTGTAATGGACGCTGCAAGGATCAGAACCTGTTTGTTCTCAACCATTCTCTGTTTGTTGTCACGGAACAGGATCTGTCCGTCCTGATACATCTCCGGGGTAATAATGGAAATGTTGTTTCCTTTGCTGAGTGAGTACTGGTTCTCATCGGCAAGCTGCTCGGCAAGGAAGGTTCCGATCACTTCTGTCTCTTCCATGCAAACGATGGTATCTACCGTTGTGTTAGAAAGGTAAGCTGCTGCAAGAACTTTTGCAGTTTCACGGGCATTGTTGTGACGGGATTTGACCGTTGACATGTCGATGTAGGTGTTGATGTGGGAATGACTTGTTGCAAAGTGTCCTTTTAAAATTTTAATTCGCGCCTTTGGGTTTTTAGCGGAGCGAAGGTCTTCCAGTCTTTCATCCATTTCTAGTTCCTCCTTTAAGTTGTTTTGGTGGTTTTGACTGGTTTTAGTATAGCACAGAGGGATGGGTTGTGCAATATGTATATTTGGTGGTGGTGGGAAGTTGGGTGGTTTGATGGTTTGACAGAACTTTTGTTTAGGGGGGGACGCCAAACTGGCGCGGGAGCGCGGTTTGGCTGGATGGGTGGTTTGACGGGACTTCTGTTTTTGGGGGACGCGGAATTGGCGCGGGGCGCGATTCCGCTGGATGTGTTTGTGAGTTTGTGGGTCGAATGATTTACATACAAGCCGGTCAGAGTCTCACAAGCAGAGCTTGTTCGACCGTTGGCGGCGCCAACTAACTAATCAGAAATAGAAGGAGTCCCGGAAAAGCATGCAAGCATGTTTTTCCGGGACTCCTTCTATTTCCGCTTAGCTGACCGGCTTGTTGCCTATCGCTTAGTTATTGATCAGTTTATCTTCACCATTCCAGCTGTAGAGTTTTCTGATTTCTTCTCCTACTACTTCTGATGGATGTTCTGCGGCTTTCTTTCTCATTGCTTTGAAGTGTACCTGACGTCCTGCCGGTGACATGTCGAGAAGGAATTCTTTTGCGAATGTTCCGTCCTGGATGTCTGAGAGGATCTTCTTCATTGCTTTCTTTGTATCTTCTGTGATGATCTTTGGTCCTGTGATGTAATCACCGTATTCTGCTGTGTTGGAGATTGAGTATCTCATTCCGGCGAATCCGCTCTGGTAGATCAGGTCTACGATAAGTTTCATTTCATGGATGCATTCGAAGTATGCGTTTCTTGGATCGTATCCTGCTTCGCAAAGTGTTTCGAAACCTGTCTGCATAAGGGCACATACACCACCGCAAAGTACAGCCTGTTCTCCGAAGAGGTCTGTTTCTGTCTCTACTCTGTATGTTGTTTCAAGAAGTCCTGCTCTTGCTCCACCGATTGCAAGACCGTAAGCAAGTGCTCTGTCCCAGGCTTTTCCTGTGTAATCCTGTTCTACTGCGATCAGACATGGTGTTCCTTTTCCTGCCTGATATTCGCTTCTTACTGTATGTCCTGGTGCTTTTGGAGCGATCATTGTTACATCTACGTATGCCGGAGGTGTGATGCATCCGAAGTGGATGTTGAATCCGTGTGCGAACATCAGCATGTTACCTTCCTCAAGGTTTGGTTCGATGTCTTTCTTATACATATCAGCCTGAAGTTCATCGTTGATAAGGATCATGATGATATCAGCTTTCTTTGCAGCTTCTGCTGCTGTATATACTTCAAATCCCTGAGCTTCTGCTTTTGCCCATGATTTGCTTCCTTCGTAGAGACCGATAATGACATTGCATCCTGAATCTTTCAGGTTCAGTGCATGTGCATGTCCCTGGCTACCATATCCGATAATAGCGATTGTCTGTCCTTCTAATACTGATAAATTACAGTCTTCCTGATAAAAAATTCTTGCTGCCATTTTTAATTTCCTCCTATGACTTATTGAATTCTATAGAGTTAAAGGCTCCATGCCCCTAGCTTTCTTATGTAACTACTGCTGCATCCCTGAAGGTGCCGCTTTCGAGCTCGTCGCTCTTTTCAAAACGTCTCTCTGCTTTAATCAAACATGATCACATCATCGCTTCCGCGCTTCAGTCCGGTAATACCGGTTCTTGCCAGCTCCAGGATCTCATATCCATCCAGAAGCTCCATAAACGCTTTCAGCTTTGATTCGGTTCCCGTCAGTTCAATCATCAGACAGTCTTTCTCAACATCAACGATCTTCGCACGGAAAATATCTGCCAGTGAAATAAGTTCTGCTCTTTCAGATGCATTTGCACGAACCTTGATCATAACCAGTTCTCTGCATACTGAATTGCTGTCATTTAACGGCTTAATCTCGATCACATCTTCCATCTTGCGAACCTGCTTCTCGATCTGTGAAAGAATCTGTTCATCCCCACTTGCTACGATCGTGATCCTTGTAAATCTCGGATCTGCAGTTGTACCTGCGGTAATACTTTCAATATTGTACCCCCGTCTGCTGAACAATCCTGCCATACGGCTTAATAGTCCCGGATTGTTATAAACCAAAATTGAATAAGCTTGTTTTCTCATAACATACTCCTTTACTTTACAAAACAGAGTGCGTTCTGTTTTTTTATTGTAGCAATTGACACCACCTTTGTCAAGTAGCTTTCTAAAATTTTATCACTTTAATTCGATTTTATCAATTACAGGAACCTCTAATTATCGTTTTCACACTGATTTTTCCAGATTTTGTCAAAATATATCCTTTTATCATCTGGACATATAATTCTTCAATTACCTGCCGGACAAATCGTTTTTTGTCAAATTCGACTGTTGTCAGCTGCGGGCGGCAAATGAGTGCTGTTTCTTCTTTTCCGACTGCCATCACTTCAATTTCCTCCGGCACCTTGATTTCCAGATCATGCAGATAACCGACAGCCTCTGCTCCCTGTACGGCAGATGCAAATACGAGCATATCTGCGGATAAAGCAAGCCCTGCCAGCCGGATTTTATAGAACATTCTCCGCAGATCCCTGTCTTTTGGAATTTCCAGATATTGTTCTTCTTCAAGACAGCAGCCTTTTTTTGAAAATATTTTCTGCATTCCCTGCCATACCACTTTTCCGTACTCTTCCGTTCCATCCAGAAACCAGATTCTCTGTTTCTCTCTTTTGAACAGAAACCTTGCGACTTCCTCACCGGCTTTTCCGTAAATCCGGTCTGTTCTGTATATCGCAGCCACCGGAACTGCACACATCTGCCGGATTCTTGTACACGCCTCTTCATTGAGCCAGATACAGATAACCCCATCCAGTTTCCATACCGCCGCATATCGTACAAATTCTTCTGCTGTTTTTACAAAATGCAGCAACATATAGTATTCCCTCTCATCCAGACTCTTCTCGATCTCACGCAGTATTTCTTCTAATTTTTCACTCTCCTGCTCCCATTCCTTCCTTTTTCCAACAACTACAGCAATCATTCCGGAAGATTTTCCGGAAAGGATACGTGCTCCCATGCTTGGGGCATATTCCTGTTCATCCAGGATCTCTTCTATCTTTTTTCTTGTCTTTCTTGATACTTTTTCCGTTCTTCCATGGATCACATTCGATACAGTTGTTGCACTCACTCCGGCTATTTTTGCAATATCTTTGATCCTGATTTTCCCCTCAGCCATTTCTTTCCCCCACTTATTTCTTTTGTTTTTTCTGTTTCTACTATCTTACACTTCTTTTCTTCTTTCTTACTAATTCGCATTTTTTCGACATCCCCTGTAACTTTTCGATAAAATATTTTACAGATCATTGCCCGGATATCCACCTTGTGCTATCCTTAATCTGTTAAATAATTTTTCAGATACAGGAGATTGAATCATGGATGGTATTATATTTGACGTAGACGGCACACTCTGGGACTCAACCGAAGCAGTTGCCAGATCCTGGAATCAGGCGATAGAGGAGAATACAGATTTTTCCCTCTCACTTACAGCAGATAGGCTTAAGTCACTTTTTGGAAAAACAATGGATGAAATCACGCTTGCACTCTTTCCTTCCTGCCCAAAAGAAGAACGTGACCGGATCGGCTATCTTTGCTTTAACTATGAAAATCGGCTGCTTGAAACCGATCACGGTGTTCTTTACCCGGATGTTGCGCAGACACTGGAAAGCCTTTCTCAGAAAACCGACCTTTATATCGTCAGCAACTGCCAGTGTGGATATATCGAAGTTTTTCTAAAAACGATGGGACTCGAAAAATATATCAAAGATTTTTTATGCTTTGGTCAGACACAGGTTCCAAAAAACGAATCCATCCGTCTTCTGATGGAGCGCAATCATCTGCAGGATGTGGTTTATGTCGGAGATACTTCAGGTGATTTTGATGCCTGCCAGAAAGCAGATGTTCCTTTTATTTATGCTTCGTATGGATTTGGTGATATTCCGGATCCACCAAGACAGATTGGCGCAATCGGGGAACTTCCTGCTCTTCTTGGACTGTAGATTTTCTCTGTTTATGTTCCTGGTTCAGGATTATATAGCAGTTTTTTCCATCATTCAGCATCTGCAGAGTCTGCCACCGGTAGTTTCCTTCCATACACATGACAATATAAAAAGATCAGAGTCTGATAACCACATTTTTTATCATTCTCTGATCTTTTTATATTGAATTCTTTCCAGTGGATTTTTCCTTCTCTTTATTCCACATCCTCTTCATCAAATTCACACACCACATAATACCCCTGCGGTGTCTGCTTTACGTCAATCACCTTTCCCTGTCCTGACTTAAGTCTCTGCCATGAACGATAATTGGCGCTCATTGCCACAGCCGGCTCAATCGTATAATAAAAATACGCAGCTACAACGCCCTCTGTCACATCAACAATCTGTCCGGGTTCAACCAGTCCCGGACGCTCCATTTTAAATTCCATCTGTCTCATTTCCGCCTGATACCTGCCTCTTTTTCTATATTGTATTCGTTTTTTCTTGTAATTGCAAGTATTTACACAGACTGTTTTGTGACGAAGCTTTGAAGTAGAACGCCGCTGTCAGGTGGTCTTTTTAGCCACCTGATCTAAAACAACTGAAATCACATTATCCTTCGTTCTATTCGGATTTCTTACACTGTTTTTCATGCAGAACTTCCGGAACGATCATATAATGCTCCTCAATCAATTTTGCTGTCTTTTCAACAGGCAATTCTTTTATTCCTTTTAAAAGGATCTCATGATTGTAGCGAAGTACCTCAAAGGGGATGATGGATTCAACACCCATTGTATAATATCCGCACAAATTGCTTTCCCGGAGCATTGCCCATGTTTTATATAAGGTTTCGCACTTTGCTGCTCGAACAATGCATGAATGAAACTGTTCATCATAACACATAATGTGGTACACATCTTTTTCTTTCGCAGCTTCTTCCATCTGGTCCAGACACTCATCCATTTCCCGTTCGATTTCTTCCGGAAGTTTTCCGGCAATGATCCTGATTGCCAGAACTTCCAGGGTAGAGCGGACAAGATATTTTTCCTGCATTTCTTCATAGGAAATCGTCTTTACTGTACTGCCTTTATGAGACTCATAAACAACAAATCCTTCCTCCCCGATATGACGCAGGGCTTCTCTGACCGGTCCCCGGCTTACATGAAACTTCTCCGCAATATCTTCTTCTACAATTCGTTCCCCGGTTTGATCTTCCCCTGAATGATGTCTTCTCTTAATACATCAGCGATTTGCTGCCAAAGAGTTTTTCTTTGTATTGATGCCTTCCTGGTATAATCCATTCATTCTTCCTTTCAGATTTTTACAGTTTTTTTATAAAAAGAACAGGCTGATCCCCACAATTACTGCTAGTGTAATGGCCAGAGCCGGCCAAAGTGCCCAGAATGCCCCCAAAACCATTGCCAGATAATCTCCATTTTCAAAAACAATGTTCTGGTCACTCATCTGCTTTTTAAATTCCAGAAACTTTTTGTCCTGTTCTTCCAACTGTCTTCCTCGTTTGCTGTATCCTCCAAAAAAGCTCATGCTAATTCCTTCCTGATTTTATGAATCCTTTTCTACTCCGAGTGGATTATGACAGGCTACAAAATGTCCCGGTCTCATTTCCACAAGTTCCGGTGTAATATGCTTACAGATTTCTGTACAGTATTTACATCTTGTATGGAACTTACATCCTTTCGGCGGATGAACCGGACTTGGGATATCTCCTTCAAGCGGGATCATCTCTCTATTTGAATCTACGTCTGTCGTCGGAATTGCTGATAACAGCGCTTCTGTATATGGATGTGTAGGGTGATCAAACATTTCCTGTGACTCTGCAAGCTCTACGATGTTTCCAAGGTACATAACACCAATTCGGTCACTGATATATTTTACAACACTCAAACCATGTGAAATAAATAAGTATGCAAGATTGTCTTCGCTTCCGAGATCTTTCAGAAGGTTGACGATCTGCGACTGAATAGAAACGTCAAGTGCGGAAACCGCCTCATCGCAGACTACAAATCTTGGTTTCAATGCAAGTGCACGTGCAATACCGATTCTCTGTCTCTGTCCACCGGAGAACTGATGTGGATATCGATGGATCATGTATGGTGCAAGTCCACATTTTTCCATGACTTCCATAACATATGCCTGCATTTTTTCATCATTTTTCTTAAAGATGCCGTGTGCAAGAAGACCTTCTCCGATGATCTGACCAACTGTCATACGAGGATTCAGTGATGAGTATGGATCCTGGAAGATCATCTGCATATCTTTACGAAGGAAACGCATTTCTTGTGTTTTCAGTCTCGCAAGATCTACTCCATTATCACGGTATGCTTCGTATTTTGTAAAAGCTTCATCATTTTTATATTTGCTGCGGAGTTCTTCTAACTTCTTCTCCGCTTTTTCAAGTTCCACTTTCTTCTCTGCGATTTCTTTTGTCTTATCGACACCTTCCATCTGGTTTTCTTCATTTAAACCACTGATCACTCTGGCAACTTTGAATTTCTCAAGCAGTAACTGTTCTGCTTCTTTCGTGTCATCTAAGCTGTAGAACCCACCAATGATCTGAACAAGATTCAGGAATTCCATATTACATTTCTTCTGGATATTTTCACATTCGGCCTGTTTCTGGAATTTTTCCGCAGAATCTTCCATTTTTTCATACTCCGCTTTTAATGCTTCTGCCTTCGCTTCTAATTCGGCAATTTTCTTTTTACCAGAAGAAATATTTTTGATTGTTTCGTCTACATAAAGCGGTGCCATATCGGTAAGAGTTCTGCCGTAATACATTGTCTTACCTTCTGTCTGTTTGTAGATCTGAAGTAAAGTTCTTCCAAATGTTGATTTTCCACATCCGGATTCTCCAACAAGACCAACTGTTTCTCCTTCGTAAATATTCAAAGTAATTCCGTCATTGGCTCTTACATACTCCTGCTCTTTCTGGAATAACTTTGTTTTCTTAAGTGGAAACCACTGTTTCAGATCCGTGACCTTCAAAAGCACTTTCTTTTCATCATTATTTGGCATGGCGTGCCTCCTTATCCGGGTAGAAACAACGAATCAAGTGATTGTCTTCTGCCAACTCTAATTTTGGTTCTTCATTCATACATTTCTCTGTTGCATATTTACAACGCGGAGCAAATTTACATCCCTTCGGAAGATTGAGCGGATGAGGTACTGCTCCCGGAATTGCCTCAAGTCTTGCTCCGACCGGTGTATCCAGACGTGGAATTGAAGTCATAAGTCCTTCCGTATATGGATGTGAACAGGTTGTCTCTTTTGCAAAGATAGTTCTTGCTTTACACATTTCCACAACCTGACCACAATACATAACTGCCACTTCATCTGCCATCTGGTTGATAACTCCAAGGTCATGTGTAATGAACAGAATAGAGGTCCCTTTTTCCTTTTTCAGTTCATTCATCAGCTTTAAGATCTGTGCCTGAATGGTAACGTCCAAAGCAGTAGTCGGTTCGTCAGCGATCAGAAGACTTGGTTCGCAGGCAAGAGCCATGGCGATCATAACTCTCTGACGCATTCCACCTGACAGCTGATGCGGGAACTGTTTCATAACAGATTCCGGATTCGGGATCTTAACAGCTTTTAACATTTCAAGTGATTTCTCACTTGCTTCTTTTTTTGTGATTTTCTGATGGGTTAAATAAACTTCATTTAACTGTTTTTCGATCGTATATACCGGGTTCAAACTTGTCATCGGTTCCTGGAAAATAACGGAAATCTCATTTCCACGAATCTGGTACATATCATTGATTGTACACTCCGCAAGATTTCTTCCCTTGAAAGTAATTGTACCGCTGTCGATATATCCGTTTCCATCCAAAAGTTTTAAGATACTCATTGCCGATACACTCTTTCCACTTCCGGATTCTCCTACGATACCTAATGTTTTCCCAGGCTCTACTCGATAGGAAACACCGTTGACCGCTTTTACAATTCCTTTTTTTGTCTTAAAAAATGTATGTAGATCATCTACTTCCAATAAATATGCCATCGTTATTCCTACCTTTCATTTGCTTTCGGGTCAACTGCTCTACGAAGTCCGTCACCAAACAAGTTGATACTTACAGTACAAAGTCCTAATACAACTGACGGGAATACCCATCTCCACCAGTACTGTGAGATAACTTCTGAAGAACGACAGTTGTTCAGCATATTTCCCCATGAAGGAATTGGCTCTGCAACACCGAATCCTAAGAATGATAATCCGGATTCTGTCAGCATACAGGTTGCAAATGAGATTGTTGCCTGTACGATAATGATCGTCATTACGTTCGGTACGATATGACGGAAAATAATATTCTTTTCTTTTACACCCAGTGCTTTTGCAGCGACAACGAATTCTTTGTTACGTTCTGCAAGCACCTGTGCACGGACAAGACCTGCGATACCGGTCCATCCGAGGAAACCGAGGATCAACATGATCATGATGATTCTTCCGACATCAGATACTTTATTTCCGATCAAAGCAGAAAGGATCAGTGCCAGCGGGATAAACGGAAGGGATCCGACAACCTCTGCCAGACGCATAAGAAGGATATCCACAGTTCCACCGTAGTATCCGGAAATACCCCCTACTAAGATACCGATCGCGAATTGGATGATAACAGCGATGAATCCGACTGTCATAGTCATCTGTCCACCCTTTAAGATACGGTAGAATACGTTTCTTCCAAGATTATCTGTTCCAAGTAAGTAACCTTTCAGTCCCCATGTCACAACAGAGCCGTCTTCTTTGATAATACAGTTCTGATAATAGCCGGAAGCTAATTTTGCAATATTGGTTGCCTTAGCAGGAACCTTTGCCTGATTATTTTCATTTCCGCCCCAGGCTACTGCGTTTCCATCTTCTGTCACAACAACAAGATGGTTACGTCCACCTGAAATATCCACTGCTTTGCCCTGCACTTCTTCCGGTACGGAGAAAATATGGTCGTGATTGTTTCCCCAGACTTTTACAGTACCATCTTTTAATACAGCTGCTGCTGCTTTATCTGTTAAAGCGATTTTTTCTACTTTTCCCTGAATCTCTTCCGGTACATTATCTAAAGCAGTTTCTTTCTTTGCAAGCGAGATGACTTTTCCATCCTTTGTAAGGGCAATGGCTGTCTGAATATTTGCTTTTACTTCTTTGACTTTTTCGTCCTTTACATTAGCTGTAGAAATATCAACTGCACTTGTATTTCCCCATGAAACAACTTTTCCGTCTTCTGTTACAACAACGGATACCTGATATCCTGCTTCAATGTCAGCAATCTTTTTGCCTTTCAGTTCCGGCGGAATCACATTAAGACCCATTCGGTTGAAGCCCCAGGTGTATAAGTTACCTTTATCGTTGATTGCCAGCACGTGGTCCTGACCAACTGCGATATCAACAACTTTTCCCATATCAGCCGGAATTTTTTTCAGGTTTTTCGTTAACTGTCCCCACTCATAAACGTAACCGTCTTTGTCTACTCCT
>UMHH01022254.1_pt1 | contig 11475 bp, 10 predicted proteins | sample 1965491 | NCBI WGS metagenome assembly UMHH01 (sample SAMEA4836094, study PRJEB28245) | human gut metagenome | biome: gut microbiome; material: fecal sample | place: Denmark | collected 2008
TTTAGCCAGCGTCCCGAGCCACCCCTTTTAGGGGTGGCGGCGACTATATTACACTCGCTTTTCATTTTTCCGGATATTTGTTATACGCTCCTTTTTACGATTCGTCAAGAAATTTCAGAGTTGCAAAGTCTGCCACCTACAGCTTCTTACAGATACTTTACAAAAGAACAAAAAATGTGCCTTGGCACATTCTTGCGCCTGCGGCGGTCGCTTGCGACATCTACCTTATACGCCGCAGTGCGCATCCTCGCGGAACGTTTTTTACTTTACAGGAAAGCAATTTCCTGCAAAGTAAAAAAAAGCCTTGATATCATCAAGGCTTTTTTCATGCAGGAGATGGGACTTGAACCCACACGATATTGCTACCACAGGCACCTGAAGCCTGCGCGTCTGCCAATTCCGCCACTCCTGCGAACAAATGATATTTTACCGTTTCAACGGTAATAAGTCAACCCCTATTTTTAATTTTTTCCCTTTTTTTGAAAAAATATATAAAATTGACAAAAATCGAAAAAAGTTAAAAATAGGCATTGACAATTGTCCCGGAATTTGTTACTATTTACAAGTCGTCATGAGACGTAAGTTCATACGGTATGCGGAAGTGTCGGAACTGGCAGACGAGCAAGACTAAGGATCTTGTAAGCATTGCGCTTGTGTGGGTTCAAGTCCCATCTTCCGCACGATAAAAAGGAAAGCTCAGGTAAATTACCTGAGCTTTTCTTTTTGACCGAGCCGATGTGCACCTTGATTCCATGTTCAAGGTCTCGCCTCCGGCTCGGTCGTCGCTCCTGCTTCGCAGGGTGGTCCACTGGACCACCGCGACATCTTCCGCATTCATTAATAAAGTGGGAAGCCTGATAATTCAAGGCTTCCTGTTTTTTTGTTTGTAGCCAGTTTTGGGTTACAGTTGGGTTACAACTTTTTACTGCTTAAGAATCGAGTACTTTTGCAAATTCTTCGGCATATTCTGTGATATCTTTTGTCTGGTGGATATAACATTTCTGGGTCGTGGAAATATCCTTATGTCCTGCAAATGTCTTTAGTGTATCCTCAGAAATTACCATAGCTTCATGAAGCTCCGATATCGTGGTACGTCTGATACTATGATTGCCGGATGGTCTGCCATCAATGACAAAAGCATCTTTTTCATTCCTCACACCATTTAATCTGCGGATAACATTGTTGATAGCATGGTCATGAATTCTTTTTCCGGTTTTATCCAGAAAAATAAAATCATCATCCTTGTGATATGTCTTAGTTTCCTCCTGACAAATCGTAATGGTTCCATCCTCATTGGGTTCTCCTGTGGTAGGCTTGGCAATCAGTTTTTTTCCATCATCCGCAGTTGGAACTTTGGTTTTATATCTGCCATCCGATGCAAGCCATATTCCACAGAAACTTTTCTGTCGGTTCAATATTTTTTCGCGTTTTGTCATATACTCTAATTGTTCCGACACATCGTCTGAGGTAATTATATTCTCATTGAAGTCGTTAAGCAATGACATAATGGCAGGAATGGCATCTGATTTTAAAGAACATCAGATGCCATTCCAGGTATTTTTTCTATATTCTGCTTCTATTTTTCTTCCCGCTACTCTTTTATTTTTGCATACACAACCTTCAACAGCTTATTGTGTGGATTCTCAATCGGGTTTAATTCAATGCTCCTAAACTTCTTTAAGAAGGTAGAAAGTTTACTGCACTGGTAATTTCGTGGGTCAAAGCCCGGAATACGTTTGCTCAGATTGATTCCAAGCTCAGAAATATTAATCCAGCCATTTTCCTCTGCATTGCTCCGGATAATGGAGATTACCTCCTTTTCAATATCCGAAAGCTTCGGAAGGTTGTCATTGTCCCCGGCATCCTTTTCCGAAGATGCATTCGTATTTCTTCTTGTGGTGGCTGTGCGCTGTTTTTCCTCTGCTTCTTCCTTATTATAAAGTAAATCAAGATACTTGAAATTCTCGCAGGCATTTACAAAGGACTTCGGTGTCTTCTCCTCTCCCATTCCGATTACCATCATACCGGCTTCCTTTAAGCGCATGGCAAGTTTGGTAAAATCACTGTCTGACGACACCAGGCAGAAACCGCTGACTTTGCCGGAATAAAGAATATCCATGGCATCTATAATCAATGCCGAATCTGAAGCACTTTTTCCCGCAGTATAATTGCACTGCAATTCCGGTGTCAGAGCATACTCCTGCATATTTTTCATCCATGCAGATACGCTCGGATTCGAATAATCTCCATAAACCCGCTTATAAGTAGCCACCCCGTAATTGCTGACCTCATCCATAATTAGTTTCACATATTTATTGGATACATTTTCTGCATCAATCAGTACTGCTAATTTCGGTTGTTCATTCATACCATCTGCGCTCCTATTTCTTTAAGTGTCCCGTAACTACTACACGAATCAGATTGGTGGTACCGGAAATACCCAATGGAATTCCAGCTGTAATAACCGCCAGATCTCCATGCTGTACATATCCATGCTGTTCTGCGGATTCCATTGCATTATTAAACAATGCTTCTGTATCCGTCTCTTCCTGTATCATAAGTGGTGTTACGCCCCAGGAAAGATTCATCTGATAATAACTCTTTTCCGATGGGGTACAGCCGATAATTGCACATTTCGGACGATATCTTGAAATCATGCGGGCAGTCTTGCCGGATTTGGTTACCGTAACAATTGCTGCCGCATTGATGTCAATGGCAGTCATGCAGGTTGCATGGGAAATGGCATCGGTTACATCCGGATTATCAATCTTCTCCAGCTGGCGGAAACGTTTCTCATAATCAATATCATTTTCTGTATATTCCGCAATCTCTGTCATGGTTTTTAATGCTTCCACCGGATATTTCCCGGCAGCAGTCTCACCAGACAGCATAATTGCACTGGTTCCATCATAAATAGCATTGGCAACATCTGTTGCTTCTGCTCTGGTCGGGCGTGGATTCTTCATCATGGAATCCAGCATCTGGGTTGCCGTAATAACAACCTTTTCTGCATGGTAAACCTTTTTTATAATTTTCTTCTGAATTGCCGGAACTTCACGAATCGGAATCTCCACTCCCATGTCTCCTCTGGCAACCATAATGCCATCTGACACTGCCAGAATCTCATCAATATTATCTACACCCTGACGGTTTTCGATTTTAGAGATAATCTTAATGTCATTGCAGCCCTGCTCTGCCATAATTTTCCGTAACTGCAGCACATCATCTGCACAGCGTACAAAAGATGCTGCAATAAAATCTACACCCTGCTCAATTCCAAATAGAATATCGGAGCGGTCTTTCGGGCTGATATAAGGCATGGACAGATTTACATTCGGTACATTAATTCCTTTGCGGTCTGAAATCACACCACCATTTTCTACTTTACAGGTAATCTCAGTTTCTGTTACATTGGTTACCAGCATTTCAATCAGTCCATCATCAATCAGAATTCTGGTTCCGGCTTTGACATCATGTACCAGATTTTTATAAGTAATAGAGACCCGCTCTTTATTTCCCATAATATCATTGGTAGTAAGCTTAAAGGTATCTCCCGGAAGCAGCTCTGCCCTGCCGCCCTCCAGCTGTCCAATCCGAATTTCCGGTCCACTGGTATCAAGGAGAATTCCAACCGGTCTGCCCAGTTCCTTACGCATCTTTTTTACACGATCCATGGTTACTTTATGTTCTGCCTGTGAGCCGTGGGAAAAGTTAATTCTCGCCACGTCCATTCCATTTTCCATTAACTGTTTTAATACTTCATCATCCTTTGTTGCCGGTCCTAATGTACATATAATTTTTGTCTTTCTCATATTCTGTCCTTTCCTGCTACAAGCCCTCTATCTTCTTTTATTCCTTTATACTTCTTTCGTCTTTTCCTGTTCCTCTTTAGAAGAAGTCTCATCTTCTCTGCCATGATGCTCATACCACCAGCATACAGCAACTGCTGCCGCTGCCATAACGCCCATAAGCGCTACTACAATATCCTGTGCCATATTTTATTATCCTCCTATCACAGTTATGACCTGATATTGTACGCAAAGAAACCTATGCTCCTCTGCGCACAGGTAAATTGCTTCTAACTTGTGATAGTCAGCCCTTCGCTCCATCCTGATGATGGATATAGCCTATAATGACACGCCTGCTGTCCAAAACATCCTTTGATTTCCGTAATTCAAAGTTCCAGCCGTCTTTTGCCTGATTTTCAGGCAATACTGCTTCCAGTGATAATGCTGCTCCTTCCAAATCGTTGTTTTTCTCCGACAGTCTGCGGTATCCCGCTGCAATCCTGCCGGTCTCCCGAGTTCCCAAAAGTTCTTCGGTACAGCTCTCTGATGGTCTGGATAAATGTGCTGCCTGTGTGAAATTCTGGTTCGCAGTATCTTCACATGCAAAGGAAGAATCTATGTTGATATTTTCAACATACATTCCTGAAACCGTCATAATAACAGCCACTATGAGACTTATCAGCTTTTTCTTTAAACCTGTTATCCTCATTGTATTCTCCCTGCTTACTGCGTAACTGAAACAAAGAATGTGCTTTGGCACATTCTCGCGCCTGCGGCGGTCGCTTGCGACATCTACCTTATACGCCGCAGTGTGCATCCTTGCGGAGCGTTTTTTACTTTACAGGAAAGCAATTTCCTGTAAAGTAAAAAAACTGGCAGGAGTAACTCCTGCCAGTTGCGTTGCTACCCGTCTGCTTACGCTCATTATAAGCATTTCGCTATTGAAATGCAAGAAACGAATAGACAATTATTCTTTTTTTACATAATCTTTACTTATTAACTACCGGATACGACACCAAGTTCCAAAAGCCTTCTTTTTGCCTGCTGCTGATTCTGAAACTGTATGCCTGTAATGCCAAGCTTTTCTGCCGTCTCTATGTTTTCCGGACGGTCGTCTATGAATACACATTCCTGTGGCACTAAATGGTATCTGTCCAGCAATAGCTTATAAATTTCCGCTTCCGGCTTGATGCACTTCACCTGATAGGAAAAGATTGCTCCGGTAGTCTCCTTTTCAAAAGAAAGTTCTTCTGTTGCTTTTTCATAAGTGCTCTTTGGAAAATTAGATAATATATAGGTATGATATCCATTTTTCTCAAGGCTTCGTATCCACCGCACCGTATATGGATAAGTATGAATCGTCTCTCCTACATGGTCATAAAAGAGTCTTATTTCTCTTTCATAATCCGGTGCTTCCTTGATGCATGCAGCAATAATCTCTTCATCCGGCTTTGCTCCCCGGTCAAATTCATTCCAGGTTACGGAACGGACGGTAGCATCCGCCACACATTCAAAAGTTTCCCCCTCAAAACCGAGCTTATGAAATACTTCTTCCCAGCAAAAGTCTACCAGCACTTTTCCTACGTCAAAGATTACATTTTTTATCATCACGATCTGCCTTTATTCTTAACGATAAATGATATCATTTCTTCCCGGTCCGTTAGAAACCATGGTAATCGGATATCCAATCTGTTCTTCAATGAATTCTACATATTTACGGCAGTTTTCCGGAAGGTCTTCGTATTTCTTAATTCCACGGATATCTGTTTTCCAGCCCGGAAGTTTCTTTAATACAGGTTTTGCTTTTTCAAGCTTTGTGGTTACAGGGAAGTCTGTGGTTACTTCTCCGTCGATTTCATATCCTACGCAAACCGGAATCTCATCTAAATATCCTAAAACATCTAACACGGTAAATGCTACATCGGTAGTTCCCTGCATGCGGCAGCCATATTTACTTGCCACACAGTCAAACCATCCCATACGTCTTGGACGTCCTGTGGTTGCGCCGAATTCTCCGCCGTCTCCACCGCGTTTTCTTAATTCATCTGCTTCTTCGCCAAAGATTTCGCTGACAAATGCGCCTGCACCAACAGCAGAAGAATATGCTTTACATACAGTAACAATTTTCTTAATCTCATATGGCGGGATTCCTGCTCCGATTGCACCATATGCAGCCAATGTAGAAGAAGATGTTACCATCGGATAAATTCCGTGATCCGGGTCTTTTAAGGTTCCAAGCTGTCCCTCTAAGAGAATGTTCTTTCCTTCTTTGATTGCCTTATCAAGGTATAAAGAAACATCACAGACATACGGAGCTACCATATCACGGTACTCATGTAATGTATTTAACAGCTCTGCCTTGTCCAGTAATGGTTTGTGATACATATACTCTAACATAATATTTTTCATTTCACAGATACGGTCTACCTTTTCTGTTAAAGTATCTTCATCGAAAAGTTCACTTACCTGGAAACCGATTTTTGCATATTTATCTGAATAAAATGGTGCAATACCTGACTTGGTAGAACCAAATGATTTCTTTCCAAGACGCTCCTCTTCGTACTGATCAAAAAGCACATGATACGGCATAACAATCTGTGCACGGTCAGAAACCAAAAGCTTAGGTGCCGGTACATTACGGTCTGTAATAGACTTCATTTCATTGAAAAGCTTCGGGATATCAAGTGCAACACCATTTCCGATAATACTTGTGGTATGTCCGTAGAACACTCCTGATGGAAGGGTATGTAATGCAAATTTTCCGTAATCATTTACGATAGTATGTCCTGCATTTGCACCACCCTGGAAACGGATAATAATATCTGCTTCCTTTGCAAGCATATCAGTAATCTTGCCTTTTCCTTCATCTCCCCAGTTTGCACCAACTACTGCTGTAACCATTTTTATTTCCTCCTTATAATAAGAAATATGTTCTTCTCGCTGCTCGCGTAACTATGAGAAACACGCTTTACGAGCTACTCGCGGAGCGTTTTTTACTTTACAGGAAAGCAATTTCCTGTAAAGCAAAAAAGAACCGGTGTAAAAACCAGTTCTCTGCTTCTTACTTTCTGATTATACCGAATCAGATATTATAAGTAAAGTCAATATTTCTTATACTCGATATAAGTTTTACTTATGTTGTAATAATTTCAACAACTTTTCTGCTGCCGCAGTCAACGGAACCCTGTCATCCGAAACAATACAGAACTGTCTGGCAGGAATCTTCTTATTAAATGTAATCTGAAACAGTTCCCCCTTATCAATTTCTTCCTGGGCAAAGTCCCTGACCACATTTGCTATGCCAAGGCTCCTTTTTGCAAACTGTATCAGCATATCGCTGGTGGCAAGTTCTATCTCCGGATGAATCACAACGCCTTCTCCCAGCAGAAATTCCTCTACATATTTTCTGGTAGAGGTATTTCCCTCCAGGCACATAACCGGCAGATGTTCCAATTCTTTATAGCTTAATTTACCGCCCTTTAAATATTCAAATTTTCGTCCTGCCACAAAGACATCTTCTATCTCACGCACCGGAATCACATGCATATTCTTCGTTGTCTCCATAGGCGTGCTGACTACACCAAAATCGATTCTGCCGCTCTGCAGATATTTCAGTGTCTCCGGTGTCGGTGCATTGGTAACTGTAATCCTGATTTTCGGATACTGCTCATGAAACTGTTCCAGATAAGAAAGCAGATAAAACTGCAGTGTCATATCGCTGGCTCCGATACATACTTCTCCGCTGGTCAGCTCCTGCATTTCAAGGAATTTGCGTTCGCCTTCCCGGATGGTCTCATAGCCCCGCTGCACATAGCCGTAAAGTGTCTGCCCCTCTGCAGTCAGACGCACCCCTCTGGATGTCCGCATGAAAAGGGTGGTTCCCAGCTCCCGCTCCAAATTACGGATTGCCTGGGACACTGCCGGCTGTGAAACATTCAGTTCTTCTGCTGCCAATGTAATACTGTGAAGTTTTCCTACATAATAAAAAAATTTGTAATATTCTAAATTCGTATTCATGAGCGAATTATACCATAATTAGATTGATTTTTACATTGTCATTTTTATTTTACCAATGTATACTAATCCCGTTTCCTAAGAATATAGTACTTTTTTTCTCATATAGTGCAGAATATTTCTGCAAATATTTTTGAAAGGAGCTTATAATTATGACGAAAGATATGACAATCGGAAATCCACTGAAATTAATCCTTCTCTTCTCACTTCCTGTATTGTTCGGAAATCTGTTCCAGCAGTTCTACAGCATGGTAGATACCATCATTGTAGGACAGTTTTTAGGAGAAGATGCCCTGGCTGCTGTAGGTGCAACCGGTTCTATTATGTTTCTGGTGCTTGGTTTTGCATCCGGACTTGCCCAGGGATTCGGTGTTATGGTATCACAGGCTTTCGGTGCAAAGGATGAAAGCCGTTTAAAGCATATTGTTGCTTTATCCTTCCTCTTAACCATAATCATTTCCGTGGTTCTTACCGCATTGACTGTTACTACTTCCCGGGAGCTTTTAATCTTTATGAACACACCGGATAATATTCTTGATATGGCAGACTCTTATATCCGGGTTATCTTCTGGGGTATCATTACCAGTATGATGTACAATGTTGTTTCCGGAATTTTAAGAGGTGTTGGTGACAGCAAGACTCCATTATACTTCCTGCTGTTTTCCTCCGCTCTTAATATTGTGCTGGATTTATTCTGTATTGTAACTTTAAAATTAAATGTTGCAGGTGCTGCATATGCCACCGTAATCTCACAGGGTATTTCCGCTGTTCTCTGTCTTATTTATATGTACCGTAAATTCACGATTCTCCGCACCAGAAAAAGTGATTACTACATCGACCGCGTGACAACCGCCCAAATGATGGGACTTGGTATCCCGATGGCTTTGAACTACTCTCTGATAGCTGTTGGTTCCATGATTCTTCAGTCTGCAGTAAATGTATTTGGTTCCAGTGCTGTTGCAGCCTTTACTGCTGCATCCAAGGTAGAACAGATTTCTACCCAGCCAATGCCGGCTCTTGGAACCACAATGTCTACTTACTGTGGTCAGAACTTAGGTGCCGGAAAATACGACCGCATCTTCGATGGCATGAAGAAGGCCTTTGGAATCGCCCTTGGAACTGTTGCAATTGCTGCATTCATCTGTACTGTATTTGGCCGTTCCATTGTTTCCCTTTTCTTAAGCGAACCGACGGAAGCCATTTACAGTTATGCCACACAGTACTTAAATACCATCAGCTGCTTTTTCTTCTTTCTTGCTCTTATTTACCTTTATCGTACTTCTTTGCAGGGACTTGGAAAAGGTATCATGCCTATGGTCAGCGGTATCTTTGAAATGATTTGCCGTGTCGGTGTCGTATGGCTCCTTTTAAATCCATATGGATACTGGTCAGTCCGTCTGGCAAGCCCGGTAGCATGGATTGGTGCCGGTGTACCACTTATGATTTCCTATCTTGTTTGGAAGAACCGGAAAAAGAAACAGCTCCACAGTCAGGCTGTATAAAATCCTGAGCCTGCAATGCTGCAGCACGCAGAAAAGAAGCCCCATCCTCTGAATAATCAGACGATGGGGCTTCTACTTATTTTATATTCCAGTTTATGCAACCGGATTTCCGCACTTGGTACAGAACTTATTTCCAGCTACAAGCGGAGCACCACATTTACTGCATACCGGCTGTACTGGCTGCTGTGGCTGTACTGGCTGCTGCGGTTGTACTGGCTGGCTCTGGAACTGTCCCTGCTGCTGCACTGGCTGGCTCTGGAACTGTTCCTGCTGCTGTGGCTGCACTGGCTGGCTCTGGAACTGTCCCTGCTGCTGTGGCTGCATTGGCTGTCCCTGGAACTGTCCCTGCTGTGGTGGTACATTTCCATACATATTCTGCTGTGGCATTCCCTGATATCCGTTCATCATTTTCTGTCTGATTAATGGCTTCTCAGCCTGAAGTACGTTGATAATAATCAACAGATCCAACACTACAATTGCCAGAATAAATAAGATATTAAATATAAATCCGGCTGTAACTTTTGCTGTACAGTAATTATCTGTTGCTTCCTTATTTACTCCGACGCAAAGTGCAATCCAGAAAATAAAGTCAACAACTGCACAGCTTCCGGATGCGATTGCAGCAATTTTATCTTTTAATACGCTCTTTAAGCACCAGAGAGCCAGCATAGCGATTGGAAGCAGCAGCATTATGATGCAGATTACTTTTGGATCAGATACACTTTCGCCTTCGATTTTAATACCTGTCATAGCTTTAAAAGCACTAATTTTAATATTTCCATATCCTGCACAGGATACCATGAATGATGGCACAAAGAAAAATACCATTAATAAAATAGATAACAGACGAATAATATTTTTCACATGAATGTGCTTTGTAAAATCATTTCCAGAATTCATTTCCTTCTCCTTTAGTTTCCAAACTGAGTTAAATTATCAGTTACTTCGTAAGTATAATCAACCTTCTGAGTTACAACCAGATCGTTAAACATCTGTGCTCCATCTGTATAACCATCAACATTGTACCAGCCGTCATCATACTCTAAATCAGTATATCCTTCGATATCACCATATGTATTAAAGCTCTGGCTTCCATCGGATAATGCCATAATATTTGTATATTTTACCGGGAAGTATACTACAGTCGGCTCAAATGCATTTTCTGCACTGGTTACAGTTGTTGAAAATACCAGATAAAGGACATTTGTATCACCCCATGTATCACTGTTCTTTGCAACCAGATAATAAGAACCTTCATAGCTGAATCCGGAATTTCCAATATAGGAATTGTTATTTGCAAAATATGCATCTAACACATCTGTTGCTTCATTTTTCATGGAATCCAGATTGTCTGCTGAAATATCTGCAGCAGATGTTACATAAGAATCTACTCCGGATACAATATATTCTTTTGATGTCTGTGTGAATTTGTAACCATTTGCCAATGCATTCTCTTCTGACTCATCAACTGTTAAAGTTACGGTATCTCCGACATCAAGGCTGTCATAATCTTCAAAATTGAACCACAGATAACGTAAGTAATCATCATCTGAATTATTGGTCCAGTTTGGATATACATAAGGTGGTGTTCCTGAGAAGGTTACCTCGATATCTTCAAACGGATCAACTTCTTTTACTTCTTCCAGTCCTTCTACTGTAAATTCCTGTTCTTTGGAAAGAATTTTAACCCCTGCTTTTTTCTCATAATCTTCATTCCATGAAGCAGTAACGGTTACCACATCACCATTTGACAGGTCTGAATCCGGTTTCACATCAAAAGTAATACTGTCAATCAAATCCCAGTTACTACTTCCCATCAAATCTGTGAGGTCACTCCAGTCAAGGTCATCAAGAGATTTTACATTTTTAAGTTTCTTTCCCTGTGCCTTGATAACAGCTTCACTGAATCCGGTCTCGTCGAAATCAACATATGCTGTTCCTGCTGTTTCATATCCGTTATACTCTACAGAAATATAATCGTTGATATTTACTTTCTTTTTCTGATTCTTCACTACCACAAGTGCAACAATTGCAACTACTACAACTGCAATGACTGCAATAAGCAATGCCCATAACTGTTTCGTCATCTTAAATGGTTTCTTAGGCGGGCGTGCCTGCTGTGGCTGTCCCTGGAACTGTCCCTGCTGTGGTCTTCCCTGGAACTGTCCCTG
>UMHH01014168.1_pt1 | contig 11455 bp, 15 predicted proteins | sample 1965491 | NCBI WGS metagenome assembly UMHH01 (sample SAMEA4836094, study PRJEB28245) | human gut metagenome | biome: gut microbiome; material: fecal sample | place: Denmark | collected 2008
TGCCCCGTAATGGAGAAAGCGTCCCTTGCTGTGCAGCTTGGGATTGGTAATGACGAACAGATTATTTTCAAGGCAAATGCGGTCAGAGAGCCGCCGTACCGCACGGCCAGAGCCGATGAAGTCCCGGAACTTCCGGGTGCAGTCCAGCGAGGTCGAATTGTAATAAATGTGATTGTGGATGTGCGCCTTGTCTATGTGGGTGGCAACGAAAAAGGCATACTTCCCCTTTGTCCAGCGCATCGCCGTTTCATAGCCGATGCGGTTGGCCTCCTCCGGCGTGATCTCCCCGGGCTTGAAGGACTGGCGAATCTGATAGCACAGCACATCTGCGTCCCGCCGCTGCTCCCGGCCTGTGGCAGCCTTGTACTTGGCCTTGCTCAAAAGGAACTCAGCATCGGCGGTCATGTGGTCGCAGCCGTAGGACGAGATCAATTCACCGCCCTCGGTCTTGTCCGGGTTTTGCCCGTAGTCAAACCGCTCTTTCAAGGACTGCGCGATGGTTTCGCCCTTGCTGATTTTGTGCTTCTTGTAGTAGGTCGTGGCCGTAGGCAACCCTCCTTCCGATATGACAAACGGCGGCTGTGGTCAGCCGCCGTCGTTTCAGCTTTGGGACATTTTGTCCCGAAGTATCAGCCGGTGATGAAATCCCGCAGGGCAAACTTGGCCGAGTGCAACTTGTCCACCAGCCACTCAGCGATGGCGGGAACGCCAAAGGGAGAAACGAGGAACGCAAGGACGAGGAACACGATCCCGCCCACCGTCTGTCCGCCGATGAACAGGATAAGGGAAAGCAGTGTCAGCACAATGCAGCCCAGCTCACACACGGCAGACGCCACGCAGAACAGGAATGTGACCATAGCGGCCAGCAGGGACAGTGCCACCATCACGGGGGCGGCAAGGATTTTGAGAACGATCATAGCAGCTACCTCCATTAAAAAATCGGGTTGGTTCGTCCTTCTACCCATATTATACCGCTGGGAAAATAGGCACACAAGGATGTCGAGCTTTCACCGCTTTGGGACAAAATGTCCCGAAGTCGTGAAAGCCGGGGAACGGCACAAGGCCGCTCCCCGACAGGTCATAGGCTCACCACCGCCGACAGCTTTTTCAACAGCTCGGACAGCGGCTCCCAAAGGTCGGCATAGTCCTTTTGGAGCGCAGCGATCTCCGAGGGATAGATGCCATAGGTGTTGGCATGGACGGCCACTTGGTTTAGGTTGTTGGCGCACCGCCGCTGCAAGGCCACCAGTTCCCGGATGTCCGAGAGGTCAACATGGAGGACATAGCCGTTGAGTGCCATTTTCCGCATATAGGCTCCCATGTTGGAGATCCCGGCCTCGGTCATGCGGTCAGCGATCAGCGCCTGCTCCTCTGGCGTCACCATCACATGAAGATGGACAGAGCGCCGACGCTTTTTTGTCAACGCTCCTCACGCTCCCGGCTGCGGCGCTTGGGCGGGTGTTCCCGAACCTTGTCCAAAGTTTTCTCCTCCGAGGGCGGCACAGGCAGATTGTTGATGATGCCGTCGATCATGTTCCCATTCTGCTCCATCGCAAGCTCGGCGTTCTTGTTGGGATTGTGTTCCTGATCCATAAATATCCTCCTATCTGTCGCCCCGGTCAGGGGCATTTTTCTTTGGGGCGGATTGACCCCGGTCAGCCTCGGCCTGTTTTGCGGCGGTTTTCATCTGCTCCCGGATCGAACGGGGCCTGTCGGGATTGTCAGGCGCAGGCCGCAGCTCATAGTCAGATGTCTGCCGTTTCGTCAATGGCCGTGTGTAGGTCAAATGCCCCCACGCCAGAAATGATCCATTTTCAACCGGGACACGCTGATCGTAGTTGACGATCTCATCCGGGGCGTTGCGGGACGGCTTGGGGAATGTTCCAATGTCCACGGGGCGCTGGGTGGAATAATACTTGTAAAGACCGGGAGCCTCGGTCTGCTTGACGCCGACGTTGTAAAGGCGCTGGTATTCCTGTACCCGCGTCGCAAAGTCCTGTTCCAGAGCGGAGCGGTCGCTGCCGTAATGTCCCCACTCATACTGCCGCTGGCCCTTGTCATCGTCATAGCAGGCCCATGTGACATAGGGCGAGGGCGCGGCGGGATCATGCCCCAGCGCAAAGCCCCTGCCGTTTTCCAGCATGACGGTCTGAATGATCTCATAGCCTTGGTTTTTGTCCATATACCCTCCTCACCGTGATACATCTTTCTCCGCCCGTTTTGCAAAGGGCTGGAGCTGATAGGGACTTTTGCCGTCCTCCGGGCGCAGGAAGTCCAGCCTTGCGGCGGCACGGATGGCGTTCTGGTTGAGCTGCCGCTGCCATGCCCCTTGGCTGGGCGCCCACTTAAAGCCCTCACTTTTAAGCGCCTGCCGGGTGTCGGCATCCGGCTTATCCTCAAAAATGAGCTGCAAACGGTTCTCCGCCTCATTGACCTTGGCCTCTCCACCGGGGAATGTCCAGCCCACAAACTCCGTCTTATGGCTCAGCTCCTCGATGCGCTGGCGCACCCGGCGGATGTTGGCGTTATTGTTGGTGAGCAGATAGGACGGAAACGGAACGGGGTCTTTGCGCCAGTCTTGGGACATAGACGCCTTGACCTTTTCCACCTGCTCCGCCGTCAGTTCTGGGCAGTCCTCCAGCGTCTTGTGCCTGCGGTAGTAGGCATTGACCGCCTTCATCATGGTCTGCTGAGACTCCATCCCCTCCAGCTTTTTGGTCAGCTTTTCCACGGCAAGATCGTCATCGGCGCTGATCCCGCCCCGGCCTGTGGAGCGGATCTTGTCCAGCAGCTTTTCAATTTCGGCGTACTCGCCGTAGTTGCGATCCCGGGCGGCGTTCTGCTTGGCCTTTTTCGCCGCAGGGAAATTGCCGCCCCCGGTAATCAGAATGGACGGCACACGGGCGTCAATGGCGTTGCGCTCATTAAGATTTTCCGCCAGCCTGCGGGCGTAGCGGTCAACAAGGGCATCGATCTTATCATGGTACATGGGATCGACCTGCGCTTTCTGCTTCTCTGCCAGCGCATAGGCTTCATCCACCATCGCCCGGTAGCCCGCCGTGGCCGAGCCGGGAGCATAGTCGGAAAAGCTGTTCATGTCCTTTGCCCGCTTTGCCGCCGCCTCGCTGATCTCATAATATTTAGGCATAATTCCTCCTTTCAGCCGGGACTTCGGGACAAAATGTCCCAAAGTCCTGTTGCTTGGATGTGGAAAGCATTTCTGCAAAAACAGGGACGGACGGGAAAACATACCGCCCACCCCGAAAGCGCCCCGGAAAAGCCTTGTAAATACAGGCGTTTTCCGGGGCTATTTTTCCACGCGCTACCTCCGTTTGCGGCGCATATACGCCCGCTTCTGCTCCCGCAGGGCAGCCCCGGCGCAGACCGGGGAGCAGTACCGCTGCCGCCCATCCGGGAGGAAAGCCCTGCCGCATACCGGGCAAGGCCGGGTTTCTGTGATGCGCTCCACGGTCAGCGACCTTTCCAGCACAGGATCAAGGGGCAGCACCGCCGCGCGGAAATAGCGGCAATAAGCGCCCGTCCAGCACTTGCCCAGCATATAGCAGGGACAGTCCAGCGGCAGGCAGCCATAGTCTTTATCGTAGTTGGCGCACCATTTTGTCACCAGCTTACGAATCGCCGTTTTTTCCTGCCGAGTCAGTTCACGGCTCATGTTTGCCCCCTGTCTTGGGTACGAGCTGTTTCCGGTAGCAGAACATACAGCCGATCCCATGCCAGTAGGGGCAGCCGTCGCAGCGGGAGCCTTTGGGCGGCAAGTTGGGCGGAGCACCCTTAAAGTAGCTTTTTTCTTTCATAAAGTCCTCATAGGGGCTGTTGGTAAATCTCATTCCTCTCCCTCACTTTCCGTTTCATCCTCGTCCTCCCAAGGCGAGGTATCGTCGTAATCGTCACCGTAGTCCTCCGCAGCGTCGGCGGCCTGCTGCTTTTTTGGGCGGTAGATCTTGAAATACCATCCAGCCACGCCGCCGATGACCGCCACGGCCAGCACCAGCAGGAGCGTCCCGCTGCTGCTCTTGGGCTGCTCCGGCTCGGGTTCAGGCTCCGGCTCCACCACAGGGGCAGGCTCGGGAGCCTTACCCTGGCACTCGCCCATGTTCACGGCGCAGACGGTACAATCCGTGTTGATAGCGCCCACGGCGCATTTGTCGACGCAGGAACACTCCGGCGGCTCACCGCCCGCCGCCTGCATCGCCGCCAGCAGGTCGGCCTCGTCCACCATGTTCAAAAAGTAGGTCTGGTACTGCTCGCCGTCCTCGTCGGTGGGCTTGTCGTAATCAATGACGATGTAAAAGGTATTGCCGCCGCTGGTCTGCACCGTGATGAACTGCTTGTTGGTGGCCTTATCATAGAGAAGATCACGGGTCACAAGGTTGCCGTCCTCGGTGAAGCCCTCGCCGGGGTCAGCGGTTTCGGTGGGCAGCGGCTCCACTGGGGCAAGTCCGTCCCATTCCTCGCCGCCCCCAGCGTAAGCCGTGACTGCCATGCCGCACATCAAAACAGCGGCGCAGAGCGCCGCCGTCAACTTCTTCATCCACTTGTTCATTCGCTGTCCTCCTTATCCGTGGGATCGGACTTCGGGACATTCTGTCCCAAAGTGCCGCTCTTGATGGTCTGAAGCAGCACGGGCAGATCGGTGAGCGAAACGCTCATGCCGCGCACAATCTCCACGATCTCGCTGTTCTCGGCCTCCAGCTTTTTCTGTTCCAGTTCCTTGAGCCGTGCCTGCTGCTCGTTGATCTTGGCCGTGACCTTTTCGATCTCAGCCTGAATTTTTGCGCTTTTGGAGATAGCCATAAAAACCTCCTGTCAAAACAATTTTCCGTAGGCGTAGAAATGGGATTGCCAGTAACTCGTGTTGAGGTTGGCGTAGCTGATGGGGTCGCCACAATGAAGCATCCAGCCGTCGCCTACATAGATGCCCACATGGGAGATCCCCGGCGTGTCATAAGTCCCCGTGAAGAATACCAAATCGCCGGGCTTGGGGCTGCTTGTCCGTGCGGAGATGTTGTATAGCCCCTGCGCCCCCAGCCGCCCGAAGTCCCAGCCGCATTGGTTGTAGACATAGCTGACGAAGCCGGAGCAGTCAAAGGATGTGGACGGGCTGCTGCCGCCCCATACATAGGGATAGCCCACATACTTTTCCGCCTCTTTTAGAATGGCGGCAAAGGTTTCATCGGCAAGGTAGTCCTCCGGGATCTCATGTGCCGGGGGCTTGCTGGTGTACTTACCCACATAGGGCGAGGACGGGAACAGGTCGGGACGGTTGCCCAGCGTCGCCATGTATAAGGCATACCGGGACAGGGTTTCCTCGCCCATGAGGTAAACGGGCAGATGGGAGAGATTGAAGTTTTCCAGCGTGACATAGCAGATGTAATAGTTGTACGGAACTTTAACATCATAGTTGTTGCCCTCACTGTCCGTCCGGGTAACGGTACGGTAGCGCACCTCCACCACCACATCCTCGGTCAAAATGTACTGGCGGTCAAAGAGCATTTGGAGCGTTCCCCGTACCTCGTCCAGCGTCCACTCGCCCTCATGGAGCGCACAGACGATGGACAGCAGCACATAGGGATCGTGTTCAATGGTGTCGAGGTCAAAGTGATACTCGTCATAATCGTGGGTGCGGGTGTAGGTGTTGAGGTAGCGTTGCAGCTCGTCCTCCAAAACGCAGTAGGCGGCCTCCGCCCCCAGCAGGTCAGCGTCCTCGGCGGCATAGGTAGACGCGCCGATGGCTCCGGCCACGCCGTTGCCCACCGTCACCAGCGAGGACATACACGATTGCAGCACCACCAGCAGAAGAAACGCCGCCAGCAACAGGAGCAGCCCGCCGGGGTGTTCCTTGATGTAGGCGGACACCTTTTCCGTCAGCTTGCCCGTGACGGACGCCGTACCCTCGGCGGCCTTGGCGGTCTGCCTGGCAGCCTCCCGCGCCTGTTTTGCGTACTGGCGCTTGATCTTCTGCTTTTGCAGATACCGGGACACCGCGCCGCCCTCCTGCATTTCCGGGTGTTCCTCCACGGTCTTGCGGTAGCAATAATCCGCTGTGGCCTTGATATGCTTGCTCTCGGCACGCTCCACGGCCTTTGCCGGGTGTTCCCGGATAGCCTTGCGGAGCTTGCGCCTGCCGAAGCGGTACACGGACTCCGCCGCCAGCTCGGAACGGTGCGCGCCCTCCGTGCCGACATTTTCATGCTCGACCTCATAGAGCTTGCCATGCACAAAGCCGTGGACGCCGTGTCCGGCAGTATGGGCAAGGCGCTTGACCGCACCGGGCTTTTTCGGCGGCTTCTGCTTTGCCAGCTTCTCCCGGGCGGCGTCCAGCTTCTCACCCCGGCGCTCCATCCGCAGCTTGGACGCCGCCGTCTGCTCCTGTCGGCTTTTTCTGCGGAACTTGGACTTCGGGACATTTTGTCCCGAAGTGGGGTTACTCGTCTGTTCGCTCATGGGCAAGATCCTCCGGGCGGGTCGTCAGCAGGTCATAGATCTCCCCACGGGGGAAACGGTCTACAAACGGGATGGTGACATTTCCATAGAACAGCAAGCCCTCGCCGGAATTGGAGTGCGTGATGTAGGAGAGCTGATGCTCGGAAATACCGAGCTGCTTTGCCAAGATCGCACGGTCACTCTGCGCCTGCGACAGCAACACCATGAAATCGGTGTTGTCCAGAATGTTCTCAATCTCCCGGCTGGCCAGCAGGTCTTTCACATTCTGCGTCAGCGCCGAGGGGACACAGCCCTTTTTGCGGAGCATTTTCCAGACCGCCACAAAGTAGCTGGCCGTCAGCGGATCACGGAGCAGGATATGGAACTCGTCAAAGTAGCACCAAGTCGCCACGCCCTCGGCATGGTTGGCGTTTACCGCCGCCGTGACAAATTCATTGGTGGTGTGCATGGCGATTTTGCGGAGGTTTTCACCCAAGCCTTTTAAGACGATGCAGACCACACGGGAGTTGAGGTCAACATTTGTGGGATGGTTAAAGAGGTTGAGAGAGCCTGTGCAGTAAAGCTCCAGCGCCGTCGCTACCCGCCGCGCCTCCGGCTCGGGCTGGCGCAGCAGCTCCTCATACAGATCTTGCAGCAGCGGCGTTTTGGCCGTTTCCAGCCCCAGCGCCATCTCCCGGTAGACCAGCCGCACGCAGCGGTCAATGACGGTTTTCTCGATGGGCTGCAAGCCCTCCTTTCCGCCCACAATCAGCTCACACAGGGACAGCAAAAAATCCGCCTTCATGGAAAGCGGACTGTCCTCGTCGTTGATGTTCATTTGCAAATCCATAGGCGAAATGTGGTGCGGGCTGTCCGGGGCGATCTCAATGACCTGCCCGCCCAGCCGCTCCACCAGCGGGGCATATTCGCCCATCGGGTCAACCACGATGATACGGTCATTGGTGGCGAGGAACACATTGATCAGCTCCCGCTTGGCGGCAAAGCTCTTGCCGCTGCCCGTAGAGCCGAGGTACATTCCGTTTGCCGACTTCAGCTTTTTGCGGTCAGCCATGATGACATTGTTGGAAAGGGCGTTCATGCCGTAGTAAAGCGCCTGCCCGTTCATGCGAAGCTCCCGGGTCATAAAGGGAATGAAAATGGCCGTGGAGCTGGTAGTCATGCCCCGCTGAATTTCAATGCCGTTATAGCCCAGCGCCAGCGAGGACACAAAACCCTGCTCCTGCTGCCAGTCCAGACGGCGCAGAGCGCAGTTGTATTTCTGTGCGATGCCGCTCACCGTGAACACATCGTTTTCCAGCCGCTGCCGGGTGGGAGCGAGGTTCACCACCGTAAAGGTCAGCAGGAACATTCGCTCGTTGCGGCTTTGCAGGTCGGAGAGCAGCTCGGCGGCGTCCTTGGAAAAGGTAATGAGGTCAGGCGGCAAAATCTCCATGTCGTACCCGGCACGGACAGCCTTTTTCTGTTCCTCTGCTTTCATGCGGCCTATGTCGGAGATCTTTCCCTTGATCGTCTTAATGGCCTTGAGCTGGTCTACCGTCTGAATGTGCATGGTGACGGTCAGCTCGGCGTCCAGCTCCAAAATCTCCGCCAGCAGCTTATCCGAAAGCTCCGACGCCATGATCTGCAAATAGGACACCGCGCCCCACATCTGGCCGACACGGAAAGTCCGGCTCTGCCGGAAGTCGAAGCTGTCCGGGGCAATATAGTCCTTTGTTCCCATGCCTGCCTTGGGAATGTCTTTCCACGCAAAGCGGAACGGCTCACGCCCGCCGGGGTGCATCTGCCCATGCAGCACCGCCAGCCGATCCCGGCCATCCAGCGGGCGGGACTGGACGCCCAGCCGTTTCAGATTGCCCATGACATCGGCCTCCACGCGCCCCAGCCGGGGACGCGCCTCCGTCGCGCCCTCGGCTGGCAGGCCAAAGGTGATGTACTTATACCGTTCAATGCCGTTATTGCTCTTGGCGATCTGGCCTTTGAGCATTTCCACATACTCACCCCGGATGCTGTTGAAGTCATCCTCCTGCGCCGGGATATTCACTTTGTAGCGGTTGGCATTGCGGCTGCGGCGGTTGACAAAGGAAAGCTGGAACGGTAGAGAGCTGTCAAAATAATTCAGGCACGCGCTCCACCCGCTGATAATGGCAGTCTGATCCTCCGTGGACGCCACGGCATAATTGATGTCCTCATATTCCAGCGTCTTTGTGTAAAGCCCGCCGGGGAGCTGGCAGATCCCGTCCGGGTGCATGGCAATATAGGGAATGGTCTGCTGGGCGGACAGCGCCCGGTGCTTATTTGCGTTTTTCTGCTTTTTTGCTTTGCTCAATAGGCTCCTCCTTTCGCGCAAATGGGGCATAGATATTTTCCGTTCGATACGGGCGGATGCCGGGGCGGGTAAACTTGACCCGGACGATGTTGCGGATCACCTTTTCAAAAGGTAGGCCGTCCTTTTCGTACATGGCCAGCAGAAACGCCGGGAGCATGATCGCCAGCATAGCGAACAGCGCCCCGGTGTTGCCGATGGCCTGCCGGGTCAAAAGGTAGGTGGGAACGCCGATAGCCGCCCCCATGCCAAAGCAGATTAGCTGCCGCTTGGTGAGGTTGAACGCGATCTTTGTCTTGATCTTGGAAAGGTCGTTCGGGACATTCACATAGGGCATCGGTCTGTCACCTCCAGTTTGGGACAACTTGTCCCAAAGTCCGGGATCGTCGGCTCTACTTCGTTGCCCCACACATCCCAGCCGGGAGAGGTCTGCCGTGCGAACAGCTCCACACGGGGAAGATCGCCCATGAGGGCAACGATCTTGTCACGGGTTTCGTCCGGCTTTTTGCTGTGGGCTTCGATGGGTGAAATGATAAACTGGTGAATGTCGGCAGCTTGCCGCTTGGGGTGTCCCTTGGTCGCCAGCAGACAGATCTCGGCGTTCGCCCGCGTCCAGAAGCCCAGCCCATAAAACCAACTGTCCGCCTTGCGGTTTTTCTTCAGCCAGACGAACGCCACGGATTTATAGGTGAAGCCCCACGCACGGATGAGCCGCAGAGCCTCCGGGAGTTGGGGAAAGGTCGCCCACATGAAAAGGGCGCTGTCCTTGGCCGCAAGCTCGGCCACAGGCAGCGCACACAATTCCTCAATGCTCATAGTGGGATAGTGATTTTCCGCCGCGCCCTGCACTTTCTTCGCAGAGTAGCGCCACGGCGGGTCGGCGTAAATGATGGGGTATTTTTCGATAGCTATTCTCCTTTCCCGCCCCCGGCTACGGCCAGCCGCGCCTGCTCAATGCGCTGGGCGGCGATGGTGTAGATGGAGGGGGCATTTTCAAAGCAGATGAAACGGCGGTGTGTGTTCATGGCGGCAACGGCAGTCGTACCGCTGCCCGCGCAGATGTCAGCCACCACCGCTCCTTCGTCGGTGTAGGTCTTGATGAAATACTCGCACAGCTCCACGGGCTTTTGTGTGGGATGGATGCCGCCCGTCACCGTCGGCACGAACAGCACATTCCCCGGATAACGCCGCCCATCGCTGGACTCTGAGCCTGTCCGTTCAAACTTGCCGTAGTTTGTACTGCACCCGCTGCGGGGATTGGTCTTGCGGTACGGCTCCCCATAGGTGAATTGCGGATGGTACACCGGGGACTTCTGATAGAATACCAGAATGTTCTCGGACTTTTTCAGCGGCGCACGGTTAGCATTGAGAAATCCTGTTGCCCGGGACTTGTACCATACCCACTCATAGCGGAGCATGGCGAGGTTGGACGCGCCCAGCACCTTATCAAAGGGGCATTGAGCGAAAAACAGGATGGCTCCGTTTGGCTTCACCGCCCAGCGCACCGCCTCCCACAGCTCCGGGAGCGGCAGCGGCACATCCCAAAAGTTCCGTGTTGTGCCGTAGGGCGGATCGGTCAAGAGCATATCCACGCTATGCTTCGGCAGAGAGCGCAAGCCCTCGATCCCGTCCATGAGGTGCAGCGCATCCAGCTTTGGGACATTTTGTCCCAAGGTAATCTCTGTCATTGCACACCTCCTTAATGTGCGCTGAACACGCTGCGGGCGATGGAGCCGGTCTTAAACAGGCAGAAGCAGAGCAGCACAGAGTAGCCCATGCAGCCCCATATCGCGCCGATGGGGTCGCCGCTTGTGGCGATACCTTGTATCAGCACCGCATAGATGGCAACACAGACGAGGATCAATAGCCCTTGAAAGCCCACGGCAAACAGGGACTTCAAATAGTTCTGCCCGGTATTGCCCAGCTCCCGGTTAGAGAGCGTGGCAACGGGGATGGGCGCTAAGCTGGTCAGCAGGTATATCTCAATCATGCGGCCATAGACGATGACGAAAATCACAATATTGATCGCCCACATGGTCACATGAATGAGCAGGGATTGCAGCCACAGCCCCAGCAGAGAGCCAAGCCCCAGCGTTTCCAGCGTGGCCTCCAAGTCGGCAAGCATGGCCTCTGAAATGTCCGTTGAGCCTTGCACGATCCCGGCTGCCCGGGCGATGACGCTTTGGGACACATCGAACACGGCCATAACGATATTGAAAGTGTTGGACAAAATCAAAATGGCGCAGGCCGTTTTGAATATCCATTTGAAAAAGATCCAGTAGTCCAGATCATGCAGGTTGTTCTTCTCGATAATGAGTTGGATCAGCTCATAGGTGGCAACAAAGGTGAGGATCAGACCGGCAATCGGCAGTATCACCGTTTCAGAAAGCTGCCGGATCAGGGAGAATACCCCGGCGTTCCACGCCGCCGGGGTGGTTCCCACTTGCACCGCAATCTCTCCGACACGGGAATTGACCGTATCAAAAAGCCCTGTGAGGTTGCCCATGATGCCCTCGATCAGCAGCTCTTTTAGCCAGTCTGTCAGCCAGTCGGTGAGAAATCCCATGCTTTACGCCCTTAAAACAGGGTGGACAGCAGAGGGATCAGGGTCGTACCCAGCACGATGATGCCGCCGCCCGCCATGAGCTGTTTTATCCCCAATTAGGT
>UMHH01012411.1_pt1 | contig 11406 bp, 9 predicted proteins | sample 1965491 | NCBI WGS metagenome assembly UMHH01 (sample SAMEA4836094, study PRJEB28245) | human gut metagenome | biome: gut microbiome; material: fecal sample | place: Denmark | collected 2008
TTTTTTTGTGTTTATACTGAGTTTCCGACTTGGAAGGGGTGAAAAAGGCTGTTTGACCCAATATTGTTACTCCGCTTGTTTATATCATTGTTCAATGACCTCAAAAGAGGATTCCTTCCGGCTTGTTGTCTTTCTTTTCTCATTTATTTATTCTGGCTTTGAGCGGACAGTGCTGAGTATTGCTCTGTTGATTCGTTTATATAGACTTATGCAGTTGACAGATATTAAATTATCTCTTTCCTTCTTGCTTATTCCAATAATATTCATACATTTGTAGTGTACTAATAAACTAATACACTAAATAATTAATTAAATACATAAACACAATGATGATTGAAGTGAAGAACTTATCTTTCAGTTATGGAAAGAGGAAACAAAAAGTCTTTAATGATTTTTCGCTGACACTGGATAAAGGTTCAGTTTATGGTCTTTTGGGTAAGAATGGTACCGGTAAATCTACTTTGCTCTATTTAATGACTGGGTTACTCCGTCCGCAAGGAGGTAAAGTGCTCTATAAAGGAATAGGCGTTTCGTTGCGTTATCCTTTGACATTGCAGGATATGTTTTTGGTGCCCGAGGAATTTGCATTACCATCCGTCAGCCTGAAACAATATGTAAAGCTGAATGCTCCCTTTTATCCGGCTTTCAGCAATGAACAGCTAAGAGCCTGTCTCCACGACTTTGACATGAATGAGGACATTCATTTGGGGGAATTGTCCATGGGGCAGAAGAAAAAGGCTTTCATGTGTTTCGCGCTGGCCGCCAACACTTCTTTACTGCTCATGGATGAGCCTAGTAACGGACTGGACATTCCTTCCAAAAGTCAGTTCCGCAAGGTGATTGCATCGGGCATGACAGACGACAAATCAGTGATTATTTCTACCCATCAGGTGAGGGATATCGACAGCCTGTTGGACCATGTGGTGATAATCGACGGTACTCATGTGCTGCTGAATGAATCGGTTAAGGATATTTGCGCGAAACTATATTTTGCCGAACAAGGAATGAATGAACCCACAGGAGATGCATTGTATGTGCAGCCTTCGGTTCAGGGAAACAGCGTGATTCTTTCTAATGTTTATAACGAAGAAACCAAGCTGAATCTGGAAGTACTGTTCAATGCTATGTTGGCAGAAAGAGAAAAAATGCAATCAATATTTAACAAGTAAAGACACAGATACATTATGGATACTAATCATTTCTTTAGCTTTTCGCGTATTGCCATGGTCATGAAACGCGAGATTATAGAAAACTGGAAAAAGAACCTTTATGCTTTCATCGGACTTTATGCAGCCTTTGCGCTGGTCGTGGTGGGTAATATGTGGGGAATGAGTATGAATGCTGAAAATGCATTTGCTAGTCCTGATATCTTCTTTGTTAGGTATTGTACGAATATACTGGGGGCTTTTATCTTTATATGTCTGTTGGGCAGTTTGATTTATGCTTCCGGCATTTTAGATAATATGAGAAATAAAGAGATGCGCATATCTTTCTTGATGCTTCCTGCAACAATGTTGGAGAAGTATGTGGCACGCTTCCTGATGGCTACGCTGGGATTTATAATAGCTGCCATTGTTGGAATGCTTTTGGCAGAGGTTACTCGTTATATTCTGCTTCCTTTGTTTGACTTGCCTGATGTGTTTCATAGCTCCGCATTGTTTAAAGTATTTTCTATGCTTACTATAGATGGTGAGCAGGCATTTAGAGGTTCCTATGCATTTAATATGGAGTATATGCCTTGGTTGGGTGAGGCTTGTGGATGGAGCTTTTTGATTTGGTCACACTCACTCTATGTTTTAGGAGGAAGTTTTTGGTACAAGAGAGCTTTTCTCAAGACTTTGGGGACACTGATTGTGATTTCTATCCTTGGCTCTATTATCACGGTACAGATTGTGGAGTGGATAGGAGAAGAAGGCATGATGGGTCTTCACGACTGGTTGGAAGAAAACTTCCAGTGGATGACGCTGAACAAACTGCTTGCATTTGGCGGTGCTTTCTTTAGTGCCTTCACAATGTTCAACTGGTGGTTGGGCTATAAGCTCTTTACCCGTTCGCAAGTTATTAAACCTAAATTTCGTTTGCTATGAAATTTAAAGAAAGTAAATCTATTTATTTGCAGATAGCCGACCGGATATGTGACGAGATTCTGCAAGGGCAATATCCCGAAGAAGAGCGAATCCCTTCGGTCAGGGAATATGCCGGCACAGTGGAAGTGAATGCCAATACGGTAGTCCGCACTTATGATTATTTGCAAGGGTTGGAAATCATATACAATAAACGAGGTATTGGCTATTTTGTATCGACAGGAGCTAAAGAGCGAATTATCACTCTTCGCAAAGATACCTTCTTGCATGAGGACTTACCGGAGTTTTTCAGACAACTGAAGACATTGGAGATTTCCATGGATGAGATAGACAAGATGTATAAAAAATATTTGGAACAACAATAGTAACACAAACACATTTTTCAGTGAGGTATCAAAACTCAGATGGTCTATCAAACCATCAACTGTAGGGGCAGGGTTTGCCTGCCCGAATACGCAAACAAGCTATTTGGGGAGAGCAATCTCGCCCCTACTAATAAAATGACAGCATAATCAACGTTTAGAAACAGTTCAATTATTTATTTTGATTGATAGTATAATGTATATAAAAAGACTACAGCGATAATCCATATTATCAGCATGGCTATAAAACATATTTTTATCCATTGGTAAAATTTCCTTAAACTGCTTTCATGGGAAGTCTTCTTTTTATATTTCTGCCATGCTGTAATATTATGCCTAAAATAGGGCACATGAATGTAAGTAGAATAGCCAGAAGTAATATAGTCTTTATATGTTTATTTATGTGGCTTTAGAATGCGCAACTAATAGCGCTTGTTAGTGCACCCGTAACCGTACAAGCTCCAAAGAATAGATCACCGACATCACATAATATAGGATGATTGTTCTTATAATAATCTTTGTGTAAAATTAGCTTGCTTCTGTATTTGAATGTTATTAGAACCAAACTTACTTTACGTGATTAAGGATGGGGTTAGTTAGTATGCTATGTGATTCGATATCTATGATTTAAGAGCATAGGACTTTTATGCTCTGAAGAAGCGTATCAAAATGAATATGCGGCTGTGGATAGGAGTTCATTAATCTTTGTTGATATTATTAGGTACGGAAAGTGATTTTATCAAAACCTTTTGTTGAATGATTGTCTGAATCTCTTTATTTCTTGATATAAGTCAAACAGTTACCATCCGAAAACTCAGTAACTTTGCACCTCAAAAAACAGGGTAACAAGTGAATGAAATAAAAGAACCGAGAAGTGTACGCCGGAATTTGTCTAAACTGGTGGTACCTATCTTTATAGAAACTTTATTGATTATGATGCTGGGGGCAGTTGACACTATTATGCTGAGCCAGTATTCAGACAATGCAGTTGCCGCCGTCGGAGTGGTGAACCAGTTGATTATGTTTGCCTTTCTTATCTTTGAGGTGATAAACCTGGGTACCTCTGTACTTTGTTCGCAATATTTGGGGGCAAAGAAACAGAAGAATGTGGTTCAGGTGGTAGGCGTGGCTATTCTGCTCAATCTTGTGCTCGGATTAGTGGTAAGTGCTATTTTGCATTATGGTGCGCCGTTGTTATTGACACTGATGGGACTGCGTCCTGAATTGATGGTCTATGGAGTGGGGTATATGGAGATAGTGGGGGCGTTCGCCTTCTTTCAGGCACTTTCACTGACGGTTTCTGCGTCTTTGCGTAGTGCTAACAAGGCTGTCTATCCTATGATGGTCATTGTAGTGGTGAATATCCTGAATATCATAGGTAATTACTCCTTAATCTTCGGTAAGTTCGGCATGCCGGCATTGGGGGTGGAAGGAGCGGCTATTTCGACGGCTTTTGCCAGAGGAGTGTCGATGATTATCCTTTTTATTATTCTGTTTCGTAAATATATACCCAAGTTCCCGATTGACTACTTCCGACCTTTTCCCTTTGTGGAACTGAAGAATCTGTTGAAAATCGGTCTTCCGTCGGCAGGGGAGAACATGTCTTATAGCTTATCGCAGGTGTTACTGACTTATTTTATCAATATGCTTGGAAATGAAGCTCTTACTACGCGAACATACGTGGTTAATATGGTGATGTTTGTCTATCTGTTTGCGATAGCCATGGCACAAGGCGGGGCTATCTGCATCGGGCATTTGGTGGGGGAGAAGAAAATAAGAGCTGCCTATTTGTTGGGCAAGTATGTAATGCGTATTTCTATTTTAGTATCGCTGGTACTTTCCTGTATTTGGGCTTTGATGGGGCACACGCTCTTTAGTTGGTTGACAGACAATGCGGAGATTGTCCGTTTGGGTACTGTCATCCTTTTTGTCGATGTGATACTTGAAGTGGGGCGTGCCATTAACATTTATGCCACCAATGCCCTTCGTGCAACCGGAGATGTGAACTATCCTTTTTATGTAGGGGTAGTTGTACAATGGAGCATAGCAGTAGGCTGCGGCTATCTGTTCGGGCTCTATTGGGGGTGGGGACTGGTCGGTATGTGGTGTGCTTTCTTGCTGGACGAGAACATTCGCGGCATCATTTTTGTGCGGCGTTGGAATAGTATGAAGTGGGCAAAGAAAGGATTTGTGAAATAATAAATGTGATTTTCGCAAACTTTATAGTGATTGAGGCGGTTAAACTCAATAAAAAGAATTAATTTTGCAATCTGATAATTATCTAAAATACATTATGGAGCTCGATTTACTCACGGCAATATCACCTATTGACGGTCGATACAGAGGAAAAGCGGGAGCTTTGGCCTCTTATTTTTCTGAATTTGCACTCATTAAGTACCGTGTGCAGGTAGAAATAGAATATTTCATCACTTTATGTGAGCTACCGTTACCGCAGCTGACAAGCTTTGATCATGCACGTTTTGCATCGCTTCGTGCTATCTACCAAAACTTCTCGGAAGCCGATGCCGGACGCATTAAGGAAATAGAGAGTGTTACAAACCACGACGTTAAAGCTGTAGAATATTTCATTAAGGAACAATTTGACAAGTTGGGCGGAATGGAAGAATACAAGGAGTTTATCCACTTCGGCCTTACTTCTCAGGACATTAATAATACGTCAGTGCCTTTGTCTGTCAAAGAAGCGCTGGAACAAGTATATTATCCGCAGATTGAAGAACTGATTGCGCAGCTGACTGCTTACGCAGAAGAATGGGCGAATATCCCGATGTTGGCAAAGACTCACGGACAGCCTGCGTCTCCCACTCGTTTGGGCAAGGAAATCATGGTGTTCGTTTATCGCCTTAACCGTCAGTTGGCTGTGCTGAAGGCTTGTCCCATTACTGCTAAATTTGGTGGAGCCACAGGTAATTATAATGCGCATCATGTGGCATATCCGCAATATGACTGGAAAGCATTCGGCAATAAGTTTGTGGCAGAGAAACTCGGTCTGGAACGCGAGGAATATACCACTCAGATTTCAAACTATGACAATCTGGGAGCTATCTTTGATGCCATGAAACGCATTAATACCATAATGATTGACATGAACCGCGATTTCTGGCAGTATATCTCTATGGAATATTTTAAGCAGAAAATCAAGGCGGGTGAAGTCGGTTCGAGTGCCATGCCGCACAAAGTGAACCCTATCGACTTTGAAAATGCGGAAGGAAACTTGGGAATGGCCAATGCTATATTGGAGCACCTTTCTTCTAAACTGCCGGTTTCGCGCTTGCAGCGTGACTTGACAGATTCTACAGTGTTGCGCAATGTAGGTGTACCTTTCGGACATATCATCATTGCCATTCAAAGTTCATTGAAGGGATTGCGTAAGCTGCTGCTGAATGAACATAAGATTTATGAGGATTTGGATAACTGCTGGAGTGTGGTGGCAGAAGCTATTCAAACCATTCTTCGCCGGGAGGCTTATCCGCACCCGTATGAGGCACTGAAAGCGTTAACACGTACTAATCAGGCTATTACCGAATCGTCTATCAAAGAATTTATCGAGACATTAAATGTCGGTGAAGAAATAAAAAAAGAGCTGCGTGAGATTACGCCGCACAACTATACAGGCATTTAAAACGTTATTTATTTAAAGTAAAAAAAGAAACAGAGCCCGAGAGGGCGTTATACATTAATTTAATTAAAGAGAAATCATGAGTACAGAAAATGAAAACAGACAAGAAGGTTCTGTAAACGAAGAAAACCAGAATGTCAGCCGTGATGGTGGTTATAAGTCTTATAACAGAGACAATAATTACAACAGATACAACAACGACGGCGAACAGCGTCAGTATCGTCCCCGCACTAACTATAACCGTGAGGGAGGAGAACGCCCTTATCGCTCTTCGTATAATAATGGTGAGCGTCCTTCTTACAATCGTTATAATAATGGCGAACGTCCGCAACGTCCCCGTTTCAATTCTAACAGTGAAGAAGGTGGTGAACGCCAGTATCGTCCTCGTACTAATTATAATCGTGAAGGGGGAGAACAGCGTCAGTATCGTCCTCGTACCAACTATAACCGCGAAGGTGGTGAGCAGCGTCCTTACTCTCCGCGTCCGCGTACCAATTATAATCGTGAAAGTGGTGAACAGCGTCCGTATACTTCGCGTCCCCGTTTCAATAGCGGTGAAGGTGGTGAACAGCGTCCTTACTCTCCGCGTCCTCGCGTAGGAGGTTATAATCAAGGAGGTGGATATAACCGTGAGGGCGGCGACCGTCCTTATCGTCCGCGTACCGGGGGGTATAACCAAGGTGGAGGATACAACCGTCCTTACCGTCCGCGTACCAGTGATTATAATCCGAATGCTAAATATAGCTTGAAAAAGCAGATAGAATATAAGGATATACTGACTGATCCGAACGAACCGATTCGTTTGAATAAATTCCTGGCAAATGCAGGTGTTTGTTCTCGTCGCGAAGCTGATGAATTCATCACTGCGGGAGTGGTAAGCGTAAATGGTGTAATAGTAACAGAATTGGGTACTAAAATCAAGCGTACAGACGAAGTGAAGTTCCACGATGAACCGGTGAGCATTGAACGTAAAGCTTATGTTTTGCTGAACAAACCGAAAGATTGCGTGACTACTTCCGATGATCCTCAGGAACGTAAGACAGTGATGGATTTTGTGAAGGGTGCTTGTAAGGAGCGTATCTATCCTGTAGGTCGTCTGGACCGTAACACTACCGGTGTTCTGCTATTGACCAATGACGGTGATTTGGCTTCAAAACTGACTCATCCGAAATACTTGAAGAAGAAGATTTATCATGTATATTGTGATAAGAATGTAGCTAAGGCAGATCTCGATCAAATTGCAGCCGGTATTACTTTGGATGACGGTGATATTCATGCAGATGCCATCAGTTATGCATCGGATACAGACAAGTCGCAGGTAGGTATTGAAATCCACTCCGGAAAGAACCGTATCGTGCGCCGTATTTTTGAATCACTGGGTTATAAGGTTGTGAAACTGGACCGTGTATATTTTGCGGGTCTAACCAAGAAAGGGCTTCGTCGCGGTGACTGGCGTTACCTGACAGAACAGGAAGTGAATATGCTTCGTATGGGCTCATTCGAATAATCAAGTAAAATAATAATTAAGAGACAAAACAATGGAAAAAATTAGTAGAACAAAGGTAGTTGACCTGTTGAAGCGTCGTGATTTTGGCGCAATGGTCAATGTAAAAGGTTGGGTTCGTACCCGCCGTGGTAGCAAACAGGTAAATTTTATCGCCCTGAATGACGGTTCTACAATAAATAATGTGCAGATAGTAGTTGATTTGTCAAATTTCGATGAAGAAATATTGAAACTCATCACTACAGGTGCATGTATCAGTGTGAATGGTGAACTGACCGAATCTATCGGTTCCGGTCAGGCTGCCGAGATTCAGGCACGTGAAATAGAGGTGCTGGGTGCTTGCGATAACACCTATCCGTTGCAGAAAAAAGGTCATACGATGGAATTCCTTCGTGAGATTGCTCACTTGCGTCCGCGTACCAATACTTTCGGTGCAGTGTTCCGCATTCGTCACAATATGGCAATTGCTATCCATAAGTTTTTTCATGAACGTGGCTTTTTCTACTTCCATACTCCTATTATTACAGCATCAGACTGTGAAGGAGCCGGTCAGATGTTCCAGGTTACTACCAAGAATCTCTATGACTTGAAGAAGGATGAAAACGGCTCTATTATTTATGATGATGATTTCTTTGGCAAACAGGCAAGTCTGACTGTTTCCGGTCAGTTGGAAGGTGAGCTGGCTGCCACGGCATTGGGCGCTATTTATACCTTCGGTCCGACTTTCCGTGCTGAAAATTCGAATACTCCGCGTCACTTGGCAGAGTTCTGGATGATTGAGCCGGAAGTTGCTTTCAATGATATCATCGACAACATGGATTTGGCTGAAGATTTCATTAAATACTGTGTTCGGTGGGCATTGGATAATTGCTATGACGATGTGAAGTTCTTGAATGATATGTTCGATAAGGGCTTGATAGAGCGTTTGCAGGGCGTATTGAAAGAAACTTTCGTTCGTTTGCCTTATACAGAAGGTATCAAGATCTTGGAAGAAGCGGTAGCGAAAGGGCATAAGTTTGAATTCCCGGTTTATTGGGGGGTAGACTTGGCGTCAGAGCACGAACGCTTCTTGGTGGAAGAACACTTCAAACGTCCGGTTATTCTGACTGACTATCCGAAAGAAATCAAGGCATTCTATATGAAGCAGAATGAAGATGGAAAGACCGTTCGCGCCATGGATGTATTGTTCCCGAAGATTGGTGAAATCATTGGTGGTTCCGAACGTGAAGCAGACTATGATAAACTGATGACCCGCATTCAGGAATTGAACATTCCGATGAAAGATATGTGGTGGTATCTGGATACGCGTAAGTTTGGTTCATGTCCTCACTCCGGTTTCGGACTCGGATTCGAGCGTCTGCTATTGTTTGTAACAGGCATGACCAATATCCGCGACGTGATTCCGTTCCCGCGTACTCCGCGCAATGCTGAATTCTAAAAGATATAAATAATGATGGAAATCCTGCCCTATAACATAGAGCAGGATTTTTTTTGCATTTACCTGTAAAAAAGTTATTTAAAAACGTGGATATATGAAAATTATTTCTAATTTTGTGTATCCACATTACGCAATTTGTTAACTAAATATTATACGACTATGAAACGACATTCTTTATTTTTACTGCTGATAGCATTTATGCTGATCGGTACTTCTCGTGTAATGGGACAAAATAAATCTGCTGTTGCCCCTGCTGATTTAAAAGGTATTTGGCAGATGTGTTTTTATGTATCCGGCGTTCCGAATACTCCCGGAGAGTTAAAGCCGAGTAATTCATTCAAAATCTTGTCTGATGATGGAAAGTTTACCAATATGACGGTAATTCCTAACCATGGAGCTATTATTATTGGTGCGGGTACCTATAAACAGACCGCAGAGAATGCATATACAGAGCATGTAGAGAAGAATCTGCATTTACCTCAATTGGTGGGTTCAGACAATATCTTGGAGTTCGAGATGAAAGGTGGTGATGTAATGGTATTGAAGTTCTTTGTGAAAACAGATAAGGACGGCAATGATATCAATTCATGGTATTATGAAACTTGGAAACGGGTGAAGATGCCGGCTGCTTATCCAAAAGATTTGGTAAGATAATAAGTAGTTGGCAAAATACAATATAAGGCGGGCGAGAGTCCGCCTTATATTGTATTTTGCACAATTCTTCAAAAAATGTGCTATTCTTCATCACTTTTATGGCTTTGGAAGAACAAAGATTAGAAATAATCGTTAACTTTGTCACCAATAACATAAAATAGAAAAGGAGATTAATGTCTAAGCTTTATATAATAGCAGGTTGCAATGGGGCCGGAAAAACGACGGCATCCTACACAGTGCTTCCCGAAATATTGGACTGTCGCGAGTTTGTCAATGCCGACGAAATCGCAAAAGGTCTTTCTCCTTTTAATCCCTCAAGTGTAGCCATTGAAGCCGGCCGGCTAATGCTTAAGCGCATTGGCGAATTGCTTTCTGCCGGAGTCAGCTTTTCTGTTGAAACAACGCTCTCTACCCGTTCTTATATTAATCTCATTCATCAGGCGCAAAGTCAGGGCTATAGTGTCAGTCTGATTTATTTTTGGTTGAACTCACCTGAATTGGCTATTGAACGGGTAAAGCAACGTGTTGCCAATGGAGGGCATGATGTGCCGGCGCCTATCATTCGTCGTCGTTACCGTGCGGGATTGGATAACTTCTTCCATATTTATATGTCATGTGTGGACTATTGGATGCTGGCAGACAATAGCTCTACACCGCGTGTTATTGTGGCTGATGCTTTTCGTTTGCGGGAAGAGCCACATATTTATAATCATGAACTCTTTAATAAAATCAGAAGTTATGTCAACTGAAGAAGAATATAAGGAACTGAGCGAGAAATTGCGTTATGGTTTGGAACTGGCCGAACAGCGATTAATAGAAGAAACAGCTCGTCGTGAAGGGACGTTGTGTTATGGTCGTCCTGATGGAAAAGTGGTGCGGGTATCTGCAACGGAACTTTTGAAGCTTCGCCAGTCTGCCGGATATGCTTGTCCGGTTGGTGAATCCGAATCGGGCTGGAGACATTAAAAGAATATTTTAAATAAAAATAAATTGGGGAGATGGATTAATCTTCCCTTTTTTGCTGCCGTATGTAAGCTCTCTCCCTGAAAATCAACCAAAAAAATGCTTAATTTGTTTGCCAGTTCGAAGAAAAGCCGTACCTTTGCAAGCCGATTATTATCAAAAGTTTATAAAGAATTAATTCTTAGCGTATTAATAGTTCTTTGTCCGGGAACGGTTAGAGACGCTGGGAAGAAATTGTTTTTTAGTAGTTAACATTTAAAAAGATTTTAAGAGTGGACACTTTAAGTTACAAGACCATTTCTGCAAACAAAGAAACAGCTCAAAAAGAATGGGTTGTTATCGACGCTACCGATCAGGTCGTAGGCCGTCTCGGTTCGAAAGTTGCGAAACTGTTGAGAGGAAAGTACAAAGCTAGCTTTACCCCTCATGTTGACTGTGGTGATAATGTGATTATCATTAACGCAGACAAAGTTAAATTTACCGGAAACAAGTGGAACGATAAAGTTTACTTGAGCTATACAGGTTATCCCGGTGGTCAGAGAGAAATTACTCCTGCCGCATTGATGAAGAAACCTAACGGTGAAGAAAAACTGTTGAAGAGAGTAGTAAAAGGTATGCTTCCCAAAAACCGTCTGGGAGCTAAATTGCTGGGCAACTTGTATGTTTACGCCGGAAGCGAACACAAGCATGAAGCTCAGAGCCCGAAAACAATTGATATAAATTCACTTAAAAATAAAGTGGAAGTAGTAAATGCATTAGGCAGA
>UMHH01007596.1_pt1 | contig 11219 bp, 9 predicted proteins | sample 1965491 | NCBI WGS metagenome assembly UMHH01 (sample SAMEA4836094, study PRJEB28245) | human gut metagenome | biome: gut microbiome; material: fecal sample | place: Denmark | collected 2008
TTAATTCATATATAACAGCCGATGGTCTGGAGATGGGAAGGGCACAGGTTATGCAGGCAGAGGCGGCTGGGATATCCCCTTGTGTAGAGATGAATCCTATACTTTTAAAACCGACAAGTGATGTTGGTTCTCAGGTAATTGTAAATGGAATACCATTAAAGAATATGCCGGCTAAAGAATATTTCCAGTACAAAAAGCAGCTTATTCCAGATATATTAGAAGCGTATAATAAGCTTGCCAGTGCGTATGACATTATTGTTCTTGAGGGTGCTGGCAGTCCGGCAGAGATTAACCTTAAAAAAGATGATATTGTTAATATGGGAATGGCAAAGCTTGTAGATGCACCTGTTCTGCTTGTAGGTGATATTGACAGAGGTGGTGTATTTGCACAGCTTGTTGGAACAATTATGCTGTTAGAGGAAGAAGAACGCAGGCGTGTAAAAGGTCTTGTTATGAATAAGTTCCGTGGAGATAAGAGAATATTAGAGCCGGGCATAAAACAGTTATATGATATATGTCCAATTCCGATTGCAGGTGTAATTCCTTATGTTAAGCTTGACATTGATGATGAGGACAGCCTTGCTTCACGGATTGAGCCATCAGTCTACAATGCACATATGTCAGATGAGCAGTTCGACATAGTAGTAATACGTGTGCCTCACATTTCTAATTTTACGGATTTTAATGCACTTGAGCGTATTGAAGAGGTCAATCTGCGTTATGCAGACAAGGCAGAACAGATTGGAAATCCCGACCTCATAATTCTTCCGGGAAGCAAGAATACAATTAATGATTTAAAATGGCTCCGTAAAAATGGAATGGAAGCACAGATTATAAAATGTTCAAGACAGGATATTCCGGTATTTGGAATATGCGGTGGCTTTCAAATGTTAGGAAATGTCATTGATGATTCGTGTGGTGCAGAAACTGGAGAAGTTGTAGCAGGAATGGGACTGCTTCCGGTAACGACCAAATTTTCAAAGAATAAACATCGTACAAGAGTGCAGGGGATAACTTGTATACAATCTGGAATGTGGGAAATGCTTGGACAGAAGAAATGTAAAGGCTATGAAATACATATGGGTGAAAGTACAATAAGTGAAGATGGTGCGAATCCATTTGCAAGAATATTCAATACTGTTGATAAGACCGAATATATGGATGGTTGTGTACGGGGCAATACAGCAGGAACTTATATGCACGGGATATTCGATGGACAGGAATTCTGCGACAGCTTTATTAATATGCTCTGTGCAAGGTATGGTATTACATCAAAGAGTGGTGTCAGAATAAGCTTTGATGAATACAAGCAGAGAGAATATGATAAGCTGGCAGATGTGATCCGTGAGAATATGGATATGAAGTATATATATGAGATTATAGGTTAAAGCTAAATTGAATAAAATGTATAATGTTTAATAAAGGTGTATTATTTTGAAGAATTAATACACCTTTTATTGTACATAAGATGCATATACATAGCATCCTGGGCACGGACAGCATTATGTTCTGCGATAGCCTCCGCTATTTCACGATGAGTTTCGATGGTTTCAGTTTTAAGGATGTTGCTGGTTGTTTCAACAAAAAGAGGGATAGAGCTGTTTATTATTGGGATTAATCTTGGAATGACAAGATTCTTGCTTCCCATAGCAATAGCAGTGTGGAATTCTATATCTTTTTGTGTATGGTCTTTTTTTGCTCCATAAGCTCTTCAACTTCATCACATAATCTGTTGATTTTGCTGATGTCATTCTTATCAGCATAGGTTGCTGACATAGCAGCAATAGAAGGCTCAAGTAAAAAACGTATTTCCAGCAGATCCTGCACAAGCTTCTTCTTATCTGATATGAATGTAAAGCCAAAAGGATCGTCTACTATACCAGGTGATGAGGCTACATATGTTCCAGAACCCTGTTTGATAGTTACAATATTGCGGGAGGCAAGAAGCTTCATAGCCTCTCTAAGAGAGCTTCTTCCAATATCAAGCTGGTGTGATAAGTGGCTTCAGGAATTATTTAAAATTGAGTATCGTTTTGGTTATTTGGTATTGACAGTGTATAATGACAAGAGTATAATGCAAAATGACAAAAAAAGTTGTCATTATAGCAATGAAAGTTGTCAGATAAATAATAAAAGTTGTCATATGGAGGTGTAGTATGATACTGCGAAATCGGCTGAAAGAACGCAGAGCTGCGCTGGATGTCAATCAGCAGGAGATGGGAAGACTGTGCGGAGTGTCAAGACAGACAATCAGTCTTATAGAAAGGGGCGATTATTCGCCGTCTGTCACTCTTGCATTAACGATTGCAAAAGTATGCGGCGTTACTGTGGAAGAAGTATTTTATTTACAGGAGGAAGATAATGATGGGAAATGAAGAAATTAAGAAAGCAAACAGAAAGGCATTGCCTAAGTTCATATTGCTTTGTATTGTAGGAGCTTTAATCGGAGGTGTAGCTGGGTATCTTGTTGGAGCAAATGGAATTGATACAATGTCAGGGGATTTTAAAGTGGTAGTTAGTAATTATGTTGAATTAACTGCACCTTGGATTATGCTTGCTATTGCAGTTATAATTCCTATAGTATTAGTGCCATACTACAGGAAGGCTAAGAAGCAGTTATCACAGTGGGATGGTGAAGACGAAGAAGTATCAGATGGTGTCGAAGAGAAGCTTTCTATAATTCAATGGGTTTCAAGTGGAGCACTTATAATTTCATATTTTCTTATTGCGGCATCATATTCAGGTGGTACAGCAATGTTTGAAAGTGTTAACAATATGATAGGATTAACTGTTAGCATTGCAGCATTTTTAGGGATTATGGCAGAGGTTGTTATTATACAACAGAAAAGTGTTGACTGTGTAAAGATAATGAATCCTGAAAAGACGGCATCGGTATATGATATGAAGTTCCAGAAGAAATGGCTTGAAACCTGTGATGAAGCAGAGAAGATTATAGTTGGGAAATGTGCATTTAAAGCATTTAATATAACGAATAGTATGTGCAGTGTACTTGCAGTTATTCTTGCAATCAGTGCACTTATGTTTGGAATTGGTTTTCTTCCTTCATTTGTTGTGTGCCTTATCTGGATAGTTAATATGTCAATATATTGCAAAGAATGTCTGAAATATTCAAAAGTTGGTAACAAGATTATGTAGATAAATATTGTAATGAAATTTCTCACCACCCCCCTTGACTTGGAGTTAAGTCAAAGTATTAAGATAAACACATAAACGATAATACATTTTAGAAAAGGAGCAATGGGAATGTATAATAATACTTTAACACTTAACAATGGAGCGAAAATTCCACAGCTTGGACTTGGTACTTGGTTTATTGACGATGCAAAGGTTGCAGATGCTGTAAAAGAAGCGGTAAAGCTTGGATACAGACATATTGATACAGCACAGGCATATGGCAATGAAAGAGGTGTCGGTGAAGGAGTGCGTAATTGCGGAGTTTCAAGAGAGAAACTTTTTGTAGTATCAAAGGTTGCCGCTGAACATAAGACATACAAGGAAGCTAAAGCTGGTATTGATGAGACACTTGAAAAAATGGGACTTGATTACCTTGATATGATGATTATTCATTCACCACAGCCTTGGTTAGAGGTTAATCAGAGTGATGACAGATATGTAGAAGGTAACAGAGCTGCATGGAGGGCATTGGAAGATGCTTATAAGGAAGGAAAGCTTAAGGCAATTGGTATATCTAATTTCCAGATTGGTGATATTGAAAGTCTTTTAGAAACAGCAGAGGTTAAGCCGATGGTTAACCAGATTCTTCTTCATATAAGCAACACGCCATTAGAACTTGTAGAATACTGCCAGAAGCGGGGAATAGTAGTAGAAGCATATTCACCTATAGCACACGGTGAAATTCTTAACCAGCCAGAGATTAAAGTGATAGCTGATAAATATGGTGTTACCATTCCACAGCTTTGCATCAGATATACATTACAGCTTGGAGCAATAGCACTTCCAAAGACAGCTGATCCTGAGCATATGAAGAGTAATGCAGAAGTAAATTTTGAAATCAGTGCAGAGGATATGGAAGCTCTTAAGAATTTCAAGAAAATTGAAAATTATGGTGAGAGCAGTGGCTTCCCAGTATATGGCGGTAAACTTTAATTAGTGAAATTGGTAAAATTTAATTAGAGAAATATATTAATAGAGGATTGTTATGGATAAAATAGTACAGACAGCAGGAAGAACAGCTTTAGGAGAATATGCTCCACAGTTTGCACATTTTAATGATGATGTGCTTTTTGGTGAGAACTGGAATAATCAGGATATTGATGTAAAGACAAGAAGCATTATAACAGTAGTTTCACTTATGTCTATGGGAATTACAGATTCTTCACTTAAGTTCCATTTACAGAATGCCAAGACACACGGCGTAACTCAGAAGGAAATCGTGGCTGTTATAACACACGTTGCATTTTACGCAGGCTGGCCAAAAGCGTGGGCAGTATTTAATCTTGCCAAGGAAGTGTGGAATGTAAATGAAGGTGATTTGCCTTATGAAGATGAAGCTATGAGAGCACATGCAAAAGAAATGGTATTTCCTATCGGAGCATCAAATGAAGCATATGCACAGTATTTTATAGGAAAGAGTTATCTTGCACCTGTATCTACAAGTCAGGTGGGAATTTATAATGTGACATTTGAGCCGGGCTGTAGAAATAACTGGCATATACATCACGCGAAGAGTGGCGGCGGACAGATTCTTATATGCGTAGCTGGACGTGGTTACTATCAGGAAGAAGGAAAAGAGGCTGTAGAATTCAATCCAGGGGACTGCATTAATATTCCAGCAGAAGTTAAGCATTGGCACGGAGCAGCACCTGACAGCTGGTTCTCACATCTGGCAGTTGAAGTACCTGGCGAGGAGATATCTAATGAATGGTGCGAGCCAGTGACAGATGAGCAATATAGCAAGCTTAAATAAAAAATGTAAGGCACGAACCCAGTGTTTTAGCTGCTTTCAGCACATATAAAGATTTATTTTAAATTTTTTTGAAATTTCTTCAAAAAAGTGCTTGACGAATTACATTGGGTCGTGTATTATAATGAAGTGCTTTGCGATAGCAGCTAACACAAAGCAAGACTTAAGATATGGCTTATTGGTCAAGTGGTTAAGACGTCGCCCTCTCACGGCGAAGACAGGGGTTCGACTCCCCTATAAGCTATTCTGCGTTATAATTGATTCGAAAGAGTGGGCTTTATGTCCACTCTTTCGTTTTTGCAATATAATTATTGTTTGATTAATGCAGAATGAAAACTGAATATTATTAAAAGAAAGAGGTAGTAATGGGTAAGAGAGAAGATTATGAAGCTAAGACAGAAAAGCTTATAATGCCAATTGTTGAAGCTAATAACGTAGAACTTTTTGATGTGGATTACATTAAAGAGGGTCAGGACTGGTATCTGCGTGTCTACATAGATAAAGAAGGTGGAGTTACAATTGATGACTGTCAGGCTGTAAGCAGAGCTTTTAATGAGATGCTTGATAAGGAGAACTATATTACTGACCAGTACATTTTTGAAGTGAGTTCACCGGGACTTACAAGACCTTTAAAGAAAGAGAAGGATTATGCAAAGAGTATTGGGAAACTTATAGATATTAAGCTTTACAAAGCTGTTGAAGGCTTAAAGGAATATACAGGCGTTCTTAAGGAATACGATAAAGACAACATTACAATAGAGATTGATGATAATCTTATAAAGATTGAGAGAAGCAATCTTGCAATGATTAGATGGGCATATGTTGAATAGATATATAACTAAAGTCGTTAATAATGGAGGATAAGAAGATGAATAAAGAATTGATACTTGCGATTGAAGCCTTAGAGAAAGAAAATGGAATCGACAAAGAGATTATGTTTGATGCTATAGAAAAGTCATTAATGGACGAATATAAGGCTGAATTTGACAAGGCAGATAATGGCAGGGTAGTACTTGACAGAAGAACAGGTGATTTCCACATTTATTCAGACAGAACTGTAGTTGAAGAAGTAGAAGTTCCAGAGTTCCTTGATACTAAGAAAGGAAAGTATGTATCTGGTACAGAAATCGCACTTGCAGATGCAAGAAAGATTAAGCCGGCCTGTCAGCTTGGTGATGTTATTACTATAGAAGTAAAGTCAGAAGAATTCTCAAGAAAAGCAGCTAAGAATGCCAAGAATACAATTGTTCAGACTATAAGAGAACAGGAAAAGAATGCACTCTACAACGAGCTTCACGCCAAGGAGAAGGAAATCGTTACAGGTGTTGTACAGAGAATTAACGACAATGGTGATATGACTATTGATATTGGAAGAACACAGGCAGTTCTTAAGGCAGATGATAACTTTAAGGATAAGCAGTTCAAATGCGGAGACAGAATTAAGGTATATGTTGCAAGTGTAAGCAACAGAGAAAGAAGCGGTTTATCAGTTAAGATTTCAAGAAAGTCACAGGAACTTGTGAAAAAGCTTTTTGAAGAAGAAGTTACAGAGATTAAAGACGGCACAGTTGAGATTATGGCTATCGCAAGAGAAGCAGGTTCAAGAACTAAGATGGCTGTAAGAGCTAATGTTCCTCATGTAGATCCAGTTGGTGCATGCGTAGGTATTAACGGTGCGAGGGTTAAGAATATCGTTAATGAACTTGGCAATGAACAGATTGATATTGTTGAGTGGGATGACAATCCAGCACAGTTAATCGTTAATGCTTTAAGCCCGGCAAAGGTTGTATCAGCAGTAGCAGATGAAGAAGAGAAGAAGGCTAAGATAATTGTTTCAGAACAGCAGTTATCACTTGCAATCGGTAAGTCAGGACAGAATGTAAGACTTGCAGCTAAGCTTACAGGTTATGGAATTGATATTAAGAGCGAAGCTGATCCAGAAGCATTTGCTGATATGGATAAAGACAACGCAGAAATCGTATATGGTGAAGACAGTGAAGGATATGATGACAATCAGGCAGATAATGTAATGTCATTGGATGAAGACTATAACGAAGATGCAGCCTCTGACACAGAAGTTGTAGAAGAATAATATTATTGGAGAGTGATAGTTTGGCAGCAGTAAAGAAGATTCCACAAAGACAGTGTATAGGCTGTAATGAGATGAAAGACAAAAAGCAGCTTATACGGATATTAAAGACTCAGGATGAACAGATAATAATAGATACAACAGGCAAGAAGAACGGAAGAGGGGCGTATATATGTCCTGATGTAGAGTGTCTTAAGAAAGCAAGGAAGTCAAGAGGACTTGAAAGAGCTTTTAAGATGGCTGTTGATGCATCTGTTTATGATGAGTTAGAAAAGGAGATGAATAATCTTGGACAATAAAAGAGCATTATCAATGATAGGTCTTGCACAGAAGGCTGGAAAAGTAGCAAGCGGTGAGTTCTCTACTGAAAAGGCTGTAAAAGAGCATAAGGCATATATGGTAATAGTAGCAGATGATTCATCTGATAATACCAAAAAGAATTTTAAGAATATGTGTGAATATTATAAAGTGCCAGTGTATTTCTTTAGCAATAAGGATGACTTAGGGCATGCTATAGGTAAAGAATTCAGAGCATCACTCGCAATCCTTGATGAAGGGTTTAAGAATAGTATTGAGAAACATTTTAAACAAGATTAGAGATAATCGGTGTAAATAATACAGAAATATTATTCCTGTATTGGAAAAGAGGTTAAATGGCAAATATGAGAGTTCATGAGTTGGCGAAAGAATTAAATATTTCATCAAAAGCAATAACTGATATGTTAAGCAATGCTGACAAGAAATATACAGCTATGAGCGGACTTGGTGAAAGTGAAATAAACAGTGTAAAGAGCAAGTTTACAAAAGCAGCTGGAAATACAGCTAATAAATCAGGACCTAAAAAGGCAGAAGAAAAACAAGTGAAATCAGAGGAGAATAAGAATATTAAGGCACAGGATAAGACTGGTAATAAGTCAGAACAGAATACACAGGATACTAAAGCAGCAAACACATCTAAGGATGTAGATAAGAAGCACATTTCTCAGGTGTACTTCCCACAGAACAGCCAGAAGACTGATTCAAGAGATAGAAATAATAATAGAGATAATAACCAGAATAGAAATAACAGAGATGGTTATAGAAATGACCGTAATAATGGCGGTTATAGAAATGATAGAAACAATGACCGCAATGGCAGTTACCAGAACAGGGACAATAACGGTCAGAACAGAGATGGTTATAGAAATGACCGAAACAACGGCGGTTATAGAAACGATCGAAACAATGACCGCAATGGCAGTTACCAGAACAGGGACAATAACAGCCAGAACAGAGATGGTTATAGAAATGACCGAAACAACGGCGGTTATAGAAACGATAGAAACAATGACCGTAATGGCAGTTACCAGAACAGGGACAATAACAGCCAGAACAGAGATGGTTATAGAAATGACCGAAACAACGGCGGTTATAGAAACGATAGAAATAATGACCGTAATGGCGGTTACCAGAACAGGGACAATAACGGCCAGAACAGAGATGGTTATAGAAATGATCGAAACAACGGCGGTTATAGAAACGATAGAAACAATGACCGCAATGGCGGTTACCAGAATAGGGATAATAACGGACAGAACGGCGGACGTTCAGGAAGAGATGGTCAGGGATTCTCTGGTCAGAGAAGAAATGACAGAGGTTCTTCAGCACCTAAGGACGATTTCATTTTTGAGACAAAGCCAGATTCAAGAAGACCAGACTCAAGAAAGAATGATTCAAGAAAGAATGACAGAAAGAAAGATAATGAGGCAAAGGAAAATCTTAAATTTGCTAACAGCAAGTTAGAGAAGAAACCGACTCCAAAGCAGGAGAAGAAGGAAGAAGAGACAATTAAGCAGCTCATTTTACCAGACAGCCTTACTATCAAGGAACTTGCTGATAAGATGAAGGTTCAGCCATCTGCAATTGTTAAGAAGCTTTTCTTACAGGGTAAGGTTGTAACAATTAACCAGGAAGTTGATTATGATACAGCAGAAGAAATAGCACTTGAGTTCAACTGCATATGTGACCACGAAGTTAAGGTTGATGTTATTGCAGAACTTCTTAAGGAAGATGAAGAGTCAGAGGACGATATGGTTGCAAGACCACCAGTTGTCTGTGTTATGGGACACGTTGACCACGGTAAGACATCTTTACTTGATGCAATCAGGGAAACACATGTAACAGCTAAGGAATCAGGCGGTATTACACAGAAGATCGGTGCTTATATGGTAGATGTCGATGGACAGAAGATTACATTCCTTGATACTCCTGGACACGAAGCATTTACAGCTATGCGTATGCGTGGTGCACAGGCTACAGATATTGCTATCCTTGTAGTAGCAGCTGATGATGGCGTTATGCCACAGACAATCGAAGCTATTAACCACGCTAAGGCAGCGGGCGTTGAAATTATCGTTGCTGTTAATAAGATTGATAAGCCTAATGCTAATATCGAGAAGGTTAAGCAGGAACTTACAGAATATGAACTTATCGCAGAAGACTGGGGTGGTTCAACTACATTTGTTCCAGTATCAGCTCACACTAAGGAAGGTATTGACGAACTTCTTGAGATGATTCTTCTTACAGCAGAGGTTAATGAGTTAAAGGCTAACCCTAACCGTAAGGCAAGAGGTATCGTAATTGAAGCGGAGCTTGATAAAGGACGTGGTCCAGTTGCGACTATCCTTGTACAGAAGGGTACATTAAGAGTTGGTGATGCAGTTGCTGCAGGTTCTTGTTATGGTAAGATAAGAGCTATGATTGATGATACTGGAAGAAGAGTTAAGGAAGCTACTCCATCTATGCCTGTAGAGATTCTCGGTCTTAATGATGTTCCTAATGCTGGTGAAATTATTATGGCTACAGAGAGTGAGAAGGAAGCAAGAAATATTGCTGATACATTTATTGCAGAAGGCAAGAAGAAGCTTCTTGATGATACTAAGCATAAAGTATCACTTGATGCATTGTTCGAGCAGATTCAGGCTGGTAATATGAAGGAACTCGACCTTATTATCAAGGCTGATGTACAGGGTTCAGTCGAGGCTGTTAAGCAGAGTCTTGTTAAGCTTTCTAATGAAGAAGTTATCGTTAAGGTTATCCATGGCGGCGTTGGTAATATTAATGAGTCAGACGTTGTGTTAGCTTCTGCTTCTAATGCTATTATCATCGGCTTTAATGTTAAGCCTGATAATCAGGCGAGAATAGTTGCTGAGAGAGAAAAGGTTGATTTAAGACTTTACAGTGTAATCTACAATGCAATTGAAGATGTTGAGGCAGCTCTTAAGGGTATGCTTGAGCCTATATATGAGGAAAAGATTATCGGTCATGCTGAGATAAGACAGATATTCAAGGCTTCTGGTGTTGGTAATATTGCCGGTGCTATCGTTACAGAGGGTAGAATTACTAAGGATTCAATTGTAAGAATTACAAGAGATAAAGAGCAGATATACGAAGGTCCTATCGCTACACTTAAGCATTTCAAGGATGATGTTAAGGAAGTTAAGGGCGGTTCTGAATGTGGTATGGTATTTGAGAACTTTGGCCAGATTCAGGAAGGCGATCTTGTAGAAGCTCATATAATGGTAGAAGTACCTAGATAGAGTTATCCGATAGTCCAGAAAATTGAATTTTCTGGACTATATGGTTTTGACAGTGATATAATTATATATTAGAAAGTAGGAGTATATGCGTAAAAATAGTGTTAAGAATACCCGCATTAATGGGGAAGTATTAAAAGAGCTAAGCAATATAATCCGTAGTGAAATCAAAGACCCAAGAATCAATCCGATGACATCGGTTGTATCTGTTGAGGTCGCACCAGATTTAAAGACTTGTAAGGCATATATAAGTGTACTTGGCGATGAGCAGTCACAAAAGGACACTATTACAGGACTTAAGAGTGCGGAAGGCTATATAAGAAGAGAACTTGCTAGAACAGTGAATTTAAGAAATACACCAGAAATCAAGTTCATTCTTGACCAGTCAATTGAGTACGGAATTAATATGTCTAAGCTTATAGACGAAGTTACACAGAAAGATAGTGATAGTCATAATAAGTAAGAAGGTGTAATATATGAATATTATTGAAGAGTTAGGTGCTGCAAAAGTAGTTGGTATAACAGGGCATATAAGACCAGATGGTGACTGCACAGGTTCAGTGCTTGGTCTGTATAATTATTTAAAGGATAATGCACCAGATATAGATGT
>UMHH01034508.1_pt1 | contig 11166 bp, 5 predicted proteins | sample 1965491 | NCBI WGS metagenome assembly UMHH01 (sample SAMEA4836094, study PRJEB28245) | human gut metagenome | biome: gut microbiome; material: fecal sample | place: Denmark | collected 2008
TAATTCCTTTTGCGCCTCATAAGATAATTTGTTCTCACTAACCGTTTCGAGTTCTTCCTTTTTAGTGGCAGACATAGTAGGAGAAGCCGAAAGCTGCAACTCATTCAGACTCTCTATTTTCTTTTTCTGTAAAAAATCATAAATGCCGCCAATGTGTTCTTTTACTACTCCACCTCCGAATTCATAAACTTTGGTCACCAGTCCATCCAAGAACTCACGGTCATGAGAAACAACAATCACCGTTCCATCAAATTCCTTGATAGCTTCTTTCAATACATCCTTTGAGCGCATATCCAGATGGTTGGTAGGTTCGTCCAAAATAAGGAAATTCACCGGTTCTAACAAAAGTTTTATCATGGCAAGACGACTCCGCTCCCCACCCGACAGTACCTTTACTTTTTTATCAGAAGCCTCACCTCCAAACATGAATGCTCCCAGAATATCACGAATCTTCAAACGAATATCCCCTTTTGCCACATAATCAATCGTATCAAAGACACTCAGATTTTCATCCAACATCTGAGCCTGATTCTGAGCAAAATAACCAATCTGTACGTTGTGCCCGATGGTCAGTTTACCTTCGTATGGGATTTCGTCCATTATACATTTCACCAAAGTGGACTTACCTTCCCCATTCTTTCCGACAAAAGCTACCTTCTCACCTCGATTAATAGTCAAAGTCACATCGTGAAAAACGATATGACTGCCATATGCTTTCTTCACCCCGTCACAAATGACCGGATAATTGCCGGAACGCATGGCAGGCGGAAACTTCAACCGCAAGGCTGAATTATCTTCATCATCAATTTCAATAGGAACTATTTTTTCCAATTGCTTGATACGGCTCTGCACCTGTACAGCCTTGGTAGCCTTATAACGGAAACGCTCTATGAAATCTTCTGTATCCTGAATTTGCTTCTGCTGGTTCTCGTATGCACGCAATTGCTGCTCACGACGTTCTTTGCGCAATACCACAAACTCATCGTAAGCCACTTTATAATCATAGATATGCCCGCAAGATATTTCAATCGTACGATTGGTCACATTATTAATAAATGCACGGTCGTGGCTCACCAATACAACGGCTCCCGCACTTGTCTTCAAAAAGTTTTCCAACCATTGAATGCTTTCTATATCCAGATGATTGGTAGGCTCGTCCAACAGCAACACATCGGGCCGTCGCAACAGCAACTTGGCCAACTCTATACGCATACGCCATCCACCACTGAACTCAGATGTAGGACGGTTAAAATCCTCCCGGCTAAATCCCAACCCCATCAATGTACGTTCTATCTCAGCTGTATAATTGGTACCTCCCATCATCAAAAAGCGTTCATTGTCATGGGTGAATTTCTCAATCAGTTTATGATAGTTTTCTGAATCATAATCTGTTCTATCCGCCAACTCCTGATTCATTCTCTCAATACTAGCCTGCAACTCAAAGATATGTTCAAAAGCCATCTCCGCCTCTTCCATCACAGTATGTTTATCACTCAGAATCATGACTTGAGGCAGATAGCCTATCGTCACATCACGCGGAACAGAAACACTACCTGAAGTAGGCGCCTGTATTCCTGCCAATATCTTAAGCATAGTAGACTTACCGGCCCCATTCTTCCCGACCAGCGCAATACGATCTCTCTTATTGATAACGTATGACACATCCTCAAACAGAGGCGTTACTCCAAACTCTACTTTCAAATTATCTACTGAAACCATTCGTTTTTATCCTTTTGCAAAAGTGGCAACAAATATACGGTTTTATATGTAAAAAAGACAAAATACAAGTAAATAAAAAAAGTCCTCATCCTTAACAAATAGGACAAAAGTATTAAAACGTGTTAGAAAACATATTTTTTTAGTTGTTTTATTTGCAAAATTCACTAAAACACGTACCTTTGCAACGTGTTTTTCATAGTATTAGATTTAAGGTTAACAAAGGTTGGAGCAAGGCGTTGCTCCTTTTTTTATGTCTACATTTTCCTCATACTTAAATATTGACTTAGCTCAACCAAGCAAAATTTATCTGTAATACAAAAAATGACTGCTTCATTCTCATGAAGCAGCCACCAACAAAATACACGATGTAACACAACTATGTTTTACACATATCAGTTATTTAATATCGATTCCACAAGGATTGAGTCCCGGACCACCACCACCTGTATATCCCCTACTTTCTCCTGTGTCCCATGGAGAAATCCAAAAAGCATATAAATCGCCACAAGTAACATAAAACTTCACTTTAACTATCTTGCCTGAAAGAGCAGCAAGTTTTTTACCTGATTTCCAAGTTACCAATTGTTTAGTACTGTTCAAATCATTCATTTCCTTACAATCCTCTCTGGAAAATCCCGTAATCACATTACCATTTTCATCCATTATCTCCACCTGCAAATCCTTTGCTTGTGCATTCACAAAAAAATGATTACCATCAAACTTTATTTTCTCGGTAACAAGTACCCCTTCTGTGTCTGTATGCATGGAAACGAACCCATCACGACGTAAAGTTGCCAACCCAGTAGAAGTAAATCCATCCCACATCACTTTATTCTTCATTCTTCCACTAGAATACAAATACAAAGAATCACCAACAATGAGAGGTACGCCAATAACAGACTGCATATTTCCCCAATTCCATGCCCCTTCCGTTTCATTTACTCCCATAACAGGTTCATAACTGGGACGATAAAAATGAAAACCATCCCGACTATATCCCATCCCTATTTCATTTCTTTTCTGAATACCTAACTTACCACAGAGATCATTCTCTGGTCCTTTCCACATAGCATAGAACCCTAGCATAACACTTTCATAAGGCATAGCATCAAAATTATAAATGGCTGGACGCACATCAGGAAATTCAGGATGTGGCAGTTCCTTATCGGAAGGAGTAAACCACAAAACTATATTTTTATCCTTTATTCCTTTAGCCAATGAATGCGCCACGCTAACTGCCATCTCTGGATCTTCATTTTCCAAATAGCCTCTAGAGCGTCCGTCTGCTTTACTCCCCTGCCGTAGACTAATAGCCCATTTTTGAGTAAACGGATTATAGAAAGCAGTGGTACGATCCCCCACCGGTCCTGATTGCGCAACTCCTTCCGACCAATGAATACCATCTTTTGAATATTTTAAAATTATTTTCCATCCTCCACTATGTTTTTCCACATTGAAGAGTTTGAAACGTTTTTCTGGTTCTGGACACATTTTATCGAGCCAAACTGTAGCCGCATCCCGATCACAAGTATCTACAATATTCGTACCCGGCACTATATCCATATTCACTTTTTCCCAATGCTTCCCATCTTTTGACTCTGCATAACAAGTATAAAAGCTTTGACGATGTTTGTGCATAGATCCGGCACCAGCCAAATACCACATTTTAAATTTTTGTTCGCTTTCATCATACCATATTCCATCACTGAAAGGAGCAGCATAAGGAGCACGTTCAAAAGTGTATTCCCACTCCTTATCCGGAGCAAGTACCGGATTATTCTCATAGAACATAGCCTTATGGGAAACACGCTCCATATCTGTTTCTGCAATTAAAAAATCATCAACGAATAATTGGCGTCCTAAATTTACAGAAATAACAGTCGGTTTGTTTGAAATATAAGGTAAAGACATTTCGCGACGTACTCCATCATCAATCATACTAGGAGGCCATTGCTCGGGCAGCACAATGCCATTATGCAATGTTCGACCATTCTCTTTCACCGTTTTATCATTGGAAGATGACACACAGCCGGCAAAGCAAGCTGCACATATAATATAATAAAATACTTTCATAATTATTCTATTTTTAATTACCATCCTGGATTATTTTTAGTGATATATGGATTACCCTCTACTTCATCAATTGGCAATGGAACCCATTCATTCTTATTTTCCTTAAACCCCATATATTGAGCCCTGCTAAACCTTTTAAACAAAGGATCAGTATTTTCCAATTCGCGAAAACGCTCTACTACTTTACCCCAACGAAGCAAGTCAAAGAACCGGGAGCCTTCATAGGTAAGTTCTAGAATACGTTCATCTTCAATAGTTCTCATATTAGCTTCTGTTACATGAGGTACTCCTACCCTATCGCGTACTTTGTTTATTGCTTCTAACGGGGTTATGTTTGCAGTGGCTTTCCCTCCCATTACTACAGCTTCAGCATACATCAGCAAAACATCCGAATAACGAATCATTCTCCAGTTTACTCCTTGTGCACGTCCATTAAAAAAATGCCCACCAGCATCATCTGTCGGAGGTAAGGTCCAATCCAACCATTTCCTACTACACATTTTATATCCCATTGCCAACTCATATTGTTCACCAAATGTTCCTTCCTTTGAACCCATTTCTGCTTCCCAATCCTTCCCTTCAAGAAAAGTAACCTTCATACCTTTCGGACGTATAATCTCCGATACATTATCATTAAAAACAAACGAACCAAACATACGTGGATCAGTTTCTCCTGTCACTGTTTTTGACGCTACAAATTTATCATATAACCAATTGTGCATAACCTGTGCAGAACTATTCGAATTTCTACTTCTATTCATTATACACATTTTACACCGGACATCATTGAACAACCCACTGTCCACAAATCCTGGGTTAAATCCTGTATTCAACACTCCGACAAATTGTACTTCAAAAATAGATTCATCATTATTTTCATGTGCCACATCAAAGTTCCATGAATAGTCATCTACCAATCTGTAGTCCCCACAATTACCATTAATGATTTCTGCAAAAGCCGCAGCAGCCTCATTATAATAAGTTATTTGTGAAGTTCCATATTTGGGTTCAATACCGGATCTATAAAGATATGACTTACCCAAAAGTGCATAAGCAGAAGCTTTCGTCACACGTCCTTTATTTTTAGCATCCCAAAAATTCTTGTCAGGAAGTAAATCTTTAGCTTTGATCAGATCATCTATAATAAAATCCCAAGCCTCTTCAGGTGTTGCCTGAGGCTTATATTCATTAGGAGCCTTAGGCAATTCTTTAATCAAAGGAATATTCCTATAATTGATGAATAAAAAGAAATGTGTAAATGCACGAAGAAAATAAGCCTCCCCCAAATATGCATCCTGTAATTCTTTATTGCTGAATTCTATTTCAGTAAGACTTTCAATCATTTGGTTAGCTTGGGAAGCAGCTGTATACATTAACTGAAAAGGTTGAACCAATGAATAATAGGAAGGGGTAAACTCTTCATTATAAGCACCTGGTACTCCATAATCAGCTACCGAACACCCCTCATCACTACGAGTCAACATCAAACCAAATCCACAAGCTCCCAAATTACGAGGAGTCGAAATATACCCATAGATACCAAGAATTCCCTTATTACAATTTTCTAGTGTAGTATAAAATGAATTAACGTCTGATTGATTAGGATTCACCGCCAAATCATTAAAAATATCTTCACATGAGCCCATCATTCCAATAGTTACAAAACTGATGATGATAACTATAATTTTACGCAACATTATTTTCATACTTATTCTGTTTTTAGAAAGTTAAATTGACACCAAGATTATATACTCTAGAATTCATTGTTGCTTCATGAGGACTTTCCTGTGCTTGCCAGAAACCATCCACACCTCTGTCAAACAACACGTTTGAACTAACTTCGGGATCATACAAGGGATATTTTGTGATAGTGAATAAATTTTGTACCCCCGCATATATTCTAAATGATTCTATATGGAATTTTTGCAATAATTTCTTATTAAAGGAATAACCGATTTGTAGATTCTTGCATCTGAAATAAGAACCATCCTCCACATAGAATGTACTTGGAAGCGAGTTTATGCCAGAACTGTTTTTACTATTCAGTTTAGGAGCTTCTGCATTAGGATTTTGCGGAGTCCATGAATTATAGAAAGCATCCTTTAGGGTAGCACTATTAGCTCCTCCAAAATACCAATCATATTTCATTAAAGCAAAAATATCGTTACCTTGCGTTCCTTGGAAAAAAGCAGTCAAATCCCAATTCTTATAACCTACATTTATATTTAAACCATAAGTAAAATCCGGATGAGGATTACCAATATCCGTTTTATCATTCTCATCAATCTTCCCATCCGGTTTTCCTGTCAATACACCATTCACACTACCATTATTATCCTGAAAAATAAAATTACCATCATTATCAAAACCTTCCACCACATATCCCCAAAAGGTACCAATAGGCAAGCCCGGTTTAGTAATAGTAGGACGGTCATTAAAAGAACCACTCATCATCACCTCTGCCTTAATGGGTTGTACTCCCTCACCCAAACTCTTTACTTTATTTCTTAATGCCGAAATATTGGCAGTAACATCCAAACTCCAATCCTTCCAATTATTACGATAACCTACCGTAAATTCAAAACCTTTATTTTCAACAGATGCAGAATTAAAAACTGGCAAATCCCCCCCATTAGTCATAATGGTTTGCCCTGATGATGCTAATGGAAGTAATGGAGCAAGTAAGTCATTATTATCTTTCCAAAAATATTCAGCTGTAAAAGAAATTTTATTATTCAGAAAAGCCATTTCCAATGCTACGTTTTTAGATATTGATTTTTCCCAAGTCAAATTTTCCTGAGCAAATTTGGTTACATAACCATTCATCACACTACTTTGACCAATCTGATTTTCACCGAATACAGAAGGTATTGGACCATAAGCCGTAGAAAGGAAAGAATATGAATCTATAAAATTAGCTCCTAATTCACCATAACTAGCTCTAATCTTCATTTTACTTATCCATTCTATATTAAAAAAATTCTCTTCATGTATATTCCAACCCACTGAAACCGAAGGAAAGTAACCGACCCTATTTCCTTTAGCAAATTTGGAAGATTTATCACTACGAATACTTGCAGAAACAAGATAACACTCCTTATAGTCATAGTTCAAGCGAGCAAAAAAGGAGAGTAAAGCTGAATTGTATTCTTCACTTGTTATATCTCCTTTCCCATTAAAAATAGTAATATTAGGACCACCCAAATCTGTAGAACCAGAACCAATCCCCATAGTTCTATAGTATTCTCTCATCCAACTTGTACCTACCATTGCGTCAATAGTATGACCAGCAAACATATTCTTATAAGTCAAAATGTTATCAATTGTATAACTAAATCGCTGTCCACGACTTTCAGATAGTGAATTAATCGTTCTGCTATAATCAGGATCTGCATTACCATTCTCATCCCAATTGGAGTCAAAAGCAATGGACCGAGATATATTATTTGTTGATATATAGTCACCTCCAAGTAGTAGCTTATAATCCAATCCTTTATATAAATTCAGTCCTATATTCAAACTACCAGTAACATTAACTGTTTTATTTCTTCGAACAGTATTGGAATAAGATGCAAACGGATTAGTAACTTTTCCTTCATTTACATAATAATCTTTACCTGCAGATACATACCTTCCCTCTACATCAGTCATTGGAACAGTAGGAATCCCCATCACCATCCTTACTTGAGGCTCCTTATTTGTAAAAGCAGCAGAAAGAGTTTCACTAACAGTCAAACGTCCTTTCTTAAACGTTCCATTGACACGTGCATTATATTTCTTAAAACCAGAAAATTCCATAATACCTTGCTGATCAAAATACCCCAAACTTGTATTAAAAGTTGAATATTCACCACCACCAGAAATTGAAGCATTCAAATTATACATAGGAGCATTTCTTAGATATGCATCTTGCCAGTCAGTATTAATATCAGGATTAGTAGGATGAATATTTTCTGGAGCTTGAGTCTGGTTTGTTGAATTTTCAACAATTTGCTTAGTATATTCGCGATGCTCATTTGCATCTAGAAAATCAAGATATTTAGAAGGAGTCTGCAAAGAATAGTTTGCAGAAATTTCAACTTTTGCTTTACCTTTTTGACCATGCTTGGTAGTTATCAGCACAACCCCATTTGCAGCGCGAGAGCCATAAATGGCAGCCGCCGAACCATCCTTCAGGATTTCTATTGATTCAATATCTGAAGGATTCAACGAATTTAGCCCATTATTAGAAAATGCACCATCAATAACATATAAAGGTTCAGTAGCACCAAATGTACCTGCTCCCCGAACAAGTATCTTGATATCTGCCCCAGCTTCTCCCCCCTTTTGCAATATTTCTACTCCTGGAGCCCTCCCCTGCAAAGCAGCTGCAACAGAATGCCCCATCTGTTTACTCAGTTCTTTTGCAGGCACTGTCGCCACGGATGCTGTCAAACTAGATTTTTTTTGAGTTCCATAACCAACCACCACCACTTCATCTAATTGTTCCAAATCCTCTTTCAGAGTTATATTCACATTCTTTTCCCCTTCCAAATTAACAGCAAGAGTCTTATAACCGATAAAACTAATAATAAGAGTTGCATTCGCAGGAGCTTTAAGTAAAAACTTACCATTCATATCAGTAATAGTACCATTAGTAGTTCCCTTTTCCATCACATTAACTCCTACGATAGGTTCTCCCATAACATCCATCACAAGCCCTGAAATATCTTGTAATTTTTTCTCGTTCAACATGGACTGTTCTACTTCCTTCTTCCGAATAATGATATTTTTATCTTTTATCTCATAAGAAACATTTTGTCCTTCCAAGATTTGCTCAATAACTTCTTGCAGTTGCTCAGCGTCTATATCAACAATCTTTTTCGTATCTAAATCCCCAGCTATATACACAAATGAATATCCACTTTTTTCTTTTAGCTCAGTCATAGCTTTTTTCACCGATACTTTATTCATTTTCAATGGTATATTCTGTGAGAAGATATTCAAATTAAGGCAAAGCAAAGCCCCGACCAATAATATGGCCTTTCTCTTGTTTTTCATAAATTAGTAATTTATTAATTAAAAAATTAAATGAACTTAGCTTTTAAAGAGAAAAATCATTAACTTTGCATTCTCTAAAAGCGCACTCACAATCGTAAGTCGAAAAAGAGATTTCATCAAGGTGGGAAAATCCCTATATCTTCCCACCTTTTCTTTTTCATCCCTTTCGTACCCCTATTACAGTATTACAGCTCTAATTCTATTCATACTTTTAATTTTAAGGTTAAACAATTTTAATCCACTCCCTACTTAATATAAAGTTATATTGTGTCCTTCAATAATATAATGAATCTTACGGGTCGCAGATAATGCTTCCAAAACTTCCTGAATATTTTGCTCACGATGAACGAAATTTCCATAGAACCTGAAAGTATTCAAAGTATCACTAGCTATTTGTATTTTCACATTATAACTACGTTCTAACTCCTTCACAACATCCGGCAACAATTCCTCATCAAAAAATAAATATCCATTAGTCCATTGTAATGCATTGGAAACAGTAGAATACTCCACATGCATTCTGCCATTCTTTTTATTCAAAACCACCCTTTCATTGGGTAACAAAAAAGCTTCTTTTTCTTTTTTCAATAAATTATTCAATGCCACTTTTCCTTCGGACAAAGAAACAATGGCTTCTGCATCATCCGGATAATCCCGAAAATTAAATTTCGTTCCCAATACCTTTACCAGCAAACTATTCGTTTTCACAAGAAATGGAACTTCTTCATTTCGTTTAACTTCAAAATACCCTTCTCCTATCAATTCTATTTTTCTATTCCCTACTCCGAATCCTTGTGAATATGTTATACGCGATCCGGCATTCAACCACACTAATGTCCCATCCGGCAAGGTCAATTTTGTTCTGGAACCAAGAGGAGCCTCCACAATGATATCCGAAAATACCTCTTTTATACTTATTCCACCCCTCCAATAAGAAAAATAAGAAACTGAGAACAATACAACAATAACAGCTGCATAACGCCAAAATTTAGACAAACAGAAATTTTCACGTTCTCTTTTATCATTCAACCTCTGATTAGCAATTCTATTTTTAAATTGTTCAAATGCTTTGCTCTTATCATATTTAACATCCTCTTTCACACTTATGGCAGAAAACCAAATTTCTTGCCGCTGCATAAAATACTTTTCATTTTCCACAGACGCAGCTATCCACTCCTTCAGTTCATGCACAGCATTTCCATCCAACTCATTACTTAAATAGGATACTATTAATTCATCAATATGTTCTTTTTCTGCTTTCATCTTTGTTGTTTCTAAAGTGAAGACGATTTATTTTAAATACAGGGTAGTCCTAAAAGAACTTTTTTCTGTTTTAACACGAAAAAAATAAAATCAAAGCAATTAAATATTTGCTCAATTCAGTCTGAAGGAAAGATAATGCATTCTTTATATGATACTTAACCGTATTTATAGAAATACCTAATTCCTGAGAAATTTCTTCATATTTTTTCTCCTCAAATCTACTTTTTTCAAAAACACATCTACATTCAACCGGTAGTTTATCTATTGCCATACGGATTTCATGCTCCAATTCACGTTCTAATAATATTCCCAAAGGATAATTATCCGACTGCAAATACTTTTCTTCAGACATCTCTTCCGGTACTAAAACTGAAAATGAAATTTCCTTTTTTTCAGATCTAGATTTCAGATAGTCTATACAACGATTACGAACAGCCTTTATCAGATAACTTCTAATAGAAATAGTAATGTTTAAAGTTTCTCTGATCTCCCAAAGGTGAAATATTACATCTCCAACTATAGTTTCCGATAAAAAATTATCGTTCAAATATTGATTTGCTACATGACATAAAAGAACATAATGATAATCATAGATGTATTTATAAGCATCTTCGTTGCCATTTTTCAGTTGTTCTACAATCAGTTTCTCTGTGTTTTCCATTTTATTTCTTTTGAAAAAGGAATAAAGTTAACGGGAACAAATTTAGAAATTAATTCTGAGTAACTTTATAAAAGAGCAAAAAACAAATCCGTTAATCTTATTATCACACCTCAAATGGTTACAATAAAGACTAACGGATTTCCCTATTCTAGTTTTAAAACTATATCCAACACCTCAGATAAAACGAATCTGAATCATCACTCCATAAAGATTAAAATCGAAAAGAACCTTATCAGCATCCTTCTTTAGAAAACGCTTTTTCCCATCTTGCCTAATCTCCGAAACTCTGTTTCCCACAGATTTCAATACCATAGTCAGTGGTTCTGTAAATAATTGTGCATTCATATCAAATGAGGAGTTATGTTATAGCCGTTTTCTAGCACATTCAAGCGATTTTTTTCTCGTTCTTT
>UMHH01010258.1_pt1 | contig 11119 bp, 8 predicted proteins | sample 1965491 | NCBI WGS metagenome assembly UMHH01 (sample SAMEA4836094, study PRJEB28245) | human gut metagenome | biome: gut microbiome; material: fecal sample | place: Denmark | collected 2008
CCATTGCCTCCCAGGAAGAAAAAGGCACCGATCACAATGACCGGAGCAAAAATGCGGATGGCAAATAAAAATCCATCTGTTACGTATTCCGTCACCTTTTCAAGAGAACCGGCCTTAAACTCCATGACCGCGCCCACACACATAAGAATAACTGCAGTCCCCGCAACCAGGCTGGTGGCATCTCCGCCCTTTAATTTGAATAAGAACATAAACAGGATATCCATAAGAAAAGCAATGGGAGTAAGAACCGCCAGAGTCTTAGCAGTGGTGGAATATTGCTTCTTCCTATCCCCCTTTTCTTCCGGAGTCTCTTCTCCACTGTCTTCCTGCTTTTCAGGCAGATCCGTTATTTTCAGATTGTTCCTCTGATCTTCATTTTTTCTCTGTCCTGCCAATGTCATCCGGTTGAGCAAAAACGCACTGCATACACAGGTAATACCCATGATCCAGAACAGTGGCCGGCCCTTGCTTAAAATATCGGTTGTGGAAATATCTGCCGCTCCCGCGGAAATGGCCGGTGCCCCCTGGATCACTGCATCATAGCTGAGGGCAAAACCATGGCCGAACAAATTCATTGCCATGGCTGCTGCAAGCGGTGTTAATCCGGACTGCACAGCAATTGGAAGTACAATAGCACCTACCAGTGCCACTGCCGGAGATGGCCACAAAAACAGGGAAAATACAAACATGATGCCACCTAAGATCCACCAGGAAACAGCAGGAGTCCTCATAACTTTTGACACCGGCTTCATAAGAAGGGCATCGCTTCCCAATTCCCGTAAACATTTTGAAAATGCCGTTACCAGGGCAATGGTAGCGATCACCTCGCGAAATTCACTGATAGCATAGATAATAGAACTGAAAATGGTCTGTATTCCTCCTGCCAGACTGCATTTTCCAACAACGCCAATTCCAAAAAGAAAGGCAATGCAGACCAATGGCGTATCTTTTCGCAATATCATGGTAAATAAGATCACCAACACCCCCACCAGGTAAAACCAGTGGACCGGTGTTAATGCAATATAAGCTTCAGGCATATAAAAGCTCCTGTATTTCATACTTATTACCATGGTATGCAGCTTACAAAAAAAGGACTCTGCGCCAGTGGGAAACATCCCACCGGACTGCAAAATCCTTTGATCTTAGACTCGCAAACCCGCGCTGTCGCGCTCTATTGCCTGCTGACGCAGGCTGTTTGCTATTTTCTCACATAGACCATTCCATCCATGATCCTTCTTGCAGTTCTCTGTACTGCAACACCAGGAAGAACTAATTCTCCATTCTCCTCTTTCAGGTCCGGGTACATGGTCATAACACCGCTTGGATGGCCGATGCGCACATTGGTCTTTCCTTCTTCCGGCTTTCCAAGCTCTTCATACAGCAGACTTCCTTTTAAGAAAGCTGCTACGGAAATTGAGCTGGCTGAAGTCAGAGGGCATGCCTTGTGGCACTTAAATACAGAGATCACACGGGCGCAAACGTCCATATCCTCTGCATTTACCTGCTGTCCTGCAATATCCACATAGCTCTGTGGCTTTGTGAAAAATCCTACTTTTGGCACTGCAGGGCTGTTAGAAGTTGCATCTTCTAAATCCTTTGCAAAGCCCATTTTGCAGCAGGCTGCACCGCGGATCTTCTCCAATATTTCACTGGCTGCCTTGTTGCTGTTTACCTCTTCCGGCAGTTCACGGCCTGTAAGACCGATATCCTCTGCACGAACCAGGACCATTGGGTTAGACACATCCAGAATGGTCGCCTCGATCGGTCCAAATCCCGGAATATCCAGCACGTCCTTTGGATTTCCTGTTGGAAGCAGCTTTCCTGTCTTTGCACCGGCCGGATTTAAGAAATTGACCTTCAATTCAGCTGCTGTTCCGTCTACACCTGCAATAGCACAGTCACCCTCCTGGGCAAATGTCATGGTTTCAGGATCGATCGGAACGGTTACATTGATATATTTATCTGTGTTACGGTTTAGCATACGAACAGTGGTGATCGGCTCTACAATATCTACCATACCTTCTTCTACTGCATAAGGTCCTACTGCTGCTGTCATATTTCCACAGTTGGACTTATAATCCACCTGACTCTTACCTACAATGACCTGGCCTACCAGATATTCTACATCTACACCTGGTTCTTTACTTTTCCATACAATAACGATCTTATTGTTGGAAGATACAGTACCGCCAAGACCGTCGATCTGCTTTGGATCCGGGTCTCCCATGCACTGTAAAAAAATGTTATCCCATTCTTTTCTGTCTTCCGGAAGGTCTTCTTTATGGAACATACAGCCTTTGCTGGTGCCCCCACGCATAAAGACAGTTTTAAATTTTCTCATGTTTCCTGCCTCTATTTCAGCTTTTCAATGGTCTCAATAATATAATCGGTATATTCTTTTGCACTTGCATCCTCTGTAAAAGTAGTCAGTACCACTTTCTTCTCTGTGGTACATACATCCAGTGCCTTTTCCAGAAGAACCTTCTTGTCTGCATAGCCAATATGAGCTAACATCATGCCAGCTGCACGGATCAGGGAGCTTGGATCTGCGTACTCGCCTCTGCCGTGGCTCATCAGATATGGAGCAGTTCCATGGATCGCCTCGAACATGGCATATTTATTACCGATATTGGAAGAAGAAGCAGTTCCCAGACCGCCCTGATGCTCTGCTGCAATATCTGTTACAATATCGCCGTACAGGTTTGGAAGTACTACTACTTCAATACCCTTGTTAAACTCAGGATCCAGCATTTTAGCGCACATAGCATCTACTAAACGCTCCTGGATCTCGATCTCCGGATATTCCTCGCCTACCTTGCGCACTGCCTTGATAAAGTTTCCATCAGCCAGCTTTACAATATTTGCCTTTGTTACAATGGTTACGTTCTTCTTACCATTTTTTCTTGCAAACTCAAAAGCAGCTCTTGCAATACGTTCACTTCCCTGCTTGGTCTGTACCTTAAAGTCTACTGCCAGATCTTCATCTACCTGGATACCCTTATTTCCCCAGATATATTCACCTTCAATATTCTCTCTGAAGAAAGTCCAGTCAATGCCCTTGTCCGGGATACGGATCGGACGGACAGCAGCAAACAGCTCCAGGCCGCGACGCAGCAAGCTGTTAGCAGATACCAGGTTTGGCCATGGCTCACCGGCTCTTGGAGTTACCATCGGTCCTTTGATGATAACATCACATTTTTTGATCTCTTCAAATACATCATCTGGCAGACTCTGAAGCTTTGCAGCTCTGTTCTCAATGGTCATGCCTTCAATATGGCGCAGTTCTACTTTGCCGGACGCGATCTCATCCGGAATCAGTGCCTTGATCACGCGGACTGCCTGCTCCATAATGATCGGACCAATACCGTCTCCTGGAAGGATGCCTACAACGATCTTATCCAGCTTTGAAAAATCTTTTACTTCCGTATCCTGTTTCATACGTTCGATCCGTTCAAACTCAGACTGGATCAGTTCCCCAAATTTTCCCTGTGCCTGTGAAATAGCGCTCATTTTTCCTTCTCCTTTTCTTTCTTTGAAATGATCTTAAATTGATTTTAAATGGTTGTATGTGTATGTTACTTTTTTCACTTTCTTATTTTTATATTAATACAAAAACAGTAATAGGTAAAATACATTACATACCAGTTTTTATATAGGTAAAATGCAACACTATTTTTCAGAATTTTCTTTATATTTCCTTATTCCAGACACTCTTTTAATGTACGCAAAAATTCCCTGGAAGCCCTTGAAAGTTTCTCATCAGCAGGATAAGCAGCCACCAGCTTCCAGGACGCTCCCAGTTCTTTATCCAGCGGATAACAGCTTAATCCCTCTGTCCCCGAATACAGCGTCATATAAGACTTTGGCAGAAAAGTAGCTCCCATTCCCCCTGCCGCCAGACGTTTGGCTGTTTCCATGCTCTTTGTAGTGCAGCAGATATCCGGCCGGATCCCGGCTTTTCTTAAGATCTCATCTGCCACCTGGCGCAGTTTCTGTCTGCTTGCCACCATAACAAAGGGGATCTTTTTCAGTTGCCTTATATCTTCTGCCTTTAACGACTTTTCCTCTGACAGCGATACCTGTGACTGAAAAATTTCCGGCACTGCAAGATAAAAAGGATCCTCAGAAAATTCATCATAGCATACTTCATCCAATGCTTTCTGAAAATGCATAATGCAGAAGTCCACTTTATGAGACAGCATCATTTTTTCCAGTTCCTGGGAATTATTTTCACGGATAAATACCTTTACCCCCGGATAGCGCCTGCGAAACACAGGAACCACTACAGGCAGGATACAGGCCCCCAGGTTCATAGGGATGCCGATGGTTACTGTTCCTTTTTTCAGTTCCCGGTATTCTCCCAGTTCTTCCCGCATTTCCTTCCAGAGTTTCCATACTTCCTCTAACTGTTCTAAAAGCTCTGCGCCCGCTTTTGTCTCCTCTGCCCCCCTCCGGTCTCTCTGAAAGATCTTAAATCCCACTTCCTCTTCCACTTCTTTTAAGACCTGGCTTAAGGAAGGCTGGGCAATAAAAAGAGTTTCCGCTGCCCCGGTAATACTCTTATTTTCCCGGATACATAAAAGATAACTGATCTCATTTTCCGACCAGATCCGTTTTTCCTTTATTTCCTGCAGGCTTTTTAAGATCCTCTCCCCATAAGAAAGCACGGTTTCTCCCTCGGAAGTAGGGACCATTCCTTCCCGTATCCTGCGAAACAGCTGACAGCCCAGTTCATTTTCCACACTTTTAAGTCCCCTGGTAAGGGCAGAAGGCGTCCTGTCCACACAGGCCGCTGCCCCCCGGATCGTACCAGTCCGTGCGATCTCCCTGATGAAAATAAGCTGCTGTTGGTTCATAAAGCCCTCCTTCTGGTTTATTTGCTCTTAAACTCTTTCTTAAACCTCATTTTACCATATATCCGTCTGACTTCCCAGACCTGTAAAAGAATGTGCCTCGGTGTATACCAGGGAGTTCCAACGGAATTTCCTAGTATACACAAAACAGGCGCATCTTCCTGTTACGGAAGAATACGCCTGTTTTTATATATCACTTACCTATTTTATACGATTTCATTCACTTGCCATGCTTATGTATGCTGTTTTACTCTGCTACTGCCTTAAATGCCTCATCCAGATCTTCAATGATATCGTCAATGTTCTCAGTACCGATAGAAAGACGGATGGTGTTCGGGTAGATGCCCTGCTCTTTCAGCTCTTCTTCTGTCAGCTGTGCATGAGTAGTAGAAGCTGGGTGGATAACCAGAGACTTAACATCTGCTACGTTTGCAAGTAAGGAGAACAGTTCCAGGTTGTCGATAAAGTCCTTTGCCTTCTGTGCATCGCCCTTGATCTCAAAGGTGAAGATAGAACCGCCGCCATTTGGGAAGTACTTCTTGTACAGTTTCTGCTGCTCTGGATCAGTTGATACAGATGGGTGATGAACCTTTTCTACCTGTGGATGGTTATTTAAGTACTGAACGACCTTCAGTGCATTTTCTACATGACGCTCTACACGAAGGGACAGTGTTTCCAGTCCCTGCAGGAAGAAGAACGCATGGAATGGGGATAAAGTTGCTCCGGTATCACGAAGTAAGATAGCGCGGATCTTAGTAACAAATGCTGCCGGTCCTACTGCCTTTACAAAGCTTACTCCATGGTAGCTTGGGTTTGGCTCAACTAAGGACGGGAACTTGCCGCTTGCTTCCCAGTCAAACTTACCGCTGTCTACGATCACACCGCCAATGGTGGTTCCATGTCCGCCAATGAACTTAGTTGCGGAATGTACAACGATGTCAGCACCGTATTCAATTGGGCGAACCAGATATGGGGTTGCGAATGTATTGTCAACTACTAACGGGATCTTATGTGCATGTGCGATCTGTGCCAGTCTTTCAATATCAACTACATCAGAGTTAGGATTTCCCAGAGTCTCTACGTGGATCGCCTTGGTGTTTTCCTGGATGGCTGCCTCAACCTGCTCGTAGTTAAATGGATCTACGAAAGTGGTCTTGATGCCGTACTCTGGAAGAGTGTGGGCAAACAGGTTGTAAGTTCCGCCGTAAATATTCTCAGCTGCTACAATGTGGTCACCTGCATGTGCCAGGTTCTGGAAAGTATATGCGATAGCTGCTGCACCGGAAGCTACTGCTAAAGCTGCAACGCCACCCTCTAAGGCTGCAATTCTCTTTTCAAATACATCTTCTGTTGGGTTGGTCAGACGTCCGTAAATATTTCCTGCATCGCTCAGTCCAAATCTTGCTGCTGCATGATCGCAGTTGCGGAATACATAGGAAGAGGTCTGGTAGATCGGTACGGCTCTTGCATCGGTTACCGGGTCTGGCTGCTCCTGTCCTACATGAAGCTGTAATGTCTCAAATTTAAAGTTTCTTTCATCGTAAGATTTCTTTCCCATGTTATTGTCCTCCTGGATTAAAAATATATCAGTCATTTACCTACTGTTTTTGTTTGTTTTTGTTTATGGACAAATAATAACACTACTTTTTCCATCTGTCTAATACACAAAAAAAAGAACCCGTTATAGTTTTTACCTATAGCGGGCATCTTCATTCTTATATTTCCGTATCTCATCCAGATATTTCTGGCCTAAAGGACTGATGGCTACTCCCTTGCGGCACAGATACCCAATAGTCATCACTTTGTCAGACTCCAATGGCACTGCACAGTAATCACCGCCATTTAATTCCTCACAGATAATACCGGAGCAAAGAGTATAGCCATTTAAGCCTTTCATCAGGTTTAACATGGTTGCACGGTCATTGGCACGGATCAGCTGCTTATATTCATAAGTAGAAAGGACTTCTTCTGCAAAATAGAAGGAATTATTGTTTCCCTGCTCAAACGCCAGACATGGATAGGGCTGCAGATCATCCATAGTAACAGACTCTCTGGATGCCAGTGGATTTCCCTTCCACATATATGCATAGATCCCGCAATCCAGAAGCCTGTGAAATTCCAGCCCGAACTCTGTAAACAGCTTTGTCAGCACCTTGCTGTTAAAATCATTAAGATATAAAATGCCGATCTCACTTTTAAAGTTCTTCACATCTTCGATCACTTCGTAGGTCTTGGTCTCATGAACTGCAAATTCATACTTGTCCATTCCAAACTGGCGCACCATTTCCACAAAGGCCTGGACAGCAAAGGAATAATGCTGCATGGACACACTGAACTTCTTGCGCACATTTTCTTTTTCAATGTACTTGGACTCGATCAGGCGGTACTGTTCCACCACCTGTCTGGCATAGCCTAAAAATTCCTCCCCTTCCGGTGTCACGGTAATCCCCCGGTTTGTACGTTTAAAAAGCTCTATGCCAATCTCATTTTCCAGCTCTTTAACAGATGCGGAAAGACTTGGCTGTGTGATAAACAGGCTGCGGGCCGCTTCGTTCATGGATTTGGTATCTGCCACTGCAATGGCATATTTCATCTGCATTAAGGTCATTTGTGAAAAACTCCTTTATCATTCGGGATTTAACATTCATACTGCGCCACTTGTTTTTCTTTTGGACAAATTATAGGCTAATCAGGTAACGTTGTCAACGCTCCTGAAATTCTCATTTATGATACCGAATTGCTACGTGCTTTTGACACTTGTATCATTCACATTTCGTTCATAAATCATTCAAAAAAGTGTTACACAATGAACACGATTTCTTCATCTTTTCTTTTTATACTTTAGTCATAGATGAGAGACAGAGAAAACAAACAAAAACCTCATCTCCTGAAAATTTTTAATACCTAACTAAGCTTACAAGATTTTTTTCATAATACTCGAGCTGGTAAGATTTTATCAGCTCTCCTCCCTTTTAATAATACTTTTTTCCGGAAAAGGCACCTCAAAACGAGGTGCTTTTTCTAGTCTGCTCTTCCTAAATATACCGATCCGGATATTCAACTTCCCCTGTTAAAAATAAAAGAGCCGTCAGATTAAAAAATGCCATCAGTCCATTCCACAGATCCGACAGCATCCATACTGCTTCCAGCCTGATACAGCCTCCTGCAAATACTGCTCCTAAAAATAAGACCGGATAGATCCTGGAAAAAAGAGACAGATCTTCTATTGCCTGCTGTCCCAGGTAATACCATGCGATCACAGTGGCAAAAGCAAATACCACCATGGAAATACTGATAAACCATTCTCCTATGACTCCCAGTTTTGCAGAAAAACAGGCAGCAGCCAGGGCCGCTCCTGTAAGAGAAAGTGTTTCCGTATCTCCCTGTGTGGTACACAAGATGACCAGTGCTGTAAGGCTGCACAAAACTACCGTATCAAAAAACACCTCAAACATAGCCCACATTCCCTGTTCTTCCGGGGATGTATGTTCTGCCGGTCCATGAAGGACTGCCAAAGTGCCAAGCCCTGCCTCATTGGAAAAAACGCCTCTGGATATACCATAACGGATACTTTTACTGATGCCAAAGCCCGCTATGCCGCCTGAAACCTGCCGGATCCCAAAAGCAGACTGAAAGATCCTTAAAAATGCATCTGGTATACGGTCTGCGCATAATAAAAGTACCAGCAGGGAAAATAAAATATAGATCCCGGAAGCCAGAGGCAACAGGTATTCTGCTGCTTTGCCGATCCGTTTTATCCCACCTAAGATAACGGCTCCCGTAAGCAGCGCCAGAATACCGCTTCCTAACCCCGACGGGATCCCCCAGGTAAATTCCAGTGTCTCTGCTGCTGAATTTGCCTGTACCATACTTCCCATTCCAAGGGCACACAGAAAGCAGAAAAAGCTGTAACATGCTGCCATAAAAGGGATACCCAGCCCTTTTTTCATATAGACAAAGGGGCCGCAGATCCATTTTCCCCTGTTGTTCTTAAAACGGTACCGGACTCCCAGATAGGTTTCCCCATAAGCAGTGGCCATACCGATCAGTGCGGAGATCCACATCCAGAACACGGCTCCCGGACCACCGGATACAAGAGCGGCTGCCACACCTGCAATATTACCGGTCCCCACCGTTGCTGCAAGGGCGGTACAGACCGACTGGAACTGTGTAATTCCATGGTGGGCCCCGGCAGCACCTGTACTTTCATCGCCCTCACGTTCCTCTCCCCATAAGCTTCCGGCAGTTGCCTTCCACCAATATCGAAATCCCCGGATCTGAAAGAAACGGCAGCGCACCGATAACACCAGTCCCACAACCAGAAACACCCCCACCGTCCACGGCCCCCATATGATCCCATGCACCATTTCCAGAACTTTCATATGCGCCTTATTTATGCCTCACTGCAACCTTCTTATGAGGTTTTTATGCACTGTTTTTCCCTTCTATGCCTGCTTTATCCACAAAAATATGGTATAATGTAAAGAGCGCAGGAACCTGCGTGGCCCCACAACGCCATCAACACCCGAAAGGAGGCCCCACAACCATGCCCGGCTTCACCACCCACTACATTCTCGGTATGAAGGCATACAATGACATGCCTCAGAACAACTTAAAATTCATCATTGCAAAATACCGCTGGCTCTACCAGCTTGGTCTTCAGGGACCGGATATGTTTTTTTATAATCTGCCTGTTTTGCGCCACAGGGATCACCGCAACGTAGGCTCCTATATGCATGAACACCATGTAAATGACTTTTTCCGCTGCGCATTCACCCGTCTTTCAAAAATTGAGTCCCGGCAGCAGCGTGAGGAAGGCCTTGCTTTCTTATGCGGTTTCATCAGCCATTATATTGGCGACTCTATCTGCCACCCTTATGTATATGGCCGCATCCACTATGACGCGGAGCATCCAACAGCCGCCTGTCACGGTTTACATGCCAAGCTGGAAAATGACATTGATGCCCTGTTATTGATGAAATACAAAAAGAAAAAGCCGTCCCAGTTCAACCAGGCGGCTACCATCTGTTTAAATGGCATGGAAACACAGTTTATCTCCCGTTTCCTCTCCTCCTGCTTAAATGACGCCTTCTATCCTTTAAGCAGCAAAAATCATTATCAGGTATCCCCGGGAATGATCCACCGTTCTATCCTTGCCCTGCGTCTGGGCTGCCGGACACTTTCCGACCCAAACAGCCAGAAAAAGAACTGGATCGAATACGTAGAGTCCCTGTTTTTAAGAAATCCTTTAGCTTCCAGTAAAATGGTAACCGATGTGGTAGAAGACCCTGTATGGAGCCTGAACCTGCGCCATGAGACCTGGTGCAATCCCTGGGACAAGAGCATTGCTTCCCAGACCTCTTTCCCGGATCTGTTCCGCCAGTGCCTTGCAAAACATGCCACCATCTACTATATGATCAACACTTTGATGGAAGAAAATAATATTCGCCCAGCATCCTTTGACCGGATACTGGACGAACTTGGAAATTATTCTTATCACAGCGGTCTTCCCTGCAACGACGAGGAAGACTGACGCATCATAATTCTTATAGCATTACCGCTGTCCATAATAAGCGCCCAGGCCATGCTTGCGCAGATAATGTTTATCCTGCAGGCACTTAGGCGCTTCTTTTACGTCTGGATTTAAACGCTCACAGCGGGCTGCCATTTTAGCAACTTCTTCCAGTACTACTGCATTGTGTACTGCCTCTGCCGCATCTTTTCCCCAGGTAAAAGGACCATGATTTTTACACAGAACACAGGGAACTGCCACCGGATCCAGTTTTCTTTCTTCAAACAGATCCGCGATCAGAACTCCTGTATTTCTTTCATAATCCTTTAATTCTTCCTCTGTCAGGTTTCTGGCACAGGGAACTGCCCCGTAAATATAATCTGCATGGGTGGTTCCGTAACACGGGATGTCTCTTCCGGCCTGTGCCCAGGAAGTAGCCCATGGACTGTGGGTATGTACGATACCACCGATCATCGGAAAACGGTTGTACAGTACCAGATGGGTCTTTGTATCAGAAGACGGATTTAATTTTCCCTCTACCTGATTTCCCTCCAGGTCCATAACCACCATATCTTCCGGTTTCATTTTATCGTAATCTACCCCTGAAGGCTTGATCACAAACAGTCCCTTTTCCCTGTCAATAGCAGAAACATTTCCCCAGGTAAAAGTGACCAGACCATACTTTGGAAGCTGCATATTGGCTTCATATACTTTCTGTTTTAATTCTTCCAGCATTTATTTCCATCCTTCTACT
>UMHH01057457.1_pt1 | contig 11029 bp, 10 predicted proteins | sample 1965491 | NCBI WGS metagenome assembly UMHH01 (sample SAMEA4836094, study PRJEB28245) | human gut metagenome | biome: gut microbiome; material: fecal sample | place: Denmark | collected 2008
TGCCCAGTACCTCACCAAGGGCAACGGCGGCGTGGTCAACTCCAGCCGCGGCATCCTGCTGGCTTACAAAAAGCAGCCGGGCACTGCCTTTGACGAGGCCGCTTACAACGAGTGTGTGAACATGAAGGAGGCCATTGCTCATGCGTGCAGCCTGCTGTGAAGCCACCGTCCTGCGCAATGAGGTCATTGCCCCGGACATCCGCCTGCTGACCGTGGTGTGGCCGGACCGCGACCACGCCCCCCACGCAGGCCAGTTCTTCACCCTGCGCTCCTGGGGCGCAGACGAAGCCCCCTTCCTGTCCCGTCCCATCAGCGTGCACCGCTGGAACCCGGACAGCAGCACCATCGAGTTTTTGTATCAGGTGGTGGGCGAGGGCACCGAAAAGCTGGCACAGCTCAAGCAGCGGGATACCTTCCAGCTCACCGGCCCCATGGGCAACGGCTTTGATGTGCCGGACATCCTGAGCAAGTACAAAAAGATCGCCGTGGTGGGCGGCGGCATCGGCACTGCGCCCATGTTCCAGCTCACCCGCGAGCTGGCCGCTGCCGGAGTAAAGCCGGATGTGTTTTTCGGTTTCCGCGACACCCCCTACTGCATGGAGGAGTACCGCGAGATCGCAAACCTCGTCAAGGTGTCTACCGACACCGGTGCGGTGGGCTTCCACGGCTTTGTCACCCAGCTGTACGACCCCGCCGATTACGACGTGGTGCTGGTGTGCGGCCCCACTGTGATGATGAAGAACGCCGCCCGCCTGTGTGCGGAAAAAGGCACCCCCTGCTTTGTAAGCATGGAAAAGAAGATGGCCTGCGGCATTGGTGCCTGCCTTGGCTGCACCTGCGAGACCAAGGGCGGCGAGGGCAAGAGCGTGTGCAAGAACGGCCCTGTATTTGACGCAACGGAGGTGTTCTTCTGATGGCAGACCTGAAAACCAACCTGCTGGGCTTTGTGATGAACAGCCCGGTCATCGGCGCGTCCGGCACAGTGGGCTACGGTGTGGAGTACGAGGAACTGGCCGATTTTGCTAAAATCGGCGGCATCTCCGGCAAGGGGCTTACCCTGTACGGCCAGTACGGCAACAAGGGCGAGCGCCTGTGGGAGACCCCCTCCGGCCTCATCAACAGCATTGGCCTGCAGAACCCCGGCGTGCAGCACTTTATTGACGTGGAACTGCCCGAGATGCTGGAACTGAAGCAGAAGTACGGCACGGTGGCCATTGCAAACCTTGGCGGCCACAGCGAGGAAGAGTATGTGGAAGGCGCTGCGATGCTGAGCGAGAGCGCAGTGGACATCGTGGAGCTGAACATCTCCTGCCCCAACGTCAAGGTGGGCGGCATGGCCTACGGCGTGAAAGCCGAAGCTGCCGGTGAGGTGGTGCGCATGGTGCGCGCTGCCTGCAAAAAGCCCCTGATGGTCAAGCTGAGCCCGCAGGCCGAGAGCATCCCCGAGATGTGCAAGGCTGTGGAGGCCGCCGGTGCGGACGCCATCAGCCTGACCAACACCTTCCAGGCCTGCGCCATTGATCTGGAAAAGCGCCGCCCGGTGTTCAACAACATCTTTGCCGGTCTGTCCGGCCCGGCGGTGCGCCCCATCGCCCTGCGCATGGTTTGGCAGGCCGTGGGTGCGGTGAACATCCCGGTGGTGGGTCTGGGCGGCATTGCCACCGGCCGTGACGCACTGGAGTTCATCATGGCAGGTGCCACCGCAGTGCAGGTGGGTGCCGCAAACTTTGCAAACCCCCGCGCTATGGAGACCATTGCGGACGAGATGGCAGCATGGATGGACAAGAACGGCGTGAAAACGCTGGACGAGATCCGCGGCTGCGCCCGTCATGCAGAATAAAAACTGATATATCCATAAAATATCTACAATTATGCGCATAAAATAAAACTTAACGCATAAATTTGCAAATAGTGTAAAAGCGTGGTACAATACCACCCAAAGGAATATACACCACTGAAAAGAGAGGGAGAAGTACAATGAGTGAAGCACTTGAAATTCTGAAGAGCTGTGACGCATTTCTGGAGGGTCACTTCCTGCTGTCCTCCGGCCGGCACTCCGGCGCATACTGCCAGATGGCTTATCTGCAGCAGTACCCGGACCGCTGCGCCGAGGTGATGAAGGCTGTGGCTGATAAGGTCAAGGAGATGGACGTGGACGTCATCGTCGGCCCTGCCATGGGCGGCATCGTGTACGCCTACGAGCTGGCCCGCCAGACCGGCAAGCGCGCTATCTTTACCGAACGCGTGGACAACGTGATGTGCCTGAAGCGCTTTGCCATCCACCCGGGTGAAAAGTGCATCATCGCCGAGGACGTGGTGACCACCGGCATCTCCTCTCTGGAGACCAAGCGCGTCATCGAAGAGGCCGGCGGCATTTGCCTTGGCATCACCTGTGTGGTGGACCGCACCAAGCCTGAGGCTCCGTCTCCCATCCCCATTCTGGCCAGCGCCCTGAAGCTGGACCTGCCCAACTATACCCCGGAGGAGTGCCCCATCTGCAAGGAGGGCAAGCTGCCGCTGGTGCATCTGGGCAGCCGCAAGATGAAGCAGGAAGCAAAGCAGACCCTGTAAACTGAAAGCTTTTGTTGAAACGAGGAAAACTATGAACGCATATCTTCTTTTGGCAAACGGCATGGTCTTTGCCGGACAGTCCGTGGGCGCGCAGGGCGTGACCGTGGGCGAGGTGGTGTTCTCCACCGGCATGGTGGGCTTTCAGGAGACCCTGACCGACCCCAGCTATTACGGCCAGATCATCACCCAGACCTATCCCCTCATTGGCAACTACGGCATGAACCACGATGACATGGAGTCCGACCGCATCTGGGCCAAGGGCTACATCGTGCGCGAAGCCTGTACCACCCCCTCCAACTGGCGCTGTGAGGAGACGCTGGACAGCTTTTTGAAAAAGAACAATACCATCGGCATCGAGGGCATCGACACCCGCCACCTGACCCGCATCATCCGGGAGAGCGGCGTGATGAACGGCGCTATCCTGACCACCTTTGACCCCGCCGATCCGGCCAACAAGGCCGAGACCGAGGCCCTGCTGGCAGAGATCCGCGCCTACGCCGTGACCGATGCTGTAAAGAACGTGACCTGCGCCGCACCCGAGGTGTTCAACCCGGAAGGCGAGACCCATATCGTGCTGATGCACTACGGCTGCAAGCGCAACATCGTGCGCTGCCTTGTCAAGCGCGGCTGCAAGGTGACCGTGATGCCCGCCTTTGCAACGGCAGAGGAAATCAAGGCCCTTGCTCCGGACGGCATCATGCTGTCCAACGGCCCCGGCGACCCCGCCGAGCCGGTGGAAATCATCGAGAACCTCAAGCACATCTTTGAGCTGAACATCCCCACCTTCGGCATCTGTCTGGGTCACCAGCTGTCCGCACTGGCAGCCGGTGCCAAGACCATGAAGCTGAAGTACGGCCACCGCGGTGCCAACCAGCCTGTGACCGACTTTGAGTCCGGCCGCACCTTTATCACCAGCCAGAACCACGGCTATGCGGTCGTGGGCGAGGAGCTGCCCGCCGAGATGGGCGAGGTGGCACAGGTGAACGCCAACGACGGCACCTGCGAGGGCATCAAGTACAAAAAGTGGAACTGCTTTACCGTGCAGTTCCACCCGGAAGCAAACGGCGGCCCCAAGGACACCGAATTCCTGTTCGACCGCTTCCTGAACAACGTCAAAGCAGCAAAGGAGGCACGCTGAAATGCCGAAGGACCCCAGAATCAAAAAAGTGCTGGTCATTGGCTCCGGCCCTATCATCATTGGTCAGGCTGCGGAGTTTGACTACTCCGGCACGCAGGCCTGCCGCGCCCTGAAAGCAGAGGGCATCGAGACTGTTCTGCTGAACTCCAACCCCGCTACCATCATGACCGACCCGGACGTGGCCGACCATGTGTATATCGAGCCCATGACGCTGGAAGTCGTGGAGCGCATTCTGGACATCGAAAAGCCGGACTCCGTGCTGCCCAACCTCGGCGGTCAGATGGGCTTGAACCTGTCCATGGAGCTGGCACGCTCCGGCTATCTGGACCGCACCGGCATCCGTCTGCTGGCCTGCAAGCCCGAGACCATCGACCGTGCCGAGGACCGCGAGCTGTTCAAGGAGACCATGGAGAAGCTGCACCAGCCCATCATCCCCTCTGAGGTGGTGGAGACGCTGCAGGGTGCACTGGACTGCGCCGACCGCATCGGCTACCCTGTCATCGTGCGCCCGGCCTTTACCATGGGCGGCACCGGCGGCGGCATCTGCGAGACCCGCGAAAAGCTGATCGAGATCGGCACCAACGGCCTGCGCCTTTCTCCCATCCATCAGATCCTGGTGGAAAAGTGCATCGCCGGCTGGAAAGAGATCGAGTACGAGGTGATGCGCGACCACAAGGGCAACGTGATCACCGTATGTAACATGGAAAACCTCGACCCCGTGGGCATCCACACCGGTGACTCGGTGGTCGTGGCTCCCTCCCAGACCCTGACCGACCACGAGTACCAGATGCTGCGTACCGCTGCACTGGATATCATCACCGAGCTGGGCATCGAGGGTGGCTGCAACTGCCAGTTTGCCCTGAAGCCGGACAGCTTTGACTACGCGGTCATCGAGGTCAACCCCCGTGTGTCCCGCTCTTCCGCACTGGCTTCCAAGGCTACCGGCTACCCCATTGCCAAGGTGGCGACCAAGATCGCCATCGGCTACACGCTGGACGAAATCACCAACGATGTCACCGGCAAGACCTGCGCCTGCTTCGAGCCTGCGCTGGACTACATCGTGGTCAAGTACCCGAAGTGGCCGTTCGATAAGTTCGTCTACGCCGACAAGTCTCTGGGCACCCAGATGATGGCTACCGGCGAGGTGATGAGCATCGGCAACAGCTTCGAAGCCGCCATGATGAAGGCAGTTTCCTCCATTGAGCTGGGCATGGACACCCTGACCCACAAGCCCTTTGAGGAGCTGACCGATGAGGAAGTGGTGGAGCACATGCACGTTCAGGACGCCGAGCGCGTGTTCTGCGTGTACGAGGCACTGAAGCGCGGCATCGACCACAAGGTCATCTACGATATCACCAAGATCGACTGGTGGTTCCTTGATAAGATGCAGCATCTGGCAGATCTGGAAAAGGGTCTGGCACAGTGCAACGGTGTGCTGTCTGTGGAGCAGTACAAGACTGCCAAGAAGTACGGCTTCCAGGATAAGACCATCCGCCGTCTGGCACAGGTGGACACCCTGCCCGTGGAGAACTACCGCGCCGGCTTCAAGATGGTAGATACCTGCGCTGCCGAGTTCTCTGCCAACACCCCCTACTTCTACTCTACCTACGACGGCGACAATGAGGCCGCAGGCTTCATCGCTGAGAAGGAAGCCGAGACCGCTGCCAAGGGCGAGCCTAAAAAGAAGAAGGTTTTGGTCTTTGGCTCCGGCCCCATCCGCATTGGTCAGGGCATCGAGTTCGACTACTGCTCTGTGCACTGCGTGTGGACCCTGAAAAAGAACGGCTGCGAAGCCATTCTGGTCAACAACAACCCCGAGACCGTCTCCACCGACTTTGATACCGGCGACCGTCTGTACTTCGACCCGCTGAACCCGGAGAGCGTGGACAACATCATTGCCACCGAAAAGCCGGATGCCTGCGTGGTGCAGTTCGGCGGACAGACCGCCATCAAGCTGGCCAAGCACATGGACGAGATCGGCCTGCCCATTCTGGGCACCCCGGCGGACGCCATCGACGAGGCCGAGGACCGCGAGCGCTTTGACGAGCTGCTGGAGCGCTGCAACATCCCCCGCGCCCCGGGCCGTACCGTGTTCAATCTGGACGAGGCTCTGGCCGCTGCCGAGGAGATCGGTCTGCCGGTGCTGATGCGCCCCTCCTATGTGCTGGGCGGTCAGAACATGATCGTGGCCTACAACAAGGCAGATATCATCGAGTACATGGGCGTTATCACCGAGCACGTCGACATGGATCACCCGGTGCTGCTGGATAAGTACATCATGGGTACCGAGTGCGAGGTGGACGCCATCTGCGATGGCGAAAACTTCCTGATCCCCGGCATCATGGAGCAGGTAGAGCGTACCGGCGTGCACTCCGGCGACTCCATCTGTGTCTACCCGGCACAGCACCTGACGCAGGACGAGATCGACACCATGGTGGACTATACCGGTCGCTTTGCCCGCGAGCTGCATGTCACCGGTCTGGTCAATGTGCAGTACGCCGTCTCCCATGGCCGTGTGTACGTCATCGAGGTGAACCCCCGCTCCTCCCGTACCGTGCCTTACATCTCCAAGGTCACCGGCGTGCCCATGGTGGATATGGCCGTGCGCTGCTGCTTGGGCGAGAAGCTGACGGATATGGGCTACGGCACCGGTCTGCACCCCAACGCCCCCTATGTGGCGGTAAAGGTGCCCGTGTTCAGCTTTGAAAAGCTGCACGCCGTGGATACCCAGTTCGGCCCCGAGATGAAGTCCACCGGCGAGGTGCTGGGTATTGCGCCCAACTACCACGACGCCCTGCTCAAGGGTCTGATCGGTGCAGGCTATACCTTCAAGACTCCCGGCCCGGGCAGCTGTTGCATCTTCACCGTGAAGGACAGCGACAAGCCCGAGTTCGTGGATATTGCATGGAAGCTGAAGGATATGGGCTATAAGCTCTACGGTACCTCCGGCACCTGTGCATGGCTCAACAAGCACATGGTCCCCTGCAACGAGGTGCGCAACATCTCCGGCGAGGCACCCAACATCGTGGATCTGCTGCAGAGCGGTCTGGTGGACTATGTGTTCTCCACCAGCGCCAAGGGCCGTGACCCCCGGCGCGATTCCGTCCGCCTGCGCCGCAAGGCCGTGGAGCTGAGCATCCCCTGCATCACCGCAGTGGACACCGCCGCCTCTCTGGTGGACTGCCTGCGCAGCGAGCACAGCCTGGCAAACATCCCGCTGGTGGATATCGCCACTCTGTACCGCGGCAAATAAGCCCTGAGACCCGCATAAAATAGTTCTGTACAGCGCCTGCCGAAACGGTGGGCGCTGTATTTGTGCGGGGTGCACGGAACTGAATACGGTTCGTGTGCAATAAACTGCATTTCGTGCGCAATCCATCGAAAACAGTACGATAAATATGTTATACTCAACAACGCAAAATTTGCCAAAAGACGTTACTTTTGGACATTCCAGGAGGATATCGATACATGACCCGTTCCCAGATGATCGAAACCGTGGCACGCAAGACCGGCTTTACCGAAGCTCAGGTCGAGACCACGATGGATGCAATGTTTGACCAGATCGCGGACTGCCTGCGCGCTGACGAAAAGGTGACCATCGCCGGCTTTGGCCGCTTTGAGATGCGTCCCCGCAAGCCGAAGGCTTACACCAACCCCAAGACCAAGGTCTCCAGCCAGCTGGAGTCCACCTCCATCCCCGGCTTCAAGGCCAGCGGCCGCTTCAAGCAGAAGCTGGAAGCCGGCAAGAAGAGCGTGGAAGAGACCGCCTGATCCCTGCATAATGAGAACCGTACCCGTGACCCCGGGTGCGGTTCTTTTTGTTTCTCTGCTGACAAGCGCGGCATTTCATGCTATACTTGTTGCAACGAGAAAAAACGCCACAAAGAACGGAGTTGTCCAAATGCTTTACAGCGAGTTGCAGTGCAGCGAAGCCATCCACAAGGCAGTGGAACGCATGGGCTTTGCCGAAATGACCGAGATTCAGGAAAAGACCATCCCCCTCATGCTGGCCGGGCATGATGTCATCGCCAAGGCACCCACCGGCACCGGTAAGACCTGTGCCTTCGGCATCCCGGTGGTGGAGCATATCCAGCCGGAAAACAAATATCCGCAGGCCGTCATCATGGCACCCACCCGGGAACTTGCCCAGCAGATCGCTGAGGAGCTGACCAACCTCACCTACTTTATGCCCGAGGTGCAGGTGGCCTGTGTGTACGGCGGCGCCAATATGGAAAAGCAGGCAAAGCGTCTGGCCGAGGGCTGCCAGATCGTGGTAGCTACTCCGGGCCGCCTGATGGACCACTATAAACACCACAGCATTGATATCTCCCATGTGACCCAGATCGTGCTGGACGAAGCCGACGAAATGCTGAACATGGGCTTTTATAAGGATGTGCGCCACATCATCGAGATGATGAAGGCGCGCAAGGCGCTGTCCATGTTCTCCGCCACCATCAGCCGCGAGGTGATGGATATCGGCTGGCTGTACCAGCATAACGCCGAGGAGATCACCGTGCAGCCCCGGGAGGAGAGCCAGCCCAAGATCACCCAGTATATGCTGGAAACCTCCGGCCGCAACAAGCTGTCGGATCTGGCACAGATCATCATCGGCGAGGGCTACAAGCGGGTGATGGTGTTCTGCGATACCAAGTTCAACACCGCCACGCTGGCAAATCAGCTGGCACGGCTGGGCTTCTCGGTGGACTGCCTGCACGGCGACCTCTCCCAGAAGGAGCGCAACCAGATCATGCAGGCCTTCCGGGACGGCAAGCTGGCCATTCTGGTGGCTACGGACGTGGCCGCCCGCGGTATTGACGTCTCGGATGTGGATGCTGTTATCAACTACGATGTGCCCAGCGAGAACGAGCACTACACCCACCGCATCGGCCGCACCGGCCGCGCCAAAAAGGAGGGCGTAAGCTACCTGTTCTATGTGCCGGAGGAGAAAAAGCGCGTGCAGGAGTTGCTGCGCCTGACCCGCAATACCGACCTGTGCACCCCGGTGCACTTCGACTTCAACCACGAGCACATCGTAGTGGAGAAAAAGCAGGACAACGCCGATCGTTTCCAGATCAAGTGCTATTTTTAAAGGAAGGAGCTGCTGTACGACTTTGTGCGGCAGCTTTTTTGCAAAAAGGCTTGACCTTCCCCTTTGTGGAAGGTGTAGAATACTCCCGTAAGGAGGGGGTCGTGACCCATGAAGATCAACGAAGTGGAAGCCGCCGTCGGCGTGACCAAAAAGAACATCCGTTTTTACGAGGAAGAGGGGCTTATCAGCCCCAGCCGGGAGCCGGGCAACGGCTACCGCAGTTACTCGCAGGCGGATGTGGAGCGCCTGCGCCGCATCAAGCTGCTGCGTAAGCTGGACGTGCCGCTGGCAGAGATCCGGGAGATGCTGGAAGGGCAGCGCACGCTGGCCGAAGGCATGAGCCAGCAGCTGGAACGTCTGCGCAGCCGTCGCGCCGACTTGGAAGAAGCAATCGGCTTCTGCACGCTGCTCCAACAGGAGAACGGCCCTCTGGAACAACTGGATGTGGAGCAGACGCTGGCGCGTCTGACCGCACGGGAAGAACAGGGAGTGACTTTTGTGAACATTGAACGTACCGACCAAAAGACCCGCCGCATCCGGGGTGCCTGCATCGGTGCCGCCCTTTTTGTGACCATGATGGCTTTTGTAATGGCGATCATGGGCTGGGCAATCTACACCGACCCGCAGGATGCCCCGCCGCTGCCGCTGTTGGTGGTGATGTTCGGCATCCCGGCGGGCTGCATCGTAGGCACCCTGAAGGTGCTGCTGGATCGGATTGAAGAGATCGGAAAGGGAGAAGAAGATGCTTATCGTAACTATTAACGAGATCCCGGGCAAAAAGCTGGAAGCGCTGGGCGTGGTGCGGGGCAGCACGGTACAGAGCCGCAACCTCGGCCACGACATGATGGCCGGTTTCCGCACCCTTGTGGGCGGCGAAGTGACTGACTACGCAGATATGCTTACCGAAGCGCGACAGATCGCTACCGGACGTATGGTCAAGGACGCGGAAAGCCTTGGCGCGGATGCCATTGTGGGAATGCGGTACGCCTCTGCCAGCGTCATGCAGGGCGCGGCAGAGGTGATCGCTTACGGAACGGCGGTGAAGTTTGTATGACAGTCAAAGAAAAACAGGGCTTCGGCCTGTACTTCCTGTTTGCTTTCGGCATGGCGTGGCTTTGCCAGGTCGGCGGCTGCATAGCACTTTTGCAGCAGAATAACGCTGTGCTGTATCAGCTGGCGCTCATCGTTACCATGTTCTGCCCGTTGCTGGCGGTTCTGCTGGTGCAAAAGGCATTCCTGCGCCAGCCCACCGGCATCGGCTGGAAGGTGCAGGGCAAGCGGCGGTTCTGGCTGGCGGCATGGTTCGGCCCGGCGGTGCTCACTCTGCTGGGTGCGGTGCTGTATTTTGCCGTGTTCCCCTCCCGGCTGGACTTTTCCGGCAGCTGGCTGGTAGCCGCCTACGGCGGCGAGATGGACGCCCAGACTCTGCGCAGTCAGCTGGGGGTCTCCACTCTCAGTTATCTGTTGCAAAACGGGCTGTTTGCGGTGCTCCTTGCCCCGGCCATCAATATGTTCCCCGCACTGGGCGAGGAGGTCGGCTGGCGCGGCTATATGATGCCCCGCCTGAAGGAGCGGTTCGGTCTGCTGAATGGCCGTCTGCTGGGTGGCGTTGTGTGGGGCGTCTGGCATTGGCCGCTGATGCTGCTGGTGGGCTACGAGTATGGCACCAACTATCTGGGCGCACCCCTGCTGGGGCTGGTGGTATGGTGCGTGGTCTGCTTTGCCCTCAACACTCTGCTGGACTGGCTCTACGAAAAGACCGGCTGCATCTGGGTGCCGGCCATTGCACATGGAGCGTTCAATGCCATTGCAGCACTGCCGCAGGTGCTGGTCACCCCGGCGGATGCTTATTATAATGTACTGGGTCCCATGCCCATTGGCCTGATCGCCGCGCTGCCGATGTTGGCAGCAGCAGTCTGGCTGACCCTGCGGGAGATGAAACAGGAAGAAAAGAACTGAATCCCAAGGCAACAGCCGCTGCACTTTTTGTGCGGCGGCTGTTTTTGCGCAGAAATGGTGGTAGAAAGCTCAAAACAACCCCTGAAACTGAGCGAAAAACTGGATGATGTATACAAAGCGCAAAAAAAGGCGAAAAAAATGTAAAAAAGGCTTGCAAAAGTAGTTGCGGTATGGTACTATATGTGAGCGCCAAGCACTGAGACAAAAGAATGACTTCTGAAAGCTCGGCAGGAAGCCCTTGAAAAGAACCAATAGACGCTGAAAAGTTCCGG
>UMHH01008520.1_pt1 | contig 10994 bp, 8 predicted proteins | sample 1965491 | NCBI WGS metagenome assembly UMHH01 (sample SAMEA4836094, study PRJEB28245) | human gut metagenome | biome: gut microbiome; material: fecal sample | place: Denmark | collected 2008
CGATTCGTTCCCCGAGGTGGGGACGCTGCCCCGCGTGCCGGAAACAGATGCGGCGAATCCCTACCTCGCCCAGGCACGGCACTACATCGAACAGCGAGGGCAGACCGATATGAGAAACATCCTCATCGACACGGTGTATGTCACGCATCACAAACGCCTCGAATCCACACGGCCCGAGCATCGGTTGGCGGCGCATACATGGGATATGCAACAAATAAAAGAAATGGGCGCATATAGTATAATGGAATTCGTCCAGCGTATGCCGGGAATGAATTTCATCGGAGGCAGATTGTCATATCATGGAGCGAATGTCTCTTTTATGATAGATGGAGTACTCGATAATACAACAACGCCTCATAGTGCAGATGCGGATTTTCAAGCAGGATCGACCATCGGGCAGCTAATCGTTACGGGAACGAAAAAGAAATCGATGACGGAGATTGCTTTGGAACGAGGAGGATTGGAACCCGATAAAAATTTGACCATGCCAATATGTACTACATGGCCGATGGAATGGGTTTCACGCATTGATCTAATCGCCGGAGGGAATATGTTTTTATGGGGCGTTTTCGATGGAGCTATCGTCTCGATTACGACCAAAACGGGAGATGAATTGGATCAAGCATTGGCGGTTGCGCCAGCTATTGACGTGAGTATAGCTTCACCGTTAGGTTATCAAACCCCTGTGGAGTTTTATGCTCCGGCATACGCGACGGAGAAGGCCCGCCGCTCGATGGTTCCCGACTACCGCACGACACTTTACTGGAATCCGACTGTCAAGCTCGACGATACGGGACAGGCCACCGTCGAGTTCTACACCTCCGATGCACCGGCCGACTACGACATTACGATCGAGGGCATCACGCAGACGGGGAAAATCGTACAGCGCCGGCAACGGCTGCTGCCCGAATAGATTGCGGATTCGCAGCGGGAGATACCCGAAGCGGATATTCTCCCTAACGTTCGGGGTGCATTCATCGGGAAAAGCGTGTATCTTCGACTGCATCCAAACCCTCCCGCTCGGCAATGTTCAAATAAATTCGACATTGCACTCGCTTATTCGTAGTCTTTGGCTGCGCCGTAGATACTCCCGCTCGGCAATGTCCAAATAAATTCGACATTGCTCTCGCTTATTCGTATCTTTGGCTAACGCCGAAGATACTCCGCCTCGGCAATCGCAAATAAATTTGCATTGCTCTCGGCTTAATCGTATCTTTGCCGGAAGATTTAACATCAAACGAGATACAATGGCTTTACAATGCGGAATCGTCGGTCTGCCCAACGTCGGCAAATCGACCTTGTTCAACTGCCTGTCGAACGCCAAGGCGCAGGCGGCAAATTTCCCCTTCTGTACGATCGAGCCCAACGTGGGCGTCATCACCGTACCCGACGAACGGCTCGTCCGGCTGGCGGAAATCGACCGCCCGAAGCGCGTCGTGCCGACCACGATCGAGATCGTCGACATCGCGGGCCTGGTCAAAGGGGCCTCGAAGGGCGAGGGGCTGGGCAACAAGTTCCTGGGCAACATCCGCAACACCAACGCCATCATCCACGTGCTGCGCTGCTTCGACAACGGCAACATCACCCATGTGGACGGCTCGGTAGACCCCGTGCGCGACAAAGGAATCATCGACACCGAGTTGCAGCTCAAAGACCTCGAAACCGTCGAGAGCCGGCTGGCGAAGACCCAGAAGCAGGCCACGTCGGGCGGCGACAAGAATGCCAAGCGCACCGTCGAACTGCTGCTCCAATACAAGGCCGTACTCGAACAGGGCCGCAGCGCCCGCACCGTCGAACTGGACAAGGAGGACCGCAAGCTGGTGGCCGATCTCAACCTGCTGACCGACAAACCGGTGCTCTACGTCTGCAACGTCGACGAACGGAGCGCCGCGACGGGCAACGCCTACACCGAGGCGGTGCGCGCCGCCATCGCCGACGAACGGGCAGAAATGCTGGTGATCGCCGCAGCGACCGAAGCCGACATCGCCGAACTGGAAGAGTACGACGAGCGGCAGATGTTCCTCGAAGAGATCGGCTTGCAGGAGTCGGGCGTGGTGCGGCTCATCAAATCAGCCTACAAATTGCTCGACCTTCAAACGTTCTTCACCACCGGTGCCGATGAGACGCGCGCATGGACGTTCCGCAAGGGGATGAAGGCGCCGCAGACGGCCGGCATCATCCACACCGACTTCGAACGCGGCTTCATCCGCGCCGAGGTCATCAAGTACGACGACTACGTGACGCTGGGCTCCGAAAAGGCGTGCCGCGACGTGGGCAAGATCGGCATCGAGGGCAAGGAGTACGTCGTGCAGGACGGCGACATCATGCACTTCCTCTTCAACGTCTGATCGCGCGAAACGGAAGGACGGAATCCGCCGGCGCATCGGAATCTTTCCGCGAGCCGGCCGTGAAACCGACACGAAATAAAACACCTAATATCTCGCCATCATGAACAGGGAACACATCAAGTATGCGATCATCGGCATCGCCATCATTCTGAGCGCCTATCTGCTGGGACGCGCCTACACCTACAAGTACCGCTCGCAGGACACGGTGGTCGTAACCGGTCTGGGCGAAACGGAGTTCGAGTCGGATCTGATCGTATGGAGCGGCGTGCTGACGGCCGAGGCCGCAGAGGCGGCCGACGGCTACCGCCGGATCGAACAGAGCAAGCGCAAGGTCAGCGACTACCTCGCAGCGAAGGGGATCGACGCGAAGCAGGTCGTATGGAATTTCGTCAACGTCGACAAGACCTACCAAACCGTATACAGCGCCAACGGCAACTACGCCGGACAACGTTTCACGGGGTACTCGCTGCGGCAGGAGTTCAGCATCGAATCGACGGACGTCGATCTGGTGGAGAACGTCTCGCGCGAAATCTCGGCGCTCATCGCGCAGGGCGTATCGATCGAGGCGCGCCAGCCCGACTACTACTATACGAAACTCGACGACGTGAAGCTGTCGCTCATCGAACGCGCTTCGGCCGACGCACGGGCGCGTGCCGAGAAGATCGCGCAGAACGCCGGAACGGGCATCGGCGCCGTAGCCTCGGCGCGCATGGGCGTCTTCCAGATCACGGGCGCCAACGCCAACGAGGAGTTCTCGGCCGGCGGATCGTTCAACACCGCGAGCCGTCACAAGAAGGCCCGCATCACGATGCGCATCGAGTATCGGATCAAATAGTGCCGCCATGAACCTCTCGGAACGGATTCTCCGCATCGCGACTTCGCACTGGACGGAACGCAGTTGCTTCGCGCTGACCCTCGCCGCCGCGCTGACCGGCGACGGTCGGATGTGGATCGCGGCGGGAACGGCCGTCGCACTGACCGTCGGTGCGATCGTCGCCGGCAGCATCGCCCCGCTGCGGGAGGCACGGCACGCGGCACGCAACTTCCCGCATACGCCCGAATACGAAGCCTACGCACGCCGCCGTGCGGCGAACGAGGCCGACGACCGGCATCGGATCGAACTGAAATAGCGTCGGCTCGGGCAGACCCGGGCAAAACGCCGCACTCCGATTCGGGTCGGCCGCTCCCGCGACGAAAAGCAGGCGGCGGGAGAGACCCGCGACCGGAAAAAAAGAGAGTATAAGGATTTAAATTATATACACGGAAATGACAAGACCTGTACGGGTGCGTTTCGCCCCCAGCCCCACGGGCCCGCTCCATATCGGCGGCGTCCGCACGGCACTCTACAACTATCTGTTCGCACGCCGCCACGGCGGCAAGATGATCCTCCGCATCGAGGATACCGACTCGCAGCGCTTCGTCCCGGGCGCCGAAGCCTACATCATCGAGTCGCTCGAATGGTGCGGCATCCATATCGACGAGGGCGTCGGGCAAGGCGGTCCCCACGTCCCCTACCGCCAGAGCGAACGGCGCGAAATCTACCTGAAATACGCCCTGCAACTCGTCGACGCGGGCTGGGCCTACTACGCCTTCGACACGGCCGACGAGCTGAACGCCCTGCGCGCGCAGTACGAGGAACGCGGCGAGACCTTCGCCTACAACGCCTCGGTACGCGAACGGCTCGCCACGTCGCTCGCCCTGCCGGCTGACGAGGTGCGGGCGCGCATCGAGCGCGGCGACCAGTGGGTCGTCCGCTTCAAGATGCCGGCCGACGAGACGGTGCGGATGCACGACCTGATCCGCGGCGACGTGGAGGTCAACACCTCGACGCTCGACGACAAGGTGCTCTACAAGTCGGCCGACGCACTGCCGACCTACCATCTGGCCAACATCGTGGACGATCACCTGATGGAGATCACCCACGTCATCCGCGGCGAGGAGTGGCTCCCCTCGCTGCCGCTGCACTACCTGCTCTACCGCGCTTTCGGCTGGGAGGCCACGCAGCCCGAATTCGCCCACCTGCCGCTGCTGCTCAAACCCACGGGCGGCGGCAAGCTCTCGAAGCGCGACGGAGACAAGATGGGCTTCCCCGTCTTCCCGCTCTTCTGGCAGTCGCCCACGGGCGAGACGGCGCACGGCTACCGCGAAGACGGTTACTTCCCCGAGGCGTTCATCAACATGCTGGCGCTGCTGGGCTGGAACCCGGGCACGGAGCAGGAGCTCTTCTCGATGCAGGAGCTCATCGACGCCTTCTCGCTGGAGCGTGTGTCGAAATCGGGCGCGCGCTTCCAGCCCGACAAGGCCAAATGGTTCAACGCCCAGTACATGCACCGCAAGAGCGACGCCGAACTGGCCGCACTCTACCAGCCGATCCTGCGCGCGCACGGCATCGAGGTGACGGACGAGGTGGCGGGCCGCGCGGCAGGGATCATGAAGGAGCGCGCGACCTTCATCACCGACCTGTGGGAGCTGACCTCGTTCTTCTTCGTCGCTCCGACCCAGTACGAGGAGAAGCAGGTGCGCAAATACTGGAAGGGCGAAAACCCCGACCGCCTGCGCGAGGTGCGCGAGGTGCTGGCCTCGATCGACAACTTCTCGTTGGAGAACACCGAGCGGATCGTCCACGCATGGATCGAGCAGAAGGGCTACCCCATGGGGCAGATCATGAACACGCTGCGGCTGGCGCTCGTGGGCGCAGGCAAGGGGCCGGGCATGTACGACGTCACGTCGTTCATCGGCAAGGAAGAGACGCTGCGACGCATCGACGCCCTGCTGGCGAACCTCAAACCGGTCGAATAGTGGAGATCGAACAATATCTGTGGGGCGCTTCGGCCGAAGGCGAAGGTATCCTGCTCTATACGCTGCGCTGCGCCGGCGGACGGGAGGTACGCCTCTCCAACGCCGGCGCCGCCGTGACGGGAATCTTCGCCGCAGGGGCGGACGGGAGGTCCGAAGCGTTGACGCCCGTCTTCGAAACGCCCGAAGCGCTGCTGGCCGACTACGCCGACCGCGGCAAGACGCTCTGCGCAAACCGCTACGGCTTCGGGCAGCGCATCTGGCAGAGCCGCGTGGAGACCGACCGCATCGTCATGGAGCTGCCCGCCGGCGACGATGAGCTGCCGGCGCTGGCCGTCTTGTTCGACCTGGACGACGACGGACAGTTCGCCGTGACGCATCTGGCACGCGGGGCGACGGCGGCACCCTTCACGATGACCACGCAACTCTTCTGGCAGGGAGACTGGCGGCCGACGCTCCGCACGCAGGAGGGGCCCGCGACGGACGACGAAGGACGCTTCCGTCCCATCGAAGGATGGCGGCGGAACATTCTGGGCGAAGCGGCACGCCTCGACGATCCCGCAGCGGGCCGCACGATCGAGATCCTCACGTCGCAGCCCGAAATCCGCATCGTCCGGCACGACGGACAGCTCGCCCTGCTGTGCGGCGACAGCCGTCCCGCACCGCTCGACGACGAAACCCTCTACTGCCAAAAGGACGTCTACCGGTTCTGAACGCACGATCCCTCCCCCGAAAACCGCATCCCCGCAGGATGCGGTTTTTTCATTCCGTTCGGACTCGAAAGTCGGAAAACGGATTCGAGAAGATCGAAATACAATAGATTATCAATGTATTGACAGCGGATGAAGGCCGAATATTCCGGAATTCGATTACGATTTTTCACGAATCGCCGAAAGGCGACCGGTTTCCGTTTTCTCCACCGACTCCGATCCCTCCCGAAACCGCTTTAAAAGGAGGATATACTCCCCGATCCGGCCGAACGGAACGCAGCGGTCGAAGAAGCACGTTACAATCCGTAATATTACCCCCCCCTCTGAATTATGAATTATAAGCGTCACACGGGGTTTTCCGGTAGACAGAAAGCAGTTATTAAATTTATTAAAAATATCTTGGCGATAAATATTATAATCCGTAACTTTGCCCCGAACACAAGAGGTATATAGATTAAAAACCCACTTAAAAAATCATGCGTATGATTAACAAAATTCTACTTTCGTTAATCGCTGTTCTCTGTCTCGACGCGACCGTCACGGCACAGAACAAGCAGGTGTCGGGCACGGTGACCGATCCGGCCGGGGCGCCAGTCGTAGGCGCAACGGTTCTGGTCGAAGGCACTACGATCGGTTCGACGACCGATGCCTCGGGACACTTCTCGCTCAACGCTCCCGAAGATGCCAAACTGAACATCTCCTTCATCGGCTACGAATCGCAACAGGTCGACGTCGCCGGACGAACCCATATCCCCGTCTCGTTGAAGGAGGATTCGCACACGATAGACGACGTGGTGGTGACCGCCATGGGCATCACCCGTTCGGAGAAGACGCTCGGATACTCCGTGTCGACCGTCAAGTCGGACGAACTGACCAAGGCGCGCGACGGAAACATCCTCAACGCCCTGTCGGGTAAGGTAGCCGGCGTCAACATCTCGTCGAGCTCGGGTACGGCCGGCGGATCGTCGCGTATCATCATCCGCGGGCAGTCGTCGCTCGGTTCGTCGGGCCAGCCGCTCTTCGTCATCGACGGTATGCCCGTGAGCAACCAGTCCTACGACCCGGGCAACGCCGGTTCGGCACTGAGCGGCGCCGCCGTCGATCCGGGCAACCGCATGGGCGACATCGCCAGCGACGACATCGAATCGATCAACGTCCTCAAAGGAGCCGCCGCGACGGCCCTTTACGGTGCACGCGCCAAAGACGGCGCCGTAATCATCACGACGAAAAAAGGCTCGAAAAACCAGCAGACGAGCGTCTCGATCAACTCGACGATGCGCTTCGAAAGCGTGCTGCGCCTGCCCGACTTCCAGAATTCGTATGCGCAGGGCGTCCCCACGACGGGCGCTTACTCCTACGGTTATCAGAACGGCTGGGGCCCCAAGATCGAGGGCCAGACCGTAAAGAACTTCCTCGGGCAGGACGTACAGCTGCGGGCGTACAAAAACAACGTAAAGGATTTCTACCAGACCGGCCATACCTATATCAACAGCGTAGCGGTATCGGGCGGCGACGACAAGAACGACTTCCGTCTGGGTCTGACGGCGCACAACCAGACCGGCGTCATCCCCAACAACGAGTACGACAAATACAACGTATCGTTCAACGGCGGACGCAAGTTCAACGACAAACTCGAAGCCCGCATCTCGTTCTCCTACGCCCACACGACCTCGCAAGGCCGTCCGGCACAAGGTTCGAACGACGTGAACGTGCTGGTCAACCAGATCAACGCGATCCCGCGCACGACCGACATCAACTGGTTGAAGAACAACTGGTACGCGCAGGACGGTACGACCGTAACGCAGGCCAGCGTGGACGAGGCGGGCAAAACGGGCAACCTCTACTGGACGGTGAACAAGAACAAGAACACCGGCACGGTAGACCGCATGTTCGGTTCGGCCGTCATCAGCTACAAGCCTGTCAAGGGTCTGACGATCACCAACAACCTCGGTACCGACTTCTTCGAGGAGCAGCGCCGGCAGATCTACGCATGGGGAACGGTCGGCCTGCCCGACGGACAGTTCAACACCAACAACATCACCTACCGTCAGATCAACAACGACCTGATGATCTCCTACGACACCACCTTCGGGAAAGACTGGTCGTTCAAGGCGATGCTGGGCCACAACATCAACCAGAACTTCACGAAGTATCTGGACGTGACGGCCAAGAACCTGCTGGTGGCGGACATCTATTCGTATGCCAACGCCGAGAGCGTCATCACGACCAACGACCAGGCCAAGTCGCGTCTGATCGGTGTCTACGGCGAGATCGACCTGGGCTACAAGGACATCGTCTACCTGAGCGTGACGGGCCGCAACGACTGGTCGTCGACCATGCCCAAGTCGCACCGTTCGTACTTCTACCCCTCGGTAAGCGCAGGCTTCGTCTTCTCGCAACTCATCCCGCAGAACGACGTGCTGAGCTTCGGTAAACTGCGCCTGAGCTACGCCAACGTCGGCAGCGACACGGTGCCCTACGCGCTCGACTTCCTCTATACACCCGAAAGCTCGATCTTCCTGCAATACGTCGGCAACAACTCGATCCCGCACGGCGGCCTGCTGGCCTACATGGCTCCGGCCACCTATCCCGATCCCAACCTCGAACCGCAGAACCAGTCGTCGTTCGAGATAGGAACCGACCTGCGGTTCTTCAACGGGCGAATCCGACTGGATGCGACCTATTACTACAACAAGACGACGAAGAACATCGTGCGTCTGGACGTAGCCAACTCGACCGGCTTCTTCTACATGCGCAAGAACGCCGGCACGATCACCAACGAGGGCGTCGAGATCATGGCGGGCTTCACACCGGTCGAGACCAGAAATTTCAGCTGGGATCTGGACGTGAACTTCGCGTCGAACCGCCAGCTGGTCAAGAAACTCGATCCTTCGATCACGAGCTACACCCTCTCGGCCGGTTTCAACTCGCTCCAAATCAAGGCCGCGGAGGGAGAACCGTTCAGCCTCTACGGAACCTACTGGATGACCGACGACGAGGGCAACTACATCATCAAGGACGACGGTACGCGCGCCGTCAGCGAGACGACGAAAAACCTCGGCAAGGTGGCGCCCGACTGGACGATGGGCATCAGCAACACGCTGCGCTACCGGAATCTGTCGCTGAGCTTCCTGATCGACGTCCGTTACGGCGGCGTCATGTACTCGGGTACCGTCTCCGACCTGCGCGTGAACGGCATGGCCGAGGAGACGATCGGAAAGAACCGCACGGACATCGTGGACAAGGGCGTCAAACAGGACGGCACCGAGAATACGACGGCCATCACGCCCTACCAGTTCTGGTCGAACAATTACAGCTCGAAAGTGTCCGAGGCCAACGTCTTCGACGCCACCTTCGTCAAACTGCGCGAAATGGTGCTCAGCTACCAGATGCCGCAGCGCTGGTTCAAGAACTGCTTCATCGGTTCGCTGGCACTGGGCGTCGAGGGCCGCAACCTGTGGCTCATGAAGTCGAACGTGCCGCACATCGATCCCGAAACCAACATCTTCGGCCCGTCGGCCGTAGGTTCGGGCGTCGAATACTCGGCGATTCCCACGACCCGAAGCTGGGGCTTCAACATCAAATTAACCTTCTAAACAAGCAGGACGTATGAAAAGATTGATAAACAAGATTCTGTTCGGTCTCACGCTGACGGGCGGTTCGCTGGGATTACACTCCTGCGGCGACTGGCTCGACATCAACTCGAACGAACTCGCGGCGACCAAGACCGAAGCGGGTTACCTGTTCAACTACGCCGCGATCAATTACAGCAGCAAGCGCGTCGGCGGCGACCAGTGGCTCCCGATCATCTACGCCGCACAGGTGGCCTCCGACGCCGACAACTGGTTCGTCGGCGACGACATGTACAACATCAGCACCTACGCCACCGGAAACGGCTGGGTGACCTCCTATTCGAGCTGCGGGTACAACCTGCTCAAAGCCATCGAATTCGCCACGGGCGAAAACGACGGCAACTCCGTAGCCCAATGCAAGATTCTGCTGGCCAACACCGTCTGGGAGTCGTCGATGCTCTACGGAGACATCCCCTATTCCGAGGCATGGAACATCGAAGGGACGCAGACGCCGAAATTCGACACGCAGAAGGACGTCTTCTATTCGGTCATCGGCCTGCTGGACGAGGCGCTGGACGGGATCGACGAATCGAACAGCAAACGGATCGACAAGTACGACATCTACTACACCGGCGACATGGCCAAATGGCGCCGGCTGGGCAACTCGCTCAAATTGAAGTTCTACATGTACCTGGCCAACAAGGAGGACGTAGGCGACGAAATCAAGGCCATTATCGACGGAGGCGAACTGATGAACTCCTCGGCCGACGACTTCGTCTTCCCCTTCTACACGACGCCGGGCAACCAGAACCCCAACTACCAGCTCACCGTGCAGTATCCCGACTACTACGAATACTGCTTCTTCGCCAACCCGACGGTACTCGATCCGATGAAGGCGCTCGACGACCCGCGCATCCCGATCTACTTCCGCGCCAACGCCGACGGCGAGTACATCTCGCTGGAAGCGTCGGAGAAGGGTTCGGTCGTCACCGACAAGGAGATCAGCGAGAAACCGTCGCTGTGTACGGAGGCGGTCTTCCAGAAGAATAACCTGCTGCGCGCCGACTACCCCGACGTGATCTGCTCCTATGCCGAAACCATGTTCTACGTGGCCGAGGCCTACGTCCGCGGTCTGGGCGTAGCGAAGGATCTGGCGCAGGCCGACGCGGCCTACCGCAAGGGCATCGAGGCGTCGTGCGTCTACAACGGCGTAGCCGCCGCCACGGCCGCTTCGTTCGCAGCCGGCGTGCCGTCGCTCTCGACGCTCGGCGGCGACGACAAGGCGCTCGAAGCGATCGCTTCGCAGCAGCGCATCGAGATGATGATGCGTCCGCTCGAAGCGTGGTCGAACCAGCGCCGCACGGGGTATCCCGCCCTGGAAGTTCCGGCGTCGATCCGCAACTTCTACCCCGGCATCATGCACCGCTGGCCCTACCCCGAACGCGAAGGCAGCGTCAACGACAACGTTCCGCACGTCGACGGCGTCTGGACCAAGATGTGGTTCGAGAACTGACGGCGGCGACCGCAGGCACGCGCGGCAGGGAATGCGATTCCCTGCCGCGCGTTTT